>OLGZ01000447.1_pt1 | contig 33313 bp, 27 predicted proteins | sample 1605981 | NCBI WGS metagenome assembly OLGZ01 (sample SAMN03283291) | human gut metagenome | biome: human-associated habitat; material: feces | host: Homo sapiens | place: Peru | collected 2012 | reverse complement strand
GCCACGAGAGCCCTGAACCTTGAACCCTGAACCAAATGAAAGCAAAGTAAAAAGGAGCTGTGAAGAAATGAGGATTCATTTCTTCACAGCTCCTTTTCTTGTTCCTTATTCTGCTGCGATAAACATCGGATACAGCGGCTGGTCTCCTTCGTACATTTCAAAGGTGACATCCGGGTAGGCTTTTTCTGCCTTCTCGATCTCTTTCTGACAGTCTTCTTCCGAAAGGTCTTTTCCGTAGTAAATGGTGACGATCTCGGTATCTTCATCAATAAGTTCACCAAGTACCTGCATGAAGCAGTCGGAGAGCTCCGGTACGGAGATGACTTCACAACCTTTGACAAGACCCATGAAGTCGTCCTTGTGAATGGTGGATTCACCGACGATACTGTCACGTACAGCGGTCGTGATCATACCGCTCCTGATGTCTGAAAGACGGTCGGCCATGGCATCAAGATTTTCCGCGATAGTGGCCTTACCATCAAAAACCATAGCAGCTGCCAGCCCTTCCATCGGGTTCGTGGATGGTACGATATGGACTTTTTCACCAAGCATTTTCTTCAACTGCTGCGCAGCAAGAATGATGTTTTTGTTATTTGGCAGGATGATATATTTCTCATACTGTCCATTTTCCATACCTGCCGAGAGTTCCTGCACGGATGGATTCATGGACTGACCGCCGGAGACAACATCACAGCCTGATTTTTCGAAAAGCTCTGTCCAGCCTTCCCCAGAGACCACGGTCAGGATACCAAGCGGTTTCTTTTCCATCTTCTGCTGCTTTTCTTTATTTTTATGAAATTGGTCGACCATGTTATCACACTTGATGTCATGGAGCGTACCCCAGTCCGCTGCCATGTCCAAGACATGGCCCGGACGCTGGGCGTGGATGTGGACCTTCACCAGATTATCGCCCGCAGCGACGATCATAGATTCACCCCAGGAAGAAAGCTTCTGGCGGACCTCACGAGCACTTACTTTACATGGGCTGATGATGAATTCCGTGCAGTAGGGATACTCAATGGAGAAAGACTCTCCTTTTGCTTCCAGACGGCTGATAACCGGCTTCACATCGACTTCGATATCCTCGACTTTTCCGGTCAGACCATTCAGACAACCCATCAAAAAGAAGATCAGTCCCTGACCACCGGCATCAACAACATTCGCATCTTTTAAAATCTGCAACTGTTCCGGCGTCTTAGCGAGTGCTTCTTCTCCCGCATCGATAGATGCTTCCAAAATTTTGCTGAAATCCGTTTCCACGCGGTATACATCATGTGTCCCTTTCGCAATGCCGCGAGCTACGGAAAGGATGGTGCCCTCCACCGGCTTGGTGACAGCACGATACGCATACAGGATACCATACTGGAAAGCCTTGCTCATCTGTCCGCAGGACGCGGTCTTCTTGCCATGCAGGCCGCGGCTGATGCCATGAATGATCTGCGAAAGGATGACACCAGAATTTCCGCGTGCCCCCATGATAGCACCAGCAGAAGCTTTCTCAGCGATGATGCCAACCGGCTCTTCCGGGCTGACTTCCGCAATCATGCTGTACATGGACTTCAAGGTATTCAGCATGTTATTCCCTGTATCGCCATCCGGCACGGGGAAAACATTCAGCTGATTGATAATTTCATATTTCTTCTGGAAAAGCTGATACGCTCCTACCAGCATATTTTTGAAACAATTCCCATCAATAACGGTATACATCATTCTCTCCCCCATTTATTTGGCTCTTTCAAAAATGAATCCCGTAAGACCAGGTCCCAGATAGGCTGTCAGAACCGGGGTCGCCGTCGTGAGTGTAATGTCCATGTCCGGATACATTTCCTTCGCTTTGTCATAGAGCACCTTCGCTCCGGCTTCATTTTCGATGTGTACGATGCCGAGTCTCTTGAGCGGCTCCTGCTTTTTCAGATAATCGATCATGAGAGCATTTGCTTTTTTTGTCGTGCGCACCTTCCCTAAAGCATCTACTTCATTGTTTTCATTCAGGTAAATCACCGGCTTGATTTTGAGAATGCTTCCAATGAGGCCGGCAGCCTTCCCGATGCGTCCTCCGCGCTTCAGATAGTCAATGGTATCGAGCGCGACGGTGAGTCCCGTCCGCATCGAGGCTTCTTCGAGCGCTTTCGCGATTTCCTCATAGGAAAGCCCCTTCTCGATCATATCCAGACCATCCTCCAGCAGATGGATCATGCCGATCGCCGTCGTTCTCGTATTGATGACCGTGATATTCTTGCGTCCCGACTGTCGGGCAGCCAAAAGCGCCCCGTTGTACGTGCCGCTGATGGTGGAGCAAATGCAGAGCACAATGATCGGGTCTTCGGCAGGAATATCGGAGAACAGCTTCAGAAAATCGCCGGTACTCGGCTGGCTCGTAGGTACCGATTTCTTCGTCGCTTCGGAATAATCGATGACAGCCTTAATGGTTGCTTCGCTTTCCGGTACGTAATTCTCTCCCATTTCAATGGTCAGGGAAATACAGTGTACATTCGGGTGAAGGGCTAGAAAATCTGCACCAACGCCGGAGGTACTGTCCAGAATCAAATGAATCATAGCAGTATGTTCCTTCCTATTGTTATTATGTTAGCGGTTAAGAGCTGGCAGGCATCTGTAAGAGCGCATCATGACCGAAGTGACATGTCGATCCGCGTCTTTCCGCAAGATCACAATGCCATTTCTCATGTCAAACATATCCATGCCGGTCAAATGCATGGATGCCCTGAAACGCATTACGCTTTTTTCGCTTTAGCTGCTTTTCTTTCCGCCTGACGTTCCTTGAATTCCTTCAGGAGCTGCTGGTAGTCATCATCGTCGTAGCCATTGGTCGCAAGCATATATTCATGCAGCTTCTTTCTCTGTTTTGCTACGTTCAGCGCAGACAGCTCAAAAGGATCGAGAGAAATTCTTGCCAGCATTTCACCTGTCGAAGAATAGCCGACGATGCCTTCGCCAAGGATGTCCACCAGCTTCTGCTTCTTCACTTCTTCACAGAAGGTATGGAAAAACTTATCTGCTTCCTTCGCCATGCTGTCGCGAAGACGCTTGTACTCTTCGCCTTTGTCTGCAGGAATCTTGAAACCGTCAATCATGACATATTTTTCTGGTAAATTAAACATTTTATCACCTATTCGATTTTATATTTATCCACTGTATTTAACTATATCGCCCAAGCTGATTTTGGTCAAGTTTTTTGCGCCATTTTGTATTGATATTCTCAAGGAAATCAGTGCATTTTCAAGGAGCTCTGCAATAGTACATCTAAACATTTTTTATGTTTGATTTTAAATGAGAATTCACGCGTAAAGCCAAAGGATGTGTTTGAAAAAATCTGAATCTGAAAAGGTACGAATGGGCCTCTCGCCCCGCAAAAAGCCGCCTGGTCTCAATGATATGATCCCCCTAAAGCAGACAAGGTAAATAACCAAAATGCTTTAGGGGGATTTTTTATGGCTAAAAGGAAACATTCAGCAGATTGGATGCTTGCCAGAGTGAGAGAATATCTTTCCGGCAAAGGATCTTACCCACAAATCGCCAGGGCAAATGGAATATCCAAGAGTAGTCTTCGTGGCTGGGTAAGGAAATACGAGGAACAGGGCGAGGCCTCTTTCATAGAAAGAGCTGGGAACGCAAGCTACAGCAAGGAATTCAAGGCAAGCTGCGTCCTTGCCGTGCTACGTGGCGAGGGCAGCGTTGATGACATCGTAGCAAAATACAACATTTCAAGCCGTTCCGTTCTCCGGCAATGGATGAAGCAGTATAATGACCATATAGAACTTAAGGACTACGATCCAAAACGGGAGGTCTATATGGCAGGAGCAAGAAAGAAAACATCGCTTTCGGAGCGCAAGGAGATTGTGGAGTATTGTCTATCGCATGGCAAGAACTACAAGGACACCGCCGCGCGCTATGACGTTTCCTACAGTCAGGTATACGATTGGGTGAGGAAATACGTCGCTGACGGGGAAACTGGCCTTATTGACCGGCGCGGGCATCATAAAACCGACGAAGAAGTTGATGAGATGGAACGTCTCCGGCGTGAGAACCAGCGCTTGAAACGGCAACTTGAGGAACAGGAGAGGTTGGTCTATTTCTTAAAAAAATTGAAAGGCCTGGAAGGAAGGTGAAACTCGGCAGGCTGCGCCATTCCATAACCTATGAAGCAATCCAGCAGTGCCACGCAGAAAAGGGCTGGGGCATTTGCTGGCTGTGTGGTCAGGTCGGTATTACGAGAGCATCCTATTATCAATGGCTGAAGCGCGATATCCCAAAAGCGGAAAAAGAAAACGAGATCATCGCTCAACTGATCCAAGAGTATGATGAACGATTCCACCACATCCTGGGCTATCGGCGCATGACTGATTGGATCAATCGCCTGAACCACACGCAGTACAGCAGGAACCGCATTCACCGACTCATGAAGGAGCTCAATATCCATTCCGTGATCCGGTGTAAGAAAGCAAAATACCGCAGGGCCACACCAGAAGTCACATCAGAGCACATCCTTCACAGGGATTTTCTGGCAGAACGACCGAACCAGAAGTGGGCAACGGACGTGACAGAATTCAAATGGTACAAAGGATCAGTCGTCAAGAAGCTCTATTTGAGCGCCATCCTCGATCTCTATGACCGCTCGATTGTCGCCTACGTCATAAGCGGACGCAATGACAACAAGCTGGTGTTTGACACATTTGAGCAGGCAATTCACAAAAATCCGGAAGCCCACCCGCTGTTCCACAGTGACAGGGGGTTCCAGTATACCAGCAAAGCATTCCAGTTCAAGCTCTCGAAGCAAGGTATGGAGCAATCCATGTCCCGCGTTGGGCATTGCATCGATAATTGCCCAGTGGAAGGTTTCTGGGGAATTGTGAAGACAGAGATGTATTCCCTGAATAAGTTCAGTAGCGGCGACGAGGTGCGTTCGGCCATTGAACAATACATTCCATTTTTACAATTACGAACGTTTTCAGGAACGATTTAGAGTAAGGACGCCAATGGAAGTTCGCATGGCAGCTCTGCACGCGAAGAACCCGGAACAGTTCCCGATTACCAAGAACAAACGTTTTCAGAAATACAAAGCGAAATTTGCGGCATAACAAAATGCCGCAAATCCCATGTTGATGCTAAAACACCAACATGAAATTTACGGCTATTAATTTTTAGATATTTGCCATGTCTACCTTGACAGGGGCTGATCACTTCCTCTTTACTATGAAAGTGGATCGTCAGGTTAAACTGATTCACCGGGTTAAAAAAAGGACGGGGCATACGATTCATAAGTACCCCAATCCGCATATAACTTCATGGAGTATTTCGTTATCCTGAGTGGTGAGAAACATCATATGTGCGAAGTGTACTTAGTAGAAAGTATGACCTCTCCTGAAGTATGTCGCTACACGTTTTCCCCTATTAAAACTAAAGAACGTATGCTCCAATGGTTTTCATTCATAGTGACGCCGATAAGGGATCATGGTTTGGAAAAAGCAATGCACTGCATTGCTAATCAAGCAAAAACCACCGAGATACTTACTCAGTGGTTTTTACATGCGTTCAAGCGAACTTTATTTTTCTTCTTTCTCTCCGAGCTGTTTTTCCAGACGGCGGATCTTTTTCATCAGTTCCGGCAGGTGCGAGAGTGCAGCCTCGACTCTCCCCCACTGTGCGTGTGTCCTCGCCGGATAGCCCAAGTAGGTGCCTGGTGTTTTGATGGTACCGATGATGCCTGTCTTGCCTCCGAAGACAGCGTTGTCACAGATGGTGATATGGCCATTCACGCCGGTCTGTCCGGCCATGATGACGTGATCGCCGACCTTGGTGCTTCCGGCGATGCCGACCTGCGCGCAGAGGAAATTGTCTTGGCCGACCTCGACATTATGTCCCAGATGGCAAAGGTTATCGATCTTGGTGCCGCTGCCGACGATGGTGTTATTCATCGCACCGTTGTCGACGGTGGAGCAGGCGCCGATCTCGACGTCGTCTCTGATGACAGCGCGACCGAGCTGGCGAATGTGATGGTGGTGGCCCTGTTCATCAGTGGAAAAGCCAAAGCCCTGACCGCCGACGACGGCATGCGCACGAAGGACGACGCGGTCGCCTAAGATGCTGTTTTCATGTACGACGGCGCCCGGATTCAGTTCGCAGTCTTTGCCGAGTTTCGCATACTTTCCGATGTAGCAGTACGGGTAGATGACACAGCCGTCTCCGATCTCGGCACCTTCTTCGATGACGGCATACGCCATGATGGTGACGTCTTTGCCGATCAGGGCTTTTTCACTGATGACGGCAGTCTCATGGATGCCCGGTTCCCATTTATTTTCCGGACGGAAAACTTCGATGAGTTCGCCAAAGGAGCGGCGAGCATCGGGGACGACGATGAGATTCTTCGTGTAGTGGGCAGGGAGTTCATCGACCAGGATGACACCTGCCTGCATTTCTTCGATGTGCTCGGCGTAGACACCGCGGGCAAAGGTCACATGCGACGGGCCAGCGCTTTCTGCGCTGGCGACGTCGTCGATCAAGACCGTGCTGTCTCCATAGAGAGTGCCGCCGATCAGGGCAGCGATTTCACCTGCTGTTTTTTTCATGATGGACCTCACTTGGATGCGGACGAAGCAGCGCCGGATGCCGCTTTCGATGTGCCATCGATCTTGGCCATCACTTCATCGGTGATGTCGACGGCACCGCCGGGTACGGCTCTCTTATGCATGACGATACCGATGCCCTTTTCTTTCGCGATCTGGGCTGCCTGAGACTCTACCATGGACTGGATCTGTTTCTGTTTGCTCTGGATGAAGATCATGCGCTCCTGCTGGGCGGACTGGACTTTCTTCTGCATGTCTTCATCGGAGAGTCCGCTCTGGGAGTCCTGATTCAGGCGATCTCTGATTTCTTTATCTTTATCGTTGATTTCTTTCTCGATGGACTGGATCTTCGGAGAGGAAGCTTCCAGTTTCTGGTAGTCGATGACTGCCACTTTATGTTCACTGCCGCAGCCGGCAAAGGCGAGTGCTGCGCCAATGAGTCCTACGCAGGCCAGTTTTTTCCACATAGCCATTCGATTTCCTCCTACTTGGTGATATTGACTATACGATTCACCATATCCCCCGTCACGTCTTCGGCGTGGATATTGGCTTTGTATTTCGAGAAGATCATGGAAAGGTGCTTGTCAGAGGCCTCGCGGGCGGCAACTTTTCGGATGTCTTCCATAATTTCTTTTTTGACGGCGGCCATCTCTTTCTGCTTGGCATCGATCTTCTGTTGCCAGTCTTCGTTCCAGGATGGGTCGATGGGGTCTTCGGGAAGAGGCTCATCGACGTTCGTATCCTCCGCGAGGCTCTGCTTGATGTCTTTCGCGGTCTTCTCTGAAAAGTCAGCGAGCTCCTTCGATGCTTTTTCTTTTGCCTCTTTCATCGTTTTCACTTCGTCCTCTGTCCAGCCGATGGTATCCATCTTCGCACGCTCGGTGCGAAGGTCCATCAGATCATGGAGGCGCTGCTTGACGTCTTCCTTTTCGGAGCCGGTGACACCGAGTACGGTGAGCTTCATTTGGAGATTCGCCATCTCGGCACGCTCTTCGTCAGTGAGGCCATCGGGTGTGAAGGTTCTGTCCTTCTTGTGTGCTTCGCTGATGGTCTTATAGAGTTTTGCAAGGCCGTCATTCAATTCGTCTTCTTTTGCCTTAACCTTCGTCTTCCACTCATTTTCAGCAGCCATGCGCCGGCTCTGATCGGAGAGCGCGGCCTTGATGTGCTGCTGCTGAGATGCGATGTGAATGAGCTTGTTTCGTTCATTCTGGTACTGATCAAGGAGATGGTTGTACTCAGTCTCGAGGCGGAAATATGTACTGTATTTCGGATGGGCTTTCACAAGTGTCTCCAAGTCGACCACGCCGTAGGAAACAGCAGGTGGCGCCGGCTCCTCGGCTTTTTTATCGCTGCATCCGTTTACCGCCAGGGAGCACGCCACGAGGAGGGCAGCCGCCATGGTGTATACACAGTTTCTATATTTCATGAGACGTCCTTATTTTTTGCTTTCTGAGGAAGCTGCGGATGCTGCGGAAGAGGAGGCAGCGGAAGAAAGAGACTTCGAAAGGGAATCGGTGACTTCCTTCGTGATGTCTGTGCCGCCGTAAATGACAGCAGATTTATCGACGACAAGAGCAAGGCCCTTCTTGGATGCGACGGACTTCACAGCGCCGGTCACCTGATCATCCATGTCCTTCTCGATGGCCTGTCTCTTCTGATTGAACTGCTGCTGCATGTCAGCGAAGAGTTTTTCTTTTTCCGCATCACTCATGCCTTCTGACTTCGCATCGAAGTCTTTCTGCATTTCATCAGCCGTTTCTTTCATCTTCTGCTGGTAGTTTGCTGCGAGGGTGCTGTTCGCGGAGATCACTTCCCTCTGGTCAACGACGCCGATGTCAGAGGTCGGAGCAGCATTCGCTGTATCCCCCATGGATACCACCGCCATCGCTGCCACGGAGGCGATGAATACGCCAGCCAAAGCGAAGGAAAAAATCTTTACGTTTTTCTTGTTACCAAGAGTTGTCATCATGATAGGTTACTCTCCTCTTTTATAAATTGGCAATCAGCCTGAGCCATTTGCCTTCTTCATCATTATACACATATTCGATCGTCATGTAATTATGGATCTTATAGGAAAATCCATATTCATTCTCTTTTTTCTTGAAATCACGGTCATAGCGCAGGGCGAAGTTCTCGCCGAAGGGGATCTGACCAAAGGCATGGTGGCTGTTTTCTACAAGATCATACTTATAGCCCAGATCCATGACGCGTCCGAAGTGATGATACCAACCGCCATAGACATTCCAGTCGACAGGACCGGGGTAGAAGCGGGCCTCGCCGAAGATCACATTGTTCCTGCCCACGAAATGCCCGAGCATGCCTTCGATCGCCGTATTGCGATTTCCATCGCGCCCGGCATCCATCCATGCTTCCGTGCGGATGATCCAGTGATCGGTCAGTGCATCGACTTTGAGTTCTGTGATCTCTCCCGGGTAAAGATAGGCCTTTGTCTCTATGCCATACTTTTCAATGAAGGGGTCCTTGGCGAGGATGTCATTCATCGAGGCAGCCAGATCCTTCTGATGGCGGGCGACAAAAGCGAGCGGAAGCCCTTCAAGACTTCGAAGAGCATGTTCCGTCTCATTCACCGCGCGCAGCATCAGGAGGCGCGGAATGGTGGTCTTGTGCAGGGTGAGCTTTCCAGTACGGACGATTGTCCCCTGCGGGATGAGGGAGATCCGCACTCTTGTCTTCTCCCCCGAGGTCACTTCGAAGTTGGCCGTGAATTCCGGAAGGATCTCCTTAAGAAGCTCTCGCCCGGCAGACTCAGAGACACTCTCCGCCCAGCCGACCGAATCGACGGGAAGCCCCGAGAGGAGCTGACTCATAAGGAGCGGTACACCGGCGCTGTCCTTCTTCACCAGCGCTGCCGCTTCCGGAGATAGATTCCCGTAGTCGATCTCGGTCTCCACCTCGCGGATCATCTGCCCGACGGGAGTGAGCGATACGTGAAGCGCTGTCTTTTCTCCATAGGCGGCAGATATATCATCCACCACATAGCCCACGACCACGCGGTTCACGATGTCTGCAAGGACCTTATCGTACTCGCTCTCGTGCGAGCGAAAGAGGCTCTCATCCTTGCCGACAAGGATGCGGTTTCCTATGGCAGAAATACTCGCCGTGATCCGCTTCTCCACTGCGGGCGGCATGCCGCCCGCTCCCGTGACGGAGACGCTCACTTCACGGATCGGTGCCGCATCTGCCCACGCAGGAAGCAGGAATGACGAAACGAGCAGGGCAAGACCTGCTCGAGTCATCGAATGAAATAAGGAAGAATGCATGGCTCCTCCTTTGGAAAATCAGTGGATAGCTAGGTTCCGCAGGTGCAATGGATTCAGCAGGTGCAACGGAGAACATTCCTGAACTCGCCTTTGCCCCGGCGGGCACCTCCTTCCAGCGGAAAGAGGGAAAAATCGGAGCTGCGGCGCTTTATGCATGTTGCACCGCACCACCATTTCTCATTTCGCATTCAAATCAGAACTGTGTGCCGAAGCTGAAGTGGAATTTATTCTTATCACCGTGGCCATAGTCAAGACGGATCGGTCCGATCGGGGTCTGGAGACGCAGGCCTACGCCGCAAGACCACTGGAAGCCATCATCATCTTCATACCACGGGATCTGTCCGTTATCGATGCCCCAGGTGCTGCCGCCATCAGTAAAGAGGACGCCCTGTACTTTCTTGGCGATCGGGAAACGATATTCCAGTGTCGCCGCGTACATTTTCTTGCCCTTGAACTGGTCATCTTCATAGCCGCGAAGGGTATTCGAACCACCGAGGTCAAAGAGGTTCCCGTAAGAGACATCGCCGTCGATGTAGCCGCCCTGCAGACGGAGCGCAAGGATGTGACCATTGCCAAGCCCCTTGTAGAAGCGGCCTTCTGTCGTGAACTTGTAGAAATCATAGTCGCCGCCAAGGCCATGTCCGCCCCACTGGGTAGAGAAGGAGATGCGGCGGCCCTTGCTGGCATTGAAGTAGTTGTCGCGGTTATCGAAGACATGCGTGAAGGTGAAGCTGTTCGTGGTACCAAAATTATCATCGATAGCGCCACGCCAAGCTTTTTTCATTTCATCCTCGCTATTATAACCTTCCGTCTTATAATTCTTAAAGCGGTCAGTTGCTGCGCTGCCCCATTCGAAACCGTCATGGTCATCGTATTTTTCCTTCGCACTTTCAAATGCAAAGTAGTTCGTGCGATATTCGCCATTCTGACGTCCCCAGGTGAGGTTCCAGCCGCTTCTTCTCTTATCGTATTCTGCGACGGTATCACCGTTCGAATCATAGTCATCGTATTCATAGATGCGGTTGAAGATGGAAGCCCCGAGGGAGTCACCGTTGGAATTGATCCACGGGCGGGTGTAGGAGATGGTATAGTTCTTACCGTCGCCGGCGCCGCCGAATTCCCAGTGGAAATTGACTTTATCGCCTGTGCCGCGGAAGTTCGTATCACCGAGCTCGATGATGCCGACTGTACCGTCAGAGTCCGAGTAGCCGGCGCCGACAGTGATGACACCGGTCTTCTGCTCGACAACATCGATCTCGATGACGACATTGTGTTCATTTTCTTTGCCGGGGAGCAGCTTCATGTTGACATCTTCAAAGTAGCCCAGATTATAGAGTCTTTCCATGGAGCGGCTTGCTTGGAATTTATTAAAGGGCTTGCCCTTCTTCATCTTGAGTTCGCGGAGGATGACTTTGTCCTTCGTCTTATCATTGCCGACGAGCTGGATATCTTCGATGACGCCTTCGGAAATATGGACTTTCAGGATGCCCTTCGGCGTCACTTCCACATTCGGGATGGAGACGAGCATGTAGCCCTGCTTGAGATAGGCATCTTCGATCTCCTTGAGCTTCTGGTTCACGAGGACGAAGTTCAGGACGCTGCCCTCTGGCACCTGCAGGATGGACTTCAGGTAGTCAGAGGTGAAGATGGTATTGCCGGTGAATTCCACATCACGAACGATGGGATTTGTGACAAGACCATAGGTGAGATCCACGCCTTCGGGGATTTCCTTGAAATTCGGACGGATCTGAGAGAAAACACCTGTCGAGCCAAGAGATGCCACATCATTGCGGATGCCCTCAGCCGTGATGGTGCTGCCCGGTTTGCTCTGCAGAAGAGGGGACAGCTTCGTCTTGACTTCTTCCGGGATCCCGTCGAAGTCGACATGCGCGATGGTCTTGCCTGTATGTGCTTCGATGGCTGCGTCATCGTCCGCCGAAAGATAGAGCGAGGCATCGCCCACTGCGACGGTCTGGTGGGATTCCTTCACTTCCATGGATGGTTCCGCTTTTTCCGTCTGGTCGGAAATCTCACCGGTCTTGCCCGCTTCCTTACCGCTCTTCACGTCGATCATGGAGCTCTGGGACATGCCGCTCTGGGAGCCGGTCATCTGCGGTGCTTCCGCAAAGACGTCCGCCCCGGAAAGCGCAAGCAGGATCGCAGAGGCAAGCAGTGCTTTCTTATATGTTGCTGTCATCGTAAATTCCTCCTCATGTACTGGATGGTGAATTTCTATATATTTATGGAAATACAGATGGGTATCTGGCATACTTGCCAAAACGTGTGATTTCCTTAAATAACATTGGGATTGATGGATTCAGTGCAAGACGGAAGCTCCTAAAGGGGAGACCCTTCAAACCTCCGGAATTCTTCTTATCACTAATTTCCTCGGAGAGCCCTTCCCGCTTCGCCTACGACACGCTGGATCTCCTGATCGGAGAGGGCGGGTAGCTCCGGCTTCGTGACGGCGGAGACTTCCACCGGAGCCGGCGCGGGCGTCATGACGACGGGCGCTGCTTTAGCAGGCGGCACTGCTTCTGAATCTGGCTTTGGCGGATCCGTTTCCGCCGGTTCTGTCGTGACAGTCTCTGCAGATACCGAAGGGACCTCTTCGGCTTTCTTATCCGCTTCCTCGACTGGCACAACCGCCGCATCCGGTGTCGTGACTGCTGTTTCCACCGGCCTTGCTGGAGTAGGCGCAGGTGCAAAAAAACTGTCCTTCAGAAAAGAGGCGCCGAGGAAAAGCGCTCCCGCCACAGCCAGCGCGCCGCCGCGAAGCAGCCACTTCCGCCGCGGCGAAGTCCCTCTCACCTCTTTCAGGCGCTGCATCTCTGCCTGCGCCATGATGAGATTCATCTCGCCTGTCAGTTCTTTATGGTTGGAATAGGAATTCTCTGCCTTTTCCAGCCACCTCTTCACCGACTTCACTCTCTTCAGCGTATCCCCCGACATACTGCCTCCTGCTGAGAAAACCGGAATCATTCCGATCTCTGCCAACCACTGGTTACATGATTCTTATATATAATCAGTGTTTTAGAAGTACAAGTGAACATCCAAAATTATTATTTATTTCACATTTTCTTGTATTCTCAATCATTTTTGCCGAAATTCGAGTGTTTTCAAGCTGGGATGATATGTTTGACAGGGTCCGAGGAGCAAAGATCCGATTCCTGTTCCATCTTACTCTTTCCTATAGGTTCAGCGGGGCAGCGAGGCAGTGCCGAAAATGGGATCGCAAGAAACGCTATGCCACGTCATCCCCTACTTTCTCTCATGGATCAGCTTTGAGAGCATCCCGCGCAGACGCCGGATGCCGCGTTTCTCGAGGCGGTAGACGTAGGCCTGGCTGACGCCCATGGCATCAGCGGTCTCCTGAGCGGTCTGCTCCGCGAGGTAGACCGAGCGGATAACATCCTGCTCTTTGGCAGAGAGTCGCTGCACCGCCATGTCGACTGCCGCATGCAGCGATTCACGGTCGGCACTTTCGAAAGCCATATCGGGAATGGCCTGCGCAAGGAAGACTTTCTCTTCCTCCCCGTCCTTGAGAAGGATCTCCTTCTTATTGGCATTCAGGAAATTCAGCATGCGTCCACGGATGCGATGGATGGCATACAGGGAGAAGGCGACACCGGCCAAAGGATCATAGCGCTCGACGGCCTCCATGAGCCCTACAGTGCCTTCCTGAATAAGGTCCATCGTCACTGCCTCCTGCAGACCATACTTGACGGCCTCCTTGAAGACAAGCGGCTGGTAATTCTCGATCAGACGCTGGCGCGCGTCGATCTCCTCTTCCTCTTTGTATTCTTTCCAAAGTGCCTGCTCTTCCTCCCGGCTGAGCAAGGTCACACGGGACAGGCAGGCTTTGTATTCTTCGAGCATAATAATGGGTACTCCATGTAAATGGGATTTCGCGAAATAGACCATCCCCTCCCGTCAGCGCTAAGCGGAAGATGCGCTACGGACCACTGGCGCATTTTTCCATGATCTAAGGGAAAGTCGTTGGCTTGACAAGCGGCAAATGGGAAAATGAGTTCGCGCCGAAGGATCGCGGCGAAGCCGCACCTCCTCCCCGAGCCCATCAGGCTTAGGGACTAAAATTTAAAGCTCCAATCGCTGCCGATGTAACTGTCGTGATTACTATTATACCACGATGAGAGACCGACGCGCGAATTCAAATCATAATGGAAGCCCAGACTCTTTTCCTCATTATTCACTCCCATGGTCGCAGTCAGCATGAAGTCATTGAAGAGGTACTTCCCGATCTTGATGTAGTAGTAGCTGTCATTGTTATCATCGATGTTGTCATAGTAGTCTGTCAGGTTCGACGTGATGCTGATGAGGTCAAGTCCGATCTTATCTGCAAGGAAGTCCTGCATTGTATTTCCGAAGAGCATGGTGAGGCCGGCATTGAAGAGCGCCCCCTGCATCGAGCCATCCTTATCCTTGGTCGGATCCTGATGGAGCGTCAGCAGCATGATGATCTGCGAATCATTCAGCGCGGGATCACTGTGGAAGGTCGTCTTCATATCACCGGGCAGTCCATCCAGCTCGGCTTTGATATTGTAATGACCGACCTTGGTATCGGCACGCGCATGGATGACAGGCAGGAAGGAGCCGGGGGTACCACCCCAGACAGCATTGGCCTGATCGATCTTGAATTCCGTGGTATTGATCTTGACCGTTCCTTTTTCTACATTCACGCGACCCGTCATGATCGGTTCGCGGAAATGGCCCATCATCGAAATATTTCCTTTGATCATGAGGTCATAGAGCGAGCTGCTGTAGAGCCGTACATTGTCTCCGATGGCTATGTCGATCTTCGTCAGGAAATTGGCCGACGACTCACCGCTCTCCGCAAGGAGAGCGAGCGGCACTTCGCAAGTCGCATTGTGGATAGAGATCTTGCCCGTGACACCGAGCTGATCCATGAATTCCCCCAGTGAAAGGTCAGCATCGACTGCTCCTTTGTAATAGGCAGAGTCGATGGAAGGAGTATGCATATGCACTTCCCCATCATAATGCGTGATCGCCTTTTCTTTCCAGTCAGCAGAGCCCTTCGCAGTGACGCCGCCGCCACCGAAGGAGGCACTGCCATCAAATATCACGCGATGTCCATCAAATCGTAAGGACAGATCGATCGGCTGAATGACTTCATTCATGGTCATAAGACCGAGCGCCCCATTCTTTGCTATGATGCTGCCCTTAAGCTCCGGGTCACGATAGTCACCGACAAGCTGTACATGTCCCTTGATCGGGCCGCTCGCACTCGTCACGGCTTTACCGAAGAGAGCCAGAATATTCATATCTGCCTGATCGAGATTGAAATCAACAGAAAGCGGCACTGCCTCATCTGTGGTGCTGCCGGTAAAAAGATTACCGGGGAGTATGCCCTTGGCACTCGCACGATAGTTTCCCTTCGATACCAGTGCATTTTGCAGCGTCACGACATTGCTCTTGGCATTCGCCATCAGAGAGAAGCTGTCAAAGCTGATTTCTCCGTAGCTCGGATGCTCGATACCGATCGAGATGTCTGCTTCCGGCGATGTTTTATTTCCGCTGAGAACGACTCCGGCCGTCAGACGACCGCCCATCCGTATGTCATCTCGTCCCAATACCTGCGGCAGCCAGGACATCTCCATGTCTTTGGCTGCGAGCTGGATGGCGAGCTCCCCATCGCTATTCATTGAGCCTTCTGCAGCGAGCAGTCCATCTCCTACAGGAAGATGAAACTGACGGATCGAGAGCGCCCCATTCAGGTAGGAGAAATCGATCGCTCCCTGACCGACGGGTGTATCCCCCAGATGTCCTCCCAGGAAATCTGCTTTGAAGTCGATGCTGGGGTTTTCCAGTGTCCCTCCGATCTGCATGCCGCCATTGACAGCACCATCCACAGCGGACTCAGGCAGCTTGAAAAGACGCATGATCTCCTTGATATTCCATTCCTTAAATCGAAGGAAGCCCTGCAGGGTATGGGAGTCCATGTGATAACTGCCTCTCCATTCGAAATGGCCATTCTTCTGATCGAATATACCGTCATCAAGGCTTACGACATGGTTCTGATAGCAAATGCCGGCAGACGCCATATAAATGGCAGTGCCACCGACAGAGATCTGTCTGGAGGAGATCGTCCCTTCAAAGACCGGATCTTCCATCGTTCCGGATACATGCCCGCGCATATTGACCTTGCCGTCTGCTCCGCGTCCCGGAAGCATCCGCGAAAGGCTGATGTCATTGAGTGACACATCCATATCGATCATATCCGGCTTCACCGTACCGCTCACGATGGCTGTACCATCGTAGATATAGGCGAGGCCGTTTTTCAGGGTGATGTCATCTCCATCATAGGTATATTCGCCGGAGATGCTCTGGAAAAGCTCACCCATGACCGAACCGTCGAAGGCCAGAAAATCCCCCTTCACCTGCGGCGCTTCCATCGTGCCAGTGACGGTCATTGTATTTTCGACCCAGCCCGTCACCGGGTAGTCCTCTCCGGCAAGCGCAAGCAGTTTCTCGATGCGTGTCTTGTCGGTATCGATGGTGAGCGTGAGAGGGTGCGGCGCAAAGAGACCGACGGTCCCCTTCACGGTATGCTTGCCGTCCGGCCCTTCCCAGCGAAGCGAGGTGATAGTTGCCAGCTGATCTCCGAGCGATACATGTCCTTCGATACGATCAAAGGAGATGCCACGGATCTCCCCATCCTGCGCTGTGAAATCTGCCGCGCCGTATGGATCCTCCCTGCTCCCGCTGACTACGAACCGGCCGGAGAGACGTCCGGCCATATCCATTCCCGAAAGGCCGGCAAGCGCAGAAAGATCGATGGACGATACCTCGCCCGAGAGTGAGAGAGACGGCCCATATGTCCCCTTCACGGTGAATGCGCCTTCGCCGGATGTGCCTGTCAGATACGCGATATCCATCACGCCGCCGCGCGAAGCCGCCTCCCCCGAGAGGGTATCCATGTACATCCCATCATACGAAAGATCCATGCCATAGAAAACGCCATGCCAGTCACCATCCCGGTAACTGCCAAAGCCGGAAACCTTGCCGGCTGCCATATTCTCATACGAAAGACCCGCGCCATCCATCTCTCCGGAAGCCATTTCCAGAGACAGTGCGCCTTCCTTATAGGTGCCCTTCGCCTTCCCAGATCCGCTCACAATGCCGGAAGCGGAAATCCCAACTGGAAGAGAAGAAAGGTCGATATGCTCTCCGGCTGCTTCGCCTTCGAAGGCTCCGCTTGTCATAGTATATGAGCCTTCGCCGATCAGAAGACCACCGGCCATCTGTGCCTTCAGATAGGGGATCGAGATCCGATCCCCTCCATAGACAAAGCGCACATTCGCCTCTTTGACAGAAAGATCCTCATATTGCCCATCCTTCACATGGGCTTCGCCGGACACGAAAGGATCTCCCATCGTCCCCGAAATATCTACGCTGCCGGAAACGACTCCGGTGGCGCCTTTCTCCGGCAGCAGCTCTTCCGCCTTGATATCCTTCAGAGTCACATGTCCCATCAGGATCGGATCGTCCACGTCAAAAAGAATCTTCGCATCCCCGGTGAATGTTTGCCCATTGACCTTTACGGCTGCTTCGGTGATGACAGCTTCGCCATTTTCAATATCAAAAAAGGCTGCTCCGTCAGCCAGAATAAAATGATCATAGCGAAGAGCAGCATCTTTGATAGAGCCTTGGACATGATAAGCGACAGCGCCATCACTTTTCCAGATCTTGGCGCTGGTCACCTGTCCTGTCCCTTTGTCAATATCAAGTTTTGAAGAAATCTGTGGGAACTGCTCTAAGAGCGGCTTCAACGAGGTAAGGGAAACCGGATCCGTTTCCAGACTGATTTCCATGTTATTCGTATTCGTGTACTTCAGGTCCCCTGTAAAATGGCCGTCAAATGCCTCACCCGCAAAAGAGCCTGTGATCGTACCCTTGCTGTCCCAGCCGAGCGTGCCTCCCAGCGAAGTGAAATCATACGAACCAATATCCGGCGCAGAGATGGAAGCCTTCCCATCCTTCACGATGACCTGTCCTGTGAAAGTACCGTTGTCCGAAGAGTCCGATGGTTTTAGAATCTTCTCTACATTCCACAGTCCATCTTCCGTCTTGGCGAGATGGACCTCCGGATCCTCAATAGTCACCGTCTTTACGACATCAGCGATGCCGCCGTCTTTGAAAGCATAGTTATACAGCGCAGAAGCAGACCATCCGATCGCCAAAGAGGGCGACTTGAACACAACCTCTCCTTTCGCGTCCTTCAGCTCCAGGTCGGTGAAGGAAAGATCATAATTCGGATCCAGATCCATCATGGTCCACGTCAGGGTGCCATTGATGCGCTCCCCTGCCGCGTCTTTGATGACAGGTTCCAGATTCTGTGTGATGATCGGACGGATCAGCAGATAAATGATACAGAGCATGATGAAAATAAATGCTGCGATACCATTGATCCACCATTTGATTCTGCTAGCCAAGGTCAAGTTCTCCAAATTAAAAATAAAGTTTCAAGGTTCAGGGTTAGCCCCGGGGCGTGCCGCCCCTTGCTCGGGGATGAAAGGGTGGAAACCGGTTCTATAAGTTCAAAAGGTTCAAAGGGGGTTGGTGCGGCGCATAAAAAATCAGAAGCGCCGCGGAGTATAAATAGGGCGATGCCCGAAGGTCAGCGATTAACAGGCTTCCCATTTATGGTTTCCTGACATCATCCTTTTGACCGCGAATGACAAAGATTTCTCGCTTCGCTCGAAATGACGATATGCGAGTCTGATGTCTCCCAGTGACTAGTCACTAGTTACTAAAAATTATGCTTTTGCAAATTCCGGGTGAATGACAGCCGGTACGCCCATCGCATGTTCCAGCGTAGCGAGACCGATATTGTAGTTGTAGAGCGCGGTGATGTAGTTCGTTCTCGCAGTATTGAGGGCGAGTTCTGCATCGAGGACATCCAGGTTGATGCCGACGCCGCTGCTGTAGCGGACAGTCGCGATCTTATATGCTTCTTCTGCCTGAGCGACCGATGCTTCGGCAGCGCGGATCTGTTCTTTATAAGAAAGGACATTCAGGTAATCCTGACGGACTTCGAGCTCGATCTTTTCTCTCGCCTGCAGCAGTGTTTCCTGTGCTGTCTTGACCGCGGCATCCGCTTTCTTCACAGATGCCTGGGTAGCGCCGCCATCCCAAAGTGACCAGGAAAGCCCGCCCTGAACAGCCCAGTCATCTTTATCGACCGCCGTCACGCTGGCTTCCTTCCAGCTGTATCCGCCGCCGACGCTGACTGTCGGGAGATAGCCTGCCTTTGCAGAGCGAAGAGAGGCCTCAGCTGCCTTTACGCCATAGTCTGCTTCGACGAGTTCCCAGCGGTATTTCTGCGCCATCAGAATGGCTTGTTCCATGGTGAGGTCAAATTCCGGTTCCGGGAAATTCTTATCCAGCGGTTTCAGCGTCGTATTCATCGGGACACGCATGATGTTGTTCAGGTTCGCTTCTGCGACATCACGGGTATTGTCCGCTGCGATGCTCTTCTGCTTCGCATTGGCGAGCGATACATTGGAAGATAGTACGTCCAGCTTAGCCACGATGCCGGCATCGAACTGCTGCTGTACATTATTCAGATGGCTTGCATAGTCAGTGACAGACTGTGCCTGTACTTCAGCGAGTTTGATCGCTTCGAGGTACTGGTAGTATGCCTGCACGGCCGCGAGCTTCGTATCCGCTTCTGTTTTGTAGACATTAAGATCTGCGATGTTTTTCTGATAGCGTGCGGCATCGATCGCCCCCTCTACCTTGCCGAAGGTCCAGATCGGCCAGGAAACTTTGATCTCCTGACTGTAGCCATGGTTGGAGCTCTTCGTGCCTAAGGCAGTAGTGACTACCTGTGTCGGATACTGATTTCTTTGCCAGGAGTAGCTGACGGATGGATTCTTCTTGGCTGTCACTGCGCTGACATCGGCTTCCGCTTCTCTCAGTTTTAGCTCTGCGATGGTGATGTCGCGGTTATTCTGAATGGCAGTCGTGACCGCACCTTTGAGGTCGATATCCATAGCCACTGCTTCCGGAGCTACCGCTTCTGTGATGGAAGACGCCAGATTCTTCTGGAGCAGCATGTTATTGAAGTTCACATCTTTATTCGCTACCGTCTGATCCATCTGTGCCTCGATGGCTTTCTGTGTGATCGACGGATCCGTCATGATCTTCGTCTTAGATCCTTTTGCTTCTGCGCCGAGCCCGCAGGAAAGGGCAAGCACGATAGAAGCAGTCAGAATTTTGCAGGTCATTGTATTCATTCAACATTCATCCCTTCTAGACAGATGTCTTTGTTGTCATTGTTTCCAGACCGCCCCTTTTGGGGGCGCTGTTTTCATTTAATAATTGTATCCCACACCGATGTACTCTCCGCCGCCGCGGTTATTATGCGGGAAAATGGACTGTCCGGTCAGGAACAGATTCGGCGTAAGAGCATACTGCCCGCGCAGGCGGACAGAGAGATCATTGGGGTCATACACATCTGCGGAGAATTTCCAACGCCCGGACGCATAGTCCGCGCCAGCGCCGATCTTGTTTCGAATGATACCGGCATGTACGCCATAGTCCCCTCTCATACGACCATAGAGCGCATCATAGACCGGATCATTTCCCATGGATTCTATCCCCAGAAGGCCATAGGAGTCTTTCCCCACGCGGAGGAAGAGATTCGGCGAGAAATCGTCCTTCTTAGTATTATATAACAATTCGCCGGAAACAGATACATCAAAATCACCATTTCCCTGCATAAATCCATTTATTTTCCCGGAAATCTCTTTGGCATTCTGAGAGATTTCCTTCGCATTCTCCGATGCCACGACCATATTGTCCATGATCCTGCGCACATCGCCGGTGGCTTTGCCGTCTCCATTCAGCTGATACAGCATCTGATTCACCTGCGAGGTGATGCTCTGGATCTCACTCGCTGTCTGTATCCCCTGCGCGGTCAGGATGGCGAGATTTTCGGAAATCGCTTCAAAATTATTGATGCTGTTCTTCACATGCTTCTGCGAAGAGGGGTCTGCGACGACGCTATTGATCCCATCGAGCATGGTCTGCGCGGACGTGATGAGCTTGTCCATCTTATCCATCGCCTGATCGATCCCCGGTGCTGACTTGCCCTCGACCTTCATCCCCTCTGCCAGATAACCGCGTTCCTGATGACCGCCGGACGCCTTCACGAAGCGTCCACCCATGACACTGCTGGTCTGGATGGAGAAGTCCGCATCCTTGGGCACCTTGGCATCGTGATAAAAACGCAGCTTCACGACGGCTTCCCCATTATCCACCGTGATGCCATCGACCATGCCTACTTCGACGCCGGCATAGTGGATCGGATTTCCCGGTTCTATGCCTTCCGCTTCCTTGAAATAGCCGGTCACATGAAATCCGCTCTTTCCAAAGATCACAAGGCTGGAAAGCTCGATCAGGATCCCGGCAAAGAGGAGTATCCCCGCAAGGGCAAAGGCTCCGACCTTTGCTTCCGTCGACCATTTCATCAGGCATCACCTTCTTTCAAAAAATCAGGATTCGATGGCAGACCGTTCATGAACTGCCGTACTCTTTCATCCTTCGATGCATATAATTCTTTAGCTGTCCCTACCGCAAGGAACGAGCCCTTATACAAAAAAGCCATGCGGTCCGCGATCATTTCCGCAGACTTCAGGTCGTGCGTCACGACGACGCTCGTCGCATGCAGGACCTTTTGCGTCTCTTTGATCAAAAGACTGATATCGGTCGAACGGATCGGATCCAGCCCCGCTGTCGGTTCATCATAGAGAATGATCTTCGGCTCGAGCGCGATCGCTCTGGCAAGGCTCACGCGCTTCTTCATGCCGCCGGACAGATTCGCCGGCATGAGGTCTTCGATCCCATCAAGCCCGACCAGATGCAGTTTCTCCTTCACGATGGCATCGATCTTTTCTTCAGAAAGCCGCGTGTGCATACGCAGACCAAAGGCTACATTCTCTTTCACATTGAGAGAGTCAAAGAGCGCGGAATACTGAAAGACCATCCCCATCGAGCGGCGCTCCTCATTCAGCTCCTCTTCGCTGAGCTGTCCCATATCCTTTCCGTTCACAAGGACTTTTCCGGATGTAGGGCGCAAAAGACCGATGATGAGCTTTAGGAGCGTTGATTTCCCGGAGCCGGACGCTCCCAAGATGACCATCGTCTCTCCCTCCTTGATGGAAAGACTGACATCTTTCAAGATATGACGATCGCCAAAAGTCTGGTATACATGCCTGATATCAATCATAGGACGCCTCAAAACAGAATGGACGAGAGCAGGTAATTCGCCGCAAAAAGCATAATAATCGAATATACTACGGACTGGGTGGTCGCCTTGCCGACACCTTCTGCCCCTGCCGTACAGGTCATCCCGCGGTCACAGCCGACAAGCGCGACGATCATACCGAAAATGACCGACTTGAAAACGCCGATGTACAGGTCAGAAGGGACGCAGTACACGTGGATGGAGTGCATGAAGGTATAGGAGGAGACGCCATGCGTGAGCGAAGCGACGATCATCCCGCCGCCAACGCCGATGGTGACACCAAAGACCGTCAGAAGCGGCAGCATCGTCATACAGGCGACGAGCCGCGGCACCACGAGATACCCCACCGGACTCACCGCAAGGCACCTTAGCGCATCGATCTGCTCGGTCACCCGCATCGTACCGATCTCAGCCGTGATGGCTGCCCCGACGCGGCCTGCAAGGACGACACCGCAGAGCACCGGTCCCAGTTCACGCCCCATGCCGATGGCTACGATCGCACCGACGGTGAAGTCTGCGCCATACTTTGTGAGCTCGCCCGCGATCTGTACAGAAAGCACCATGCCGGTAAAGAGCAGTGTCAATGCCACGATGGGAAAGGACAGCACGCCCAATGCCAGGCACTGCTTCATCGTCTCCCGCCCGCGGAATGCGCCGATCTCTTTCACCGCCGCCATGAGGAGCAGGATCACCGCTCCCAGCTGATGAAAGATGCCGATGGTATAGCGGCCAAGCGTTTCTAAGAATGACGACATGGGTAGGAAGACCTCCTTTCAGGGTTCAGGGTTCAAGGTTAGCCCGTGAGGCGTCTCATCCACTGATTGTGGATAAAAGCTTTGCTCGAATGAGGAATTAGGAATGAAGGTGGCGGCTTCGCCGCGAATATATATTGGGCGATGCCCGAAAGTCGTATTCAAGTCACCAGTCACTCGCGGCTTCTAATCCCTAGTCCCTGCTTTCAAACTATGGGTGTGGTTCTATGGTTCAACGGGGTAGTGCGTCATTGAGGCTAACGTCAAACTCGTATTGCCCTCATTCCGCAGGAAGGACTTTGCAGTACATGCGAAGAGTATCTTCAAAACTCTGCGGCGCTTCCATTATTTGATGCGCCGCACCGCCACCTTGAACCCTGAACCCATCAACCTGAACCTTTTTACAATGCTATCATCACCGATGCTTTTTCTGCCGGCTTTTCATCATCTGCGGATTTTTCGCCCTTCTTTTCCAGCGTCTCTTTTTCCTTATTGCTCATCTCGATGGTGGCCTGCTGTTTGCTCTTTGCGAGCTTCTTCAGTGCTTTATCGCGTTCTGCTTGCGGCAGAACTTTGAAGGTGAATTGTCCGTCACCATAGATGACATAGTCCGTATCGACGGCGCTCTTTGGAGTCTCTTTTTCTCCGTCTTCTTTGAGCCCGTCCTTATTCTTCAGATAGTCTGGATTTTCCGGTGCCTTTTTCTCCTGTATTTCTGCCTTTTTGCCGCCGTTTTCACCTTTGGAGATCATGCTGACCTCCGGATCCAGGATCTCCACGACGACCTGATTGTTCTGGTCTTCCTTCATCAGTCGGCTGTGCAGGTCATTGAAATCCTTGTACGTGCGGATGCGGTCTAAGATCTCATCCGTCAAATTGAATTTCTGCTGCTGGATGAGGTAGGGGAGCGGCACGACACCGCCGCCGCGGACTTCGAGGATCATATCTCCGTACGGCTGATCTTTCGGCACGGTGAATGTCAGGTCCTTATAGAAGACTTCTCCCCTGTAGGGAGAAAGACGCGCGCGTACATAGATGGTATCGCCCGGGCTCACGATGATCGGAGACGCCGAGGCATCGAGAAGCTGCGCGGTCTTTCGTTCACTCGTCACATGCATGTCGACCATAATGCTGCGGAGAGGATATTTTTCAAAACGGTTCTGCTCGAGAAGCCGTACCACATTGTAGAGCTCATCTACGCTTCGCTCCGCGATGTCTTTGGACGACCAGTACATATTGCTTCGGGTGAAAGGCTTCTGCTTCATATCCTCCGGGTAAAGCGTATAGGTGAAATCGACCGTCCCCTGTCCTTTACGATCCATGGCATTGCTGATCGCATGGTACACCGAAGTGACGGATAAGGTCGGCAGCAGCGCTTCATTCGGGATCATGCGTACATGGAGATCTTCCTTCTTCTTCGTATCTTCATCGGTCACGGACGCATGAAGCGAGACAGCGTGTGGAATCTTCCCCATCATTCCGCCGATACCTGCTCCCCGGTCCTGATTGACCGTGCCGATTTCCGCACCGACGGACCCCAGCTTGAAGGGGATATTCTTGCTCGGGATGACAGTGAAGATATAGGAATTGTGCATGAAGTAATCAGTATTTCCGCGATCCATGAACGGATGCCCGAAAGCCACCATGCGATCGCCGTCGACATAGGTGACCGTCCCGACAGCGCCGAGCTTGAGATCGCCTGTCACCATGGTTGCCGAGACGGCACTTCCCGGTTCAAGCGGCTGCGGCACATCATCCTGCGAGGTAGATGCGGAAGCAAATGGGACCATGTGGAAATCCTGCATTTTCCCTGCGAGGAAATCCATCGCATCCGGGGTGTATCCGCTCGCCATGAGAGGCGTCGTAAGCGGGATCAGCCCTTTGGAGGATGGCGGCGTAAGACCGTTGTCCTTTCCGTCATCGATGGTCCAGAGCTTCAGCATGTCACCGATCGGCGTTACCATGCCGATGCGCCCGCCGGACTGTGGAAATCCATACGCCACTGCACCGAGCAGCTTCCCATCAATGTAGACCGGACTGCCGCTCATCCCCTGCGCGATGCCTTCTGTCTGATCGATCAGGGGCCCGGATACCTTCACCAGCACCAGATCTCCGCCGGTCGCTCCCTTGTCTTTCATGATGCCCAGCACATCGACATCGAAGGTCTCGATCTTCGTACCGTGTACGACAGTCTTGGCATAGCCATGCATACCCTCCTGTACTTCTGACACAGGAAGAAATTCCTGTGCTGTACAAGGCATCACACAGGAAAGCGTGAGGCAGACAGCCGCTGCCAGATGCTTCATTGACTTTTTAAACCGATTGGGCATAAGATCCCCCTTACCGAAATATAAGTTTGAAATCAGAAATGGCGATTTCATCGGATACATCCGCATAGGTGCAGCAGGATTCCAATGAAAGGCAAAGAACAGGCCGTCTGGGGAGCGAAGGAACCGTGCCAGACTGCCGGCTTCTTTATTTGCTCTCCAGCACCGCTACGACGTCCTGTTTGGCGATCGTCTGGCCCTTCTGGACACGGACCTCTTTGACCACGCCGTCCCGATCGGCTCTCGCCGCCGGTACACCGCCGACCAGTGAGTCCACAGAGACCAGTACATCGCCTTCCTTGACAGGTGTGCCTGCCTCTATGACAGAAACGACCGTCCCATTCAGTACAGCCTGCTGCGAGACGTCCTCCGCAGACACGCTATATACACCGGCAGCCGCAAGTACTGCCAGCACCAAGCCGATTTTCATCGCGTTTCTCATGATGTACCTCCCTGTGTTGTAAAATTCACATATAGGCATATTATATTTTACCATTTTATCTGCCTCTTGGCATGAAGAAAATAAAAAGGGACATAACAAATGAATGTTATATCCCCATGTATGTGCCTACGGAATGCGATCTTTTCCGCTTTTGCTCAGTGCAGATCCTGCAGTGAGTCTCTGAATGCATTGATATAGTTGAGCGAAGCCCCGGCACCGATGGCATTCACATAGGAAGGTCTCTCCGCTACCTTCGCTGCGATCCCGGTGATACGGGTGATCAGCTCATCGATGCCTTTTAGCTGAGACACCCCGCCGACCAGCATGATGCCCTGCTCTCGGATCGCTGCCAGAAGCGCCGGCGGCGTCCTCTGCAGCACATCCTGAATGTTTTTGAAAATCCTGTACAGGATCGGATTGATGGCATGCGCCACATCTTCAGCCGTTACAGCGATCTTGACCGGCGATCCCGATACGATGGAAAGGCCATACGTTTCAGCCACGCGCGGCGCCTGATCCAGATCCCAGTAGGCGCCCAGCGAGATCTTAAGGCTTTCCGCCTCTTTGCGGCCGATGCGGATATGATACTTGTCGCGAATAGCCGCCATGATGGCCTGATCCATTTCCAGTCCGGACTCCGGTGAGAAATGGCTGACCACGATCCCGTGTTTCGAAAGCACGGAAACCTTCGTCGAGCCGCCGCCAATATCCACGATCATCGCGCCCTGACAGTTATCCCCCGTGAGCCCGAGACCCATCATCGCCGCGATAGGCTGATCGATGAGGACTGTCTTCCGCGCGCCCATAGCCACAGCCGCTTCCAAAAGCGCCCTTCTCTGTACGCTACCCATTCCCCGAGACACGCACATCATGAGACGCGGATGAAAGAACATCCCTTTCAAATACGACTGATTCACGATGGAATTCAAAAGATAAGCCGCCCCGTTATAGTCGATGATCGCACTTCGCTTCATCGGATGGACGATCTCTATGTCCCGCGGCGCCTTGCCCTCCATTTCCTCTGCCTTCGTACCGTAAGCGAAGAATTCCTTCGTCACGGCGTGGCGGGCGATCACAGAGGCTTCCGGAAATACGACGCCCTTATGCTTGACGTAAATCACTACATTCGACGTCCCGATATCGACGCCGATGTCTTCTGAGCCGAAAGAGCCGATCCAGTCCAGAAGGGTCTTCTGCCCCGCCAGACGCTCCGCCTTCTCCGCCAGTGCTTTAGTCTCGATCGACACGGACAATGTCTGCTCCTAACCCCTGCAGCTTTTCTACAAGATGGTCATAACCACGATCAATATGATGAAGCTCGCCCACTTCCGTCTCTCCGTGCGCAGCGAGCCCGGCCAGTGTCAGTGCTGCCCCTGCACGAAGGTCCGTCGCTCTGACGAAGGCACCTGTCAGGAAGGGAACGCCCTGAACGATCGCACAGCGGCCTTCGACCTGAATGGAAGCCCCCATCCGCTGCAGCTCACCGGCATGCATGAAACGATTTTCAAATACCGTCTCTGTGATACGGCTGACGCCGCTGCCCACGGTCATGAGTGCCATGAACTGCGCCTGCAGATCCGTAGGGAAGCCCGGATAGGGCAGCGTCTTGATATCCGTAGAGCGGATATGCCCATCACTGATGACACGGACACTGTCGACATCCTTGATCACCTTGACGCCTGCTTCTCCCAGCTTGGCGAGGAGCGGCTTCAGATGTTCATTCAATACATTTTCGATCACAACATCGCCGCCGGCCATAGCCGCTGCTATCATGAAGGTCCCCGCTTCGATACGGTCCGGAATGACTGTATGAGCGACGCCTTCCAGCTTCTTGACACCTTCGACACGGATGATATTCGTCCCTGCGCCTTTGATGTTTGCACCCATGGAATTCAGGAACGTCACGAGATCCACGATCTCCGGCTCTTCCGCCGCATTTTCAATGATGGTACGGCCTTCTGCCGTAGCAGCTGCCATGAGGATATTCTCTGTCGCGCCGACACTCGGGAAATCGAGATAAATGGTCGTGCCCTTCAGCCCCTTCGGTGCATATCCTTCGACATAGCCGTTGCCTACATTGATCTCTGCCCCCATGGCTTCAAAGGCTTTCAGGTGCAGATCGATCGGACGGCTGCCGATCATGCAGCCCCCGGGAAGCGCGATCTTCGCATGCCCCATCTTGGCCAGAAGCGGTCCCATGATCAGGAAAGAGGCTCTCATGCGGCTCATAAGCTCATAAGAAGCTTCGGTCTTATTCACCCCGGATGCATCAAAAGTCAGGACATTGTCCTCTCTTTGGACTTTGACGCCCAAAGACTCCAGTACGCTGCAAATGGTCACCACATCATCGAGATTCGGTGTATCGACAATGGATGCCGGCGTCTCAGGCAAAAGTGTCGCTACAATGATAGGAAGAACGGCATTCTTTGCGCTGGAAACACGGACGTGTCCACGCAGGGGATGTCCACCATGAATTACTAATTTTTCCAAAAGGAATCACTCCTGTACTGATGAAATACTGAAAGCAAAGATCTATCTGATGCCGCAGCCAAAAAGGGCGGCGGCGCTATCCTACAAACGTCAATTATATGTATGATACCATAAAAAAACAAGGGATTTCAATGTGAAAATTGGATTAAGCCTCTGGGGAAAAGTCTGCCCATGAATTCGGGTGGAAAGAGGTCCGATGGCATGGGAGGAGCCCGCCGGCTGCCCATCCTCTTTTACTGTTCCAGCGACTCGGTGACGCGCTTGACACTTTCCGAGTCTCCCAGAATGATGAGCATATCCTGTTCCTTCATGTTCATATCCGGTCTCGGATTGACGAACATATCTCCTCCGCGCTTGATCGCAACGACGGTGATGTTATATTTTCTTCTGACGTCGGTATCGATCAGACTCTTGTTCACCCACTCCTGCGGCACATGAATGGAAAGAATGGTGATGTTGTTTTCCATCTCGATATAGTCAACGATGCCTGGGGAGATCAGATTGTGCGCGACGCGGACACCCATTTCCTTTTCTGAGTAAATGATCTTGTCTGCGCCGATCTTCTGCAGCATTTTTCCATGAATGGGATCCAGGGCTTTGACGACGATCTTCTTGACGCCCATTTCCTTTAAAAGCAGTGTCGTCATCAGGCTTGCCGACAGATCGCCGACAGAAACGACAGCGATGTCTGCATTGCCGGCACCGATGGCTGCCAGGTTCTTCTCATCGGAACAGTCCGCGCAGACCACGTAGCCCAGTGTATCTGAAAGATCTTGCACTACCTCTTCATCGATATCCATGGCCATGACGTCATAGCCCATCTTTTCCAATGTGACGGCGACACTGATGCCGAAGCGGCCCAGACCTGCCACGAAAAACTGTAATTTCTTTGCCATAGAGAGTACCTCGTGATGGATGATTCTATGCAATAATAAATGGTTCGATCGGATCTAGGGAAACACTGACTAAATCGTTATCGGATTTCATTCTTGGATTTTTATGCAGAGCGAGGAGACAGAGGACGCGAATAGCGAGCTATTTAAGGAGGATGTCGACGACGCTATGTATAAAAATCCATATGAAATCTGATTCTGTGATTTAATCAGCGTTTCCTTAATACGATTTTGCAATAACGCTTACAGAAGACGGGGGAAGTGGCTGCTTTAGGCAGTCTCTTTCCCGTTTCTATCAAGGAGAATGATCCATGGTCCCGATTTTTGAAAAAGGAGTCAATATGGAGGGCGGCGGTACGAACCAGCATATGTTCCGCAGAGAATACTTTGGCAAAAGCCTCTCGACTCTCTGCGGCGGATTCCTGGTCGTCCTGACGATCGCCATCGGCTGCTTCCTCTTGGCGAAAGGCATGCTTTCGTTTACACAATTTCATCACTCTGTGAGTGAGTTTCTCTTCTCTCCGGTTTGGAAACCGACGGATACCGAAGTCGGTGGTGGACAGATCGGTGCGGCGATCTACATCTGGGGCTCTATCCTGACCTGCACGGTCGCACTGGTCATTGCCATCCCCTTCAGCCTTTCCACGGCGATCTTCATGACGCAGATTTCTCCCAAGATCGGGGAAAAGATCATTCGTCCGGCGGTAGAGATCTTCGTCGGGATCCCATCTGTTGTTTACGGCTGGGTCGGGCTGGTCGTCCTGGTACCGCTCATCCAGAAGGTATTCGACCGCTCTCACGGGCAGTCGGTGCTGGCGGCAGCGATCGTGCTTTCCGTCATGATCTATCCGACGATCACTTCCGTCTCTGCCGATGCCATCCGCAGCGTGAATCAGAAGTATATCGAAGGTGCCTATGGTCTTGGCTCTACCCGCTGGCAGATGATTTATAAAGTGCTTCTCCCCGCTGCGATGTCGGGCATCCTGACCGCTATCGTACTCGGCTTGGCCAGAGCTTTTGGCGAAGCACTCGCTGTTTCCATGGTCATCGGGAAGATGCGCGCATTCCCGAAGAGCCTGCTTGACCCGACGAACAATCTGACGTCTGCGATCGCCTCCGATATGGGCGGCGCTATGGACGGCGGTGAATTCAATGCAGCCCTGTGGTCCATGGCACTCCTGCTCTTTATCGTTTCCCTTCTTTTCATTCTGATCATTCATCTGATCGCTGCCAGAAAGGAGAAAATCTGATGAATTCGAATTCTTCCCTTTCGGCGGATGAGCTTCGCCATGTGAGCGGCTCACTGAAGAGGGCGCATATGTCCGATCATCTCGCGACGGCTGTCTTCTATGTGGTGTCCGGCGCTTTCGTACTGCTTCTCATCGCCTTCACGATGTATGTAGTCTGGGGCGGCATCAAAGCCTTCCGTCCTGAGATTTTCTCTTTTGATGCAAGCGGTATTGGAAATCAGTTTTTCAACACCGTTTATCTAGTTTTCCTCTCTCTTGTGATTTCTGTACCGATCGGTATCTTTGCCGGTGTGTACATGGCGGAATATGCGCCGGAAGGCCGCATCATCCAAGCTCTTCGCATCGCCATCGAGACATTATCCTCTCTCCCTTCGATCGTGGTCGGCCTTTTTGGCTACCTGGTCTTTATCATCATGGTCGGATCACAGTGGAACCTCTTCGCAGGCGCTTTGGCGGTGTCCGTCCTGTCTCTGCCGCTTATCACTGCGACCACCTATGATGCACTGAAAGCACTGCCGCATGGCTTCAAAGAAGGCAGCCTTGCACTGGGGGCGACCCACTTCGAGACCATCTGGAAGGTCATGCTGCCGGCGGCCATCGGACCAATCGTGACCGGTATCATCCTGGCAGCCGGCCGAGGCTTCGGCGAAGCTGCCGCACTCCTTTACACCGCAGGCATGAGTACGGATATCAGCTGGCAGGTGTGGGATATCACATCGCCTGTTTGCCCACTGAATCCATTCCGCCCGGGTGAGACGTTGTCCCTGCAGGTCTGGGCATCCCGCACCGAGGGCGTCGGCGGATCTGCTGCGGATACGGCAGCAGCAGCTTCTGCCGTCCTGATGCTCATGGTGCTCTCATTCAGCATAGGCGCTCGCCTCATCAGTCACTACATTACCAAGAAAACAGAAGGAGAACATGCATAATGTATTATAATGGAAACTCAGTCGCTGTCCCAGCTCCTGCTGGCTCACCAGCCATCTCTGTATATAACAATATAAGTTTCGATTGCAAGAATGTCGATCTTTACTATGGCTCATTTCAAGCACTGAAGGGCATCAATCTTCGCATTGAAAAGAACCAGATCACCGCACTCATCGGACCGTCCGGCTGCGGGAAATCGACCTTCCTGCGCTCTCTGAACCGCATGAATGACCTCATCCCGTCCTGCCGCGTAGAAGGGGAGATCCTTCTTGCTGGTGTCGATGCCTACAAAGATATCGATCCGATCGTTCTTCGCCGCCATGTCGGCATGGTTTTCCAGCAGCCGAATCCATTCCCAAAGAGCGTCTATGATAATGTCGCTTATGGTCCACGCCTGAAAGGCATCACCAAGAAAGCGGATCTGGATGAAATCGTAGAAAGCAGCCTGCGTCAGGCTGCCATCTGGGACGAACTGAAAGACCGCCTGCATAAGTCTGCCCTCGGTCTCTCCGGCGGTCAGCAGCAGCGTCTCTGCATCGCCAGAGCCCTTGCGGTAGAGCCGGATGTTCTCCTGATGGACGAAGCGACCTCTGCCCTCGATCCGATCTCCACAGCGCATATCGAAGAACTCGCTGTCAAGCTCAAGGAGCGCTACACGGTCATCATGGTCACCCATAACATGCAGCAGGCACAGCGTATCGCTGACAAGACAGCCTTCTTCTATCTTGGTGAAATGGTCGAATACGGCGAAACCAGACAGATTTTCGAGAATCCGCAGAAAGAAAGAACGATTCGTTACATTTCCGGTAACTTTGGTTGATTTCATATGATAAAATAATAAGGAATACTTCACCGGCGGGTCAGAGACGATCAAGGTCTCTGGCGTGCCGGCTTTTGGATAGCATAATAATTAGAAATTAGAAATTAGAAATTAGAAATGAGAAATGAAGGAGCGGCGCAAAAAATAATAGGGCGCCGCATGGGGTAAGATAATTAAGAAAACGCTGATTAAATCGCAGAATCTGATTTGGTATGTATTTTCATGCAATGATTCGTCATAACCCTCCTTAAATAGCTCGCTATTCGCGCCCCCTATTCTTTGCTTTGTATGAAAATACAAGAGCCAAATCAGACAACGATTTAATCGGTGTTTCCTCCATTCGTTTCGGCGCTATATAATTTGTGCGCCGTACTACCATTTCTCATTTCGCATTTCTAATTTCTCATTGATGCCTATTGCTAAAATTGAATGTTTTCGATCATGAAACAGGAGACAAATCATGCCTTTAATTTACTGTGTAGAAGATGATGAAAGTATTCGCGAGCTGGTGAGCTATGCACTCCGGGGACAGGGGTACAGGGTCGAAGGCTTTGGTGATGCCAATGCGCTGTATGATGCGCTGCAGAAAAATAGTCCTGACATGCTGCTCCTTGATATCATGCTTCCGGGCGAGGATGGGCTGACCATTCTGAAGAAAATGAGAGCGCCGGGGAGCGGAGCCATGCAGACGGTCCCGATCATCATGATGACAGCGAAGACAAGTGAGTTCGATATCGTAAAAGGGCTTGACTGCGGAGCGGATGACTATGTGACGAAGCCTTTCGGCATCATGGAGCTGCTCTCTCGGATCCGTTCGGTCCTTCGCCGAGCCAAAAAAGCGACGGAGCCGAATAAGAAGCTGCTTTCTTACGGTCATATCGTCGTGGATCAGGAGCAGCACGTCGTCACAGCAGGGGGAAAAGAGGTCCAGCTGACTCTCAAAGAATTCGACCTGCTCTGTTATCTCCTGCTGAACAAGGGCATCGTCCTGTCTCGCGATCAGATCATGCAATCGGTATGGGAGTGTCCTTTTGAAATGGAAAGCCGTACCATCGATATGCACATCATGAGCCTTCGTCAGAAGCTGGGGGAGGAAGGCTCTCTCATTCGCACGGTCCGTGGCGTGGGCTACAGGCTGGGGGATAGAAAATAGGGAAGAGGCTTGGGGTTAGCCCTTGGGGCGGAGCGCCCTTGGATTGCGGATGAAAGCCTCGATTGAATGAGAAATTAGAAATGAGAAATGCGAAATGGTGGTGCG
>OLGZ01000445.1_pt1 | contig 33412 bp, 29 predicted proteins | sample 1605981 | NCBI WGS metagenome assembly OLGZ01 (sample SAMN03283291) | human gut metagenome | biome: human-associated habitat; material: feces | host: Homo sapiens | place: Peru | collected 2012 | reverse complement strand
CTAGAGTAAATTCCACCGCATAAGCGGACGGTGGAATTTAAAATTTCATTTTTGGTGCGGAAACTCAAGAAACAATTTAATTGTATTACCATCCTTTCTATGCTAAACTATGGATAGATACTTCTAAATAACATACACTATTTATAAATCGTATGATTGGAGTGATTTTATGGAATTAACAAAAAAAATCCCTATAACCGATAAAAGTCAGGAAAACAACCATCTTCTCCGTATGTTAGACCGGGGAATTGATGATATGGAAGCTGGTCGTGAATTGCCATTGGAAGATGCTTTTCGCAAAATCACAGAATTAAGGGATGCAAGAAGAAATGCAAGAATATAAAATTATTTTAACCTGGGAAGCAATTTATGATGTCACAGACATTGCAGATTATATTGAAGAAGAATTCGGCCAGCAACATGCTGACCGTTTTCAATCTAATCTAAAAGAGCAAATGCAAAATTTAAGTCAGTTCAGTACTGCTTTTCCCAAAACCCAAATTATGTACAGAGGATATTCCATACATAAAAAATCTTTTCCACCATCTATTATTTTTTATATTATAATGGAACAAACAAAAGAGATTCATATTCTCCGAGTGCTACGTCATGAACGAGATTGGGAACATATTCTGTCGCAAAGATTAACTTATACATATCCAGCATAAATACTTGAGCCGTACTATGGAACTGTGGGAAACGGCGTTTGTAGGATGTGGTTGGTTGCCCCGTCTCATTTTGTAAGTTTTTTCAAAGGAATGGTGTATATTTTGAAAAATTTTTTGAAGATTTTTATTTTTCTTGAAATTATACTTTTAGCATATATTTTTAATACTTCAATCTACAATATTTACGAAAAGAACAATATTGCTACCGAGAAGTTAGAAGGATATGTTTTAGAAGAAACATCGCCAGAAATTCTCGATAAATTCTATACAATATTTACAGAAAAATATTCTCAAAATAAATTAGAACTCATTAACAATACGCTTACTTCAACAGATAAATCTGTTTATGATTTATATTGCTATCCATTAAATGAGTTCACACAAAAACAGCCTATATCTTCCTCTATTTTGTTTCAATATCATGAATTGCAAGAGGAAGATTTTTTAGATAGTGTTGGTGTATTCTATACAGATTTACCAGTTAACGCAATCAAAGAGATCGCTTCTCAACTGTCTGTCACAATAAATACCTTTGAAAACGACGCTATTCCGTATAGTATGGTATTAGAATTGAATCTTCTGAATTTTGTAATCTTGTTTATTGTACTTCAAATCATATATTGTATTTACACATCTTATAGTTTGAAAAAAATAGGTATTAAAAAAAGCATGGGCTTTTCTACTATACATATTTTAAAGGAACAAATTACAAGTATAATAAAATATTTTTCTGTAACATGTTTCGTATTACTGGTCTTGTTAAATTTATATTACACATTAACAAACAGATATGATTTTTCTTATTTAGTAACAATTGTACTGTTCTTTATGGGTGTTTTAACTATAAATGTACTTTGTGTTTTAATTACAAGTATTTTAATTAAGTTTGTTTCTTTAGAGGCAATGATCAAAAATAAGACTTTAAATAGCAGCACAAATATTGTAGTTCAGACTATAAAAATAATTTTTTCGGTAATAATTGCTATTACTATAATTTCATTACTTAAGCAGGGAAACTCATTTAGACAAAGCCAACAAGCTGTTTTAGATTATAAGTATCTGGACGGATATTATACCGCTAATGGTTTTAACTCATTGGAGTATGATTATGCGTTAGCAAACACAGACATATTAGAAAACTATTCAAAACAAACATTAGAGATGTATAATCATAACCATTCACTACTATGTGATTTTAGGATAAACGATGGTTTGCAGATATCACGCCCCTATTATGAGCAACAGCTTGTTATTGCAAATAGAAATTATCTGAGTGAATTTTCCAATATCCAGTTCAGTGGAAAACCATTGGGAGAAGATATATTCAGTGAACCAACAGTATTAGTTCCATATAAATATAAGAATGATGAAAATTCTATTAGCGAATATATTAAACAAGAATATTTCCGATTAATGAATTACAATCAATTTTATGGAATACCGGGAGAAGAAAAAACTATTGATAATTTTAATGTCGTTTATATAGACGATGATTCTACAATAAAAGTTAATGCAGAGAATGGTTTTTCGGATATGGTTAATCCTATTATCATTGTTGATACGGGCAATTTTGCAGGACTTTACTATTTGGACTCTTTAAATACAAGATGTCTATTCTTTCAAATGGAGTCAAGAGAAGATTTTTCTTCTTTATTATCAGAATATGATTTAGAGCAATTAGTTACAGCTGGAACATTACTCACACCTTATTTAATGCAACTTGAAAATGTGACATTCGTTCTTAAAACACTCACTACGTTTACGATTGTCTTTATAGTGTCTTTACTGTTTGTTTTGTATATTTCAAATTATGTAGATATTTTTGTAAATCGAAAGAGATATGCGGCAAAAGAGATTTTAGGATTCTCGCATTTTAGAATACTGAAAAACCGGTATATTTTTTTAAGAATTGAACTCATTATATCAGGCGTATTAACTGTTATAAAGTAAGCGCTTAAATTTTAGACATGGATACAAAAATCCCCGGCCACATTTCTGCAACCGGAGCACCTTGACAATTCACATATGATTGATTATTGATTTGAGTCGTTTGCACGACGTTCGATTTCAGCTTTGACTTCTTCGTTCCATGGGGCAAGCCTATCTAACTCTTCATCGCTCATCCTATCATTCGGGAGTTTTTTCAGAAGATAGGTTAGATAGTGATAGACGTTTACTCCATTTGCTTTCGCCATTTCTACCATTGTGTAGACGATAGCACTGGCCTGGGCGCCGTTTGGAGTATCACAGAACAGCCAGTTTTTCCGGCCTACTGTAAACGGACGAATAGCGTTTTCACTGAGATTATTAGAAAAACTGCAGCGACCATCTTCCAAATAGGTCATAAGATAGGATCGGCGATTCTGAATATAGGTAACTGCCTTATCCATCCTTGATCCACGGACTGGATTCTGTTTATCAAGCCACGACAAAAAGCCTTCTACTATCGGCTTTTCTTTCTCAAGACGAGCTTTCTTGATAGCATCGAAGGATGAGTACTTCGTTTTAATGACATCTTCCAAATGGAAAAGCTGGTTGATATACATCATGCCTTGAACAGATGGCTGTGTATAATCCAGTTGCTTTCCTTTCGGAATCGCATCTGTCAGATATCTGCGGATGTGTGCCCAGCAGGCTGTCCGTTTGGCATCAGGAACTTTGTTGTAACCACTGTAACCATCACACATCAGATATCCTTTGAATCCCTCAAGGAATTCTACTGCGTTATTCCCGGCACGGGTTTCTGAATATTTATAAAGGATGATTGGGAATCCGCCATCTTCCCCGCTGCGGAATAACCACATGTAAGATTTGGTCTGTGCACGCCTGCCGGATTCGTGTAATACCTGGAGTGGTGTTTCATCTGCCATTGCGAATTTCCTTTTTAAGAGTTGCCGGTGGAAGTAATCATACATCGGGGTGAAATAATCCAATGTATTACGGATTACCCAGTTTGCCATCGTTGCTCTTGTGATAGCAACACCGTACTGTGCCCAGTCTTTTTCCTGCCGGGTATAAGGAAGACTGTTACAGAACTTCTGATACATGACCCAGGCGATAGTATCTGCCGCAGCCATACCGTGAAGCATATGTGCATGGCCGTCTTTTCCCTTTTTGATAACAGTAACGTCATCGTTATTACATTCCGGGCAAATATAATTTAAGCTGTATATTTCGATCACTTTTAACTTTGCCGGTACGAAGGAAAGTTCGCGGCGTACGAATTCTTCACCGATTTTTACCAGAGGAGCGTTGCAAACAGGGCAGACTTTTTCTGCATCCGGAAGATCCAGATATTTTTTGACTACTGGAATCCCTTTGAACCGTTCTGCGTTAGTTGCACGGGATTTCCGCTTTTTTGTCTCTTTCTCAGGCAAAAGACTTTCCAACGCTTCTGGTTCTGCAATAGTTGGATTCTGTTCCAGTTCGGCTTCGTTAAATAAATTCAATTGTCCCGGAACATCCATGGAACATTTTTCGCTGGAAGAACCGAAAAGCTTTTTGCGAAGCAGATCCACTTCTTCCTTTAAATTATCCCGTTCCTGAGTAAGAGCCTCTTCCCGTTTGTTAGCGGCATCTACAGTTGCCTGAAGTGTTTTTATCATTTTTTTCAGATCGTTGATCATGTCTTTCAACTCTCGGAGTTGAAGGTCTTTAGAACTGTCTGCCACTGCGTTTTCCTCCCGGTTTTTGATACTTCTATTATACCAGAAATCATGGAAAACTCCTAGGAAAACGGGACGGTAAGAGGCTTGAAAAACGCTGAATTTTCAAGGAAATCCAGTGCTTTTATGTGCATTTTTTTGCCGTACAGTTTAAGTGGTTTTAATAGCTTTTGGCTGCTCGATATCGATGCCTGACATCAGCCAGTCGAACTCTCTCCAAGTGAGATTCCGGACTTCTGATTTATCCCGGGGCCACCGGTAAGAGCCTTGGGCGGTGAGTCTTTTGTAGATCATAACAATTCCGTCAGGCTCTTTTAAGATAGCTTTAATCCTGTCGCATTTGCGTCCACAGAATAGATAGAGCGAATGGTCGATTTCCATAGAGAACTGCTCCTGAATAATTGCGCATAATCCATCGATAGATTTACGCATATCTGTTCTGCCACAAACGATATAGATCGCATCGACATTGGAAATGTCCGCTAACATAATGGCTCCTTTAATGCATCCATTAAAATTTTCAAAAGCATAGGCTGAACAGTATTGCTCATACGGATTGTTAATCCTTTTGCTTCAATCTCAATCGTATGTGAATTGTCAAGGTACATAGAACTGCTTCTTTCATCTTGAAACAGTTCTGCCGGAGAAGTTTCCGGCTCTATAGCAATCCGAACTACATCCTGTTTGTGGGATGTAAGATCAAGAGTGCTGGCTCTGCCAATCGGATCTGGTATCTGACAGGCTCTTTTGCGTAGACGGGAAACAGCATTATAGAAGCAACTTGGAGAAATACCTTGTGCTTCACACCATGCAGCATCGGTTAATCCACTTTGCCTGCATTCAGTCACCAGTTCCATCCAGTCATCCAAGGAACGCCTTGGGGCTCGTTTATCACTCATAATGAAACCTCCAAATGTAGTGAATTTCTACTTCCTATCAAAGAAGTGGAGTAAAAATCTATCTGCTATCATTATGAGTTAGGAACCGGCGAATATCTAGTTACCCAAAAACTAAGCGCTTACGTTATAAACTATTATTTTGCTTGCCTTTTTGCGATTATACTTATTGACTACATATTCTGCGAATTGCTTTATAAAGTTTATATCTCAAATGCTTTATATGAGATTGAAAAGGGGGCATAAATATGTCATTGATTACATTAAAGAATGTCAAAAAAGAATATGGGAAAAATCAGGTTCTATTTGAAAATTTATCTTTAGAAATAGAAAAGGGCGAATTTGTGGGACTTGTAGGGAAAAGCGGGGCAGGTAAAACAACACTTTTAAATATAATAGGATTGATTACAGATATATCTGAGGGCACAATCATTATTGATAGTCATCAAAATTTATCCATGAACAGTAAAAATGCTATGATTTTGAGAAGATATACAATAGGATATCTGTTTCAAAATTATGGGCTAATAGAAGATGAAAGCGTGTTATGGAATTTAAAATTAGCTCTTGAATATAAAAAAATAAAAAGAGAAGAAAAACTAAAACTAATCAATAAGTATTTAAAGCAGTTTAAGCTAAGTGATATGCTTAACAAAAAAGTATATCAGCTAAGCGGTGGAGAGCAACAGCGAATTGCAATTATTAAATTGATTTTACAAGGAAGTCAGATCATATTAGCTGATGAACCAACTTCTGGACTTGATAAAGAAAACGAATTGATAGTGATGAAACTTCTAAAAGAATTAAATGAAAAAGGCATTACTATAATCATGGTCACTCATAACATGAATTTGTGCGATTGTTTTTCCAGAGTTATAAATGTAGAAAACTTTAGATAGTTTGCTAAAATTGTTCTTTTGATGTAAGTAGGTAATACGGATGATTACCTACTTACGTTAGGATAGCAAACTCTTTTCCCTTCTGTACGCCACGCTTCTGCCATTCGTCTGTAAGCTCTTTGCGGACGCGGATAGTCAGGAGTCTTTGATTTATCCAGTCTTCATCATATCCCTTTTTCAGATATGTAGCAAAAGCGCGGTCAATGGCTTTCTCCGGGTCAATGGTTTCCTCGATACGCTCGCTACCGACTTTCGCAAGCCATGCTTTCAGCGGCTCAACCTTAGGAGATGTGACAGATTGGATAATACGAAAAATTCCTTCCATTGTTGCAGCATTAGGCTCGTCTAATTTCTTTCCTAACGATCTTCGGATTTACTACTTTTGCCATTTCAAAAAGCTCTGCTGTATTCCATTCTCCCTTACCCAGTCTAACCATTGATAAATCAGTGTTCTTGAATACCTTTGATTTCCTTCTTCATCACAAATCCTTTCGTAAGTGCCTCAAAACATGACGGAATCGATACCATTAAACTACGACTCATAGATTAACTCATTCATATAAAGAAACATCAGCAAATCATTCATTGATCTACTGATTATTGGGACATTTACTTTTGCTTATATCATTAATTCTACTTTAAACATATCGAATTCGATAGGTTTAAAATCCAGAAAGCATTTTTCATAACATTTGATTTCTTTTATTAATTATGCTAAAATTTTTATATGACTATCATATTTATGAAGGGAGGCATTATATTGGCTTCAACAATTCGAGATGTTGCCGCTCGTGCCGGACTTTCTGTCGGTACAGTTTCTAAATACATTAATGGCAAAACTGTAAAAGAAAATACTCGTTTAGCTATAGAAGAAGCAATCAAAGAACTTAATTTTCATCCAAACAATATCGCAAAAGGACTACGTAATGCAAAATCTTTCTCTGTTGCTATTTTGTTGCCAATGTTAGATTCTACTTTTTGTACTTCTATGATTTCATCAATCGAATCAACATTATTACCTTTAGGATATAGTGTTATTGTGTGCGAATGCCACAACAATGCAGAAATGGAATTGCGAAAAACCCAGTATCTAATTGATCGTATGGTTGATGGAATCGTTCTGATTCCGTACGCCTCCGATGGTAAACAAATTGAAATGATTCAGAAAAGTAATATTCCATTGATTCTACTTGACCAGGAAATCCAAGATCATGCAACAGATTGCATCGTTCTTGATAATGAACTGGCGGGATATGAATCTACTCAACGTTTAATTGATTTGGGACATAAAAATATTGCTATTATCACCGGAAGTCCGAATCATTATACTAGTAATGGACGTCTAAATGGATATAAAAAAGCGATGACAAACGCTGGTTTAACAATTACAGATGATTATATTCAATGCGGAGATTACTGTATAGACGGTGGTTATGAAGCTATGATGCGTTTGTGCAAACTCCAAAAAAGACCAACAGCCATATTCATCAGTAACTATGATATGACTATTGGTGCTTATCTTGCAATTAACTATTTACGATTAAAAATACCAGATGATATCTCGGTTATTGGATTTGATAACTTTCCACTTGCAAATGTAGTAAATCCACCACTGTCTTTTGCTGAACAGCCTACTAATGTCATGGGCACAGAGGCTGGAAAACTTCTTTACAGACGTATTTGTGGTGACTACTCTGATTATCCAAAAACGATAATGCACAAACCAACCATGCATTATAAGGAAAGCATCCGTCAATTAACATGATTAAATCCATTCACAGGAGTGCAGATCTATGATTTGCTGCTCCTGTTTTTTTAATTCTATTTTTTCCGTTAACTTCTTATTTCCATAAAAAATATTTATAAACTGATCTACAGAAGAACAAAGTGAAATTGAAATTGGTTTTTTATTTTTCCATGCGATATCCACCTCAACTCCACCTACAGCCAGAAGACCTTTTACTTTTCCGCTTTCCCAACTCTCTGGTAATGCTGGAAGAATAGTAATTTTTCCATCTTCACTACTCAAAAGCATTTCAGCAACAGCACTTGCACTTCCAAAATTACCGTCGATCTGGAATACTTCCCGTTCTCCTTCCGTTTCACCTAATGGCGGATGAAGGTCAAAAAGGTTGTTATAAACTGATTGCCGTAACAACTCTTCATAGTAGTAATTAGCTTTCGTTCCATCACCTAATCTTGCCCACAAGTTAATGAGCCATGCACAACTCCATCCTATTTGCTGTTTATAGTTTGCAACCTTTTCTTCAATGAACTTCTGACATGCTTTTACTAATTCAGTATCTGTTTTCTTTATTGAGTGTCCCGGATGAAATCCAAATACCGGAGAGAAATGTCGATGTCCAACATCAAATTCTTCGAAATCTTTAATCCATTCCTGAATCTTTCCTGTTCTTCCAATCTGATAATTTGGTAATAACTTACTGCGCTCATTCACTTGTTCGATTAAATCCTCTTTGATTTCAAGAACATTACATGCTTCCAAATAGTTAGCAAATAATTCTTTTATAATTGCTAAATCCATTGTTGTCATGTAACTCACGCCACAAGCATGTCCTTCCCCATCTTTAAATGTATTTTCTGGTGAGGTAGAAGGTGCTGTATAATAAAGTCCATCTTCTCTTTGTTGTAACCAATCAAGACAAAACAAAACAGATCCTCTCAATGATGGATATATTTTATTTTTCAAGTACTCCAAATCTCTTGAATATCTATAGTATTCATAACTTTGTGAGCACAACCATACACCGCCCATCGGCCAGTACGCATATTTAGGTTCGCCATCTACTGGACCAGTCTGTCTCCATATATCAACATTATGATTTGCTGTCCAACCTGAACAACGACACTGTTTCTTTGCTGTTTCTTCTCCGGCATGACTTAATTCTTCAACGAAATCTACAAATGCTGTAAAGCTTTCAATTAGATTACATGGCCCGTTAAGCCAATAGTTCATTTCGGTATTAATATTGATTGTCCAGTTACTGCTCCATACAGGTCTTATACTTTCGCTCCAAATACCTTGTAAATTTGCCGGTTGGGTTCCTTTTCGTGAACATGCTATCATCAGATAACGATTATAATGGAAAAACAGACATGACAACCCCAAATCCTGTTTTCCATTCTGAACACGTTTCAAACGTTCATCTGTTGGTAGATCATTTTCTATTTCTTCTAATTCAAGTGATACATTTTTATAAACAGATTGATAATCTGCTATATGTTCTTCCTCAAGTTCTTTATATGTTTTTGAATTCAACTTCTGAATCTGATTACCGCAGCTCTTTTCACACACTTCTGGATTCGTTTCAATCCTTTGATTGTACTTCTTATATCCATCCGCTGCTGTCAAGTAAAACACTACTTCTTCAGCTTCTTGAATTTTCAAACCGTCTAAATCTGCACTAACCGTTCCACCTTTATGAGTAACCTGCAAATAACAACAAAATGCCATTCCTGGATTCTTCTCATCATATACAATCGGATTTTCGCAAGCAACATAATTAGGTTGTACATTAGACGGTGCATTTCCGCTTACATACAAACAGCACTCCTTTTCTGTCTTGATTGTATGCTGCACTTCGCTATCAAGCTTCACTTTCAAATCCAATTTGTCCATTCCGTTGGCTGTAATCTTAATTACAAGTGCTTTTGCCGGATTTGATATAAACATCTTAGAGATATATTCTGTTTCATTATTTTTGAATTTTGAAGTAAATATAGCATTTTCTAGGTCAAGGAATCGCACATATTCTTTTGGTTCATCGACCTTTTCAAACACATAACTGAGAATTCCTAAAGGCATATAAGATTCATTATAAAATCCGAGCATATTCTTCTTCATATACTCTTCTGCTTCCCAAAATTTTTCTTCAAAGATTAATTTTCTTGCCCGCTCAAGTGTACTTGAATCAATCTCTTTTTCTTCTCTATGTCCTGTTCCTGACCAAAATGTGTCATAATTTAAAGTGATTTTTTCCTCCGGAACGCCTCCATAAACCATTGCTCCAAGAGATCCATTTCCTAGTGGTAGTGCTTCTGTAAATGATTTTGCCGGTGAAATATATTTTAATGTTTTATTCATAGCATTAAACCTTTCATGTCTATTCTTTTACCGCACCTGAAGTAATTCCATTTACAATAAATTTCTGTGCGAAAGTAAATATCAAGATACTTGGAATAGATATCAATACAAGAGCTGCATTATATCGTCCCAAATTTTGCGGAGTCATTCCATAAGCTCCCTTAAATGCATTCACTGCAACCGTTGTTGTATATGCCTTGTCTTTCGTAAGGAACATCAATGGGAAAAGGAAATCCTGGAAAGACCACATAATCTGCAATACAGCAAGGTTAATGATCGCTGGTTTTGCCAATGGTAAATAAATACTGAAAAAGCAACGCTGGATAGACGCACCATCAACATTTGCTGATTCCATCAACTCAGTCGGAAGTCCATCGAAGAAGTTTTTCATCATGAGTACTCCAAACGGAATTGTAATCAAACACTCCGAAAGAATAATTGCTAAATGTGTATTATACAAATGTGCAGTCTTATAAATATAGAAGAACGGTATAATCAAAATCGGTCCTGAAATTGCAAGACACATTAAAACCAGATTATAAATCACTTTTCTTCCCGCAAATTCAATTTTAGAAAATGCAAATCCTGAAAATGAACAGATCAGAACCAGTAATGCAGATGCAAATACAGCATTGATAATGGAATTCACAAAGTACTGGTAAAATGGAACACCATTTACTTCATTTGTAAGAACATACCAGTAGTTCTCTATTCCATGTACCTTTAAAGAGTCTTTCAACAAAGAATAAATAGGCACACACCACAAAGCTAACATTATGATAAGGAAGACGATCATTACTCTTCTGTTCGCTTTTGAAATTGCAAATAAATCTTGTTCGAGTTCATAGTCTTTTTCTTTTTTCTTTCTCATATCCAACACCTACCCATTCTTTGATGTCATCTTTAACTGAATAAATGAAATAATAAATGCAACAATTAATACAATAATCGCAGCTGCACAAACGAGCCCTATATTTGATCCCGCTGATCGTGTAGCACGATAAATATAGGTTCCGATAATCTCAGTGCTTCCGCCTGGACCTCCATCTGTCATCAAATAAACACGTTCCATTTCTCTAAATCCACCAAGAAGCATGGAAAGAATAATTGTTTTATGTGTATTTTTCAAAACAGGGAAAATAATAAGTAATAACTGGTCTTTCATACCTGCACCATCAATTGTAGCTGCTTCCAAAATACTTCTGCTGATTGTTGTCAAATCAGCTGTGTAATACATAATCGGAATACCTATCATAAAAATAGATACGGAACATACAGCTCCCATTGCTAGTTTTGGATCTGCAAGCCATCTCTGCGCAAGTGCACCAAGTCCAACTCCTCTTAAAATCTGATTCACAATACCATTCTTATACTCGAGCATTGATCCAAAAACTGTTGCCATCAATGCAATCGGAAGCATTGACGGAATAAAAAACAATGCATGGAAAAATCTTTTTCCTTTAATTTTAAAATTCAGTATGATTGATATAATAAATCCAAAAGTTAAACCACAAAAAATGTTAGCCGTTGATAAAATAAAAGTATTTAAAAGTGATATCCAAAAACTTTTATCTTTGAATATTGTTTGATAATTCGCTAAGCCGACAAATTCGGATCTGCGAAATGTTATCGTTACATCTCTAAAACTATTTAAAATTAAAAAATAAAAACTATATCCTAATAATCCTATGAAAATAACAATCAACGGAAGAAGAAATAAAAATCCCGCCTTGTTATTTCTTTTCGTCACCTTCAATTTTGTTTTTTTACTTGTCATGTTTATATCCTCAATTCCTGTAGAAAAAGGGACCATCAACTGCTTTACTTGTTTTTCATACCAGTCATGCAGCTGAAAGTCCCCTTTTTATATTAGCATCAGATCCTCAATTGTCTCACTGATTAATATTTTCCACTTGTCCATTCTTTCTGAAGATCTTTCAATACACTCTCTGTAGTTGCAGATCCGTTAAGCACACTCTGTACTGCAGCACCTTCGATATCAGAATATCCCGAAACATTGTTTCTGTCAGCTGTAGCTGTATTAATCAGATCAACAACTGTATCCCATCCAGCCTTGGATTCATCTGTATCAAATAAAGAAGCATCTACTGTAAAATCCTTTTTAGCGGAAGTTCCTGTAAGCTGTTTTCCAAAGATGTCAGCTCCATCTCCTAATGTAAGATAAGCAACAAACTTAGCTGCAGCTTCTTTCTTCTCTGAATAATCAACTACACCGATTCCGGAGTCGATATAGGAACGTACTGTAAGCTGTCCATTATCCTCTGCTGTCGGAAGAGCCATTGCTCCAACATTTTCAAGTTCGATTCCATTTCCTTCTCTTAATGTCTTAGATAATAATGGTGCTTCCCAGGAACCCATATAGTAAACAAGAGCATCACCATTTGTAAATTCCTCTGTTGCACTTGCATAATCCAAGTCAAGAACATCTGCTGAGAAAATTCCTTCATCAAAATATTTCTTTAATCCGTTGATTGCCTGTTTAAATTCTTCACTATCTACAGGTGCACCTTCATATCTCCACTTATTATAATAATCACCCTGCTGGCCAAGAACTGTCAGCATCATCTCATCTACAACCCAAGAGTCTTTTCCGGCAAATACACTTACATATTTGTCAGGATATTTAGCTTTAAATGCTTCTGCAACTGCTTTGTACTCTTCAAATGTCTTTGGTACTTCTGCTCCGATATCTTTTAATAAAGCTGCATTATAAAAACCTACCATTGAACCAGAATTTGTAAGCACAAGCATCTTTGTATCGCCACTTGTCAGCTGATTTCCCTGCTCAAGACATTTTTCTGAATAAGCATCTTTCCAATCTGCACCAGCAACATCTGGCATTAATTCATCCAGATTTGCCAGATAATCCTGAACTTCTTCTGCAAATGCTGATGGTTGAACTCCAATTACATCAATGTCCTCTTCTGTACTCAATGCCAGTGGAACTTTTTCCTGGAAAGCTTTACTTTCCATTACTGTCATATTTATCTTAATATTCGGATTCTCTTTTTCAAACGCATCAACTGTTTCTTGAATCTGATCTTTACTTGGAAACCATGTCCAATAATTTAATGTAATCTGCTCACTATCCGAACCACTTTCTTTATTCTCTCCTGTAGATCCACATCCTGCAAGCATACCAACTGTCATTGCTGTAGCTAACGTCATAGCTAATACTTTTTTTGCTTTCATAAACATCCTCCTGTTATAAAATTGTTTCTGTTTTTTTAAAAGTGAACCGGTTCATTTTTTTGTTAAATAACAACTGCTAAATTAATAATATATTTATATATTTGTTTTGTCAATCGTTTTTTGTTTATTTTGTCGTATTATACAATTTTTCTTTCTTTTTTTAGTGCATTTTGCACATTTTTAACCGTGAAGAATTCTTATAGTAATAACTTTACAATAATAAGAATCCTTCACAGTTTTTTTATTCTTACTTTCCATATACCTGTACTTCTGCTAAGCTCAAATAGTTTTCCCCATCTAGCTGAATTTTTATATATCTCCCTTTTCCTGTCACTGGAATGCTTACATTAGGATTAGGCATATCTATCTGATGATTGCTCCAAACCTCATTTCCATCTTCATCAAGTAAATATATTGTATAATTGCTCAATCGTTCAGAACACGTATCTGTTCTATTATAAATGTGAATGTTAGTAATATTATACATTGTACCTAAATCAACTTGCCACCATGGTTGTTCTTGATATGATGTGTGCGTTACTGAATTTTGGCTAAACTCTCCGCTTATATTTCCATCAACTGCTCTTTCAGAGTTTCCCCCATATTCTGTTGAACTTTGACTCGTCCCTTTTCCTAATGCTAGATTTTTAAGTTTTCCATGAACAATCACTTCAGCAAGACTTAAATTGTTTGTATTATTAAGTTCAATTTTTACATAACGACCTAATGTCCAATCTGCCTCTACTTTAACCATTGGATCTGGCATTGATGTTTGGTGATTAGACCATACTATTTGTTCTTTAGAATCAAGTATCTGAATATTAAAGTCACTTAACCGATTGCTGCAAAAATCTGTCCTGTTATATACTTGAATATCATTTATTTCATACAATCCACCAAGATCAACCATCCACCATGCATTTGGCTCTTCATCTGTATGGGTAACAGATCCCTGACCATAATCTCCATTTGTATTTCCGTCCACTGCACGTTCAGATCCTGCTCCATACACTGTACTGCTTTGAGATGTAGACTTGTTTAATGCAACATTTTCCATTTCAAATTCATCAGGCTCTGGTAATGGCATTGGTCCTTCTCCTGTTGCATTTATCATAATATCTACCGACCCATTATGATTGATAGTCATTGTATATATATGTTGTTCTGCATCCCACAAATCTTTATACTCATAATGACCTTCATCACCTGTAATTGTAATAACCGGTTTTTCGCTTCCAGTATGTCCTTTCAATGTAAGAACCGTTGTTCTTAATTCGCTATCTTGCGGATTCAATGCATAACTCTCACTCACCCAATTTGCGATATTGACTTCTCCTGCCCCCCAACTAGTTGACCAGTCACCACTTCTTGCCCATAATTCGGTTTTATCCACTCGATAATTATTTAGTATAACATGCACTCTATCTTCTCTTTCCTCTACAATAGCATATGTATGCGCTGTTATATCTAAATCTAATTCTTGACAAGTGTTTTTATACATCGGTAAATTGGCTTGCTGATTTTCATTTACATTAGCATTGCTATTATATACAAACCATCTGTCGTCTACTCTTTGAGCAAATGCATTTCCATTATACATTTTTGCGTATTTTGAATTGAAATACGAGACTTTTTCTGCCAACTGAGGCGAATTCTTGGTAAGGATATTTATATTTGGAAATTTCTCTGTAATCTCCGCTTCTGTAATCTGTGCTGGTATCACCGGAATAATCCCATATCTTCCAGTATCATATAATGGCATTGTTTCGTCATCTGAAGAGAGATCTGTATAAAAACCTTGCATCTGACTAATTCCACCATCAATTCCCCAAAACATAACTTTTGTTGAATCCAAAACTTGTTGTTTATTTGGCGCCGGATTATTTATCGTATATCTAAAAAATTGTAAGATTGACTTGGTAAATGCTGGTGTTGCTGTGTCATTTGACGCAAATGTATATGCCGGACATTCAAAATTATATACTGTTCCCCCATTAGCATATATATTCATCATTTCCATCCCAAGCATTGCCTCTGGCTCTGATGCATAAGAACGAAGATCTCTTCCTCCTACTGGTTCAAAAACTTTTGTATAATTCTTCTCCCACCATTTCCATGTGTCCATTGCACCACCCCAATTTCCACATAAATCTGAAAGCCAAAATCCACTGACAATACTATCTGTTCCCGCATCATCACTGATAGGTGTATTTTTAAAAGTCAAAATAACATTTTCTTTATGTTTTTTACAAGTTGTATAAAACTTTTCATTCGACATGATTTTTTCCCAACAGTTTTTCATATGATCATGCCAGATAAAATATGCACCTTTTTTTGCACACACTTCAATATATTCTGCACTATGTGTTGGAAGATCATCATTATAAATCCAATAATTCTCTATATTCATTACACCTTTCAACACAGAATATCTATCAAACTGTTCCTCAAGCCAACTTACTGGCACCGTATTTCTTTCCCCAGCTGACATAATCACCAACATTACTGGTATATTGTTTTTCTGTGCTTCATCCAACATCTTAATATACCATGCTCTCAGTTCTGGTGTATCTCTAGGAATACAACTTGTAGGTTTACATACCTTTCCTGGATGTAATTCAATAACTGAATATGGTTTCACGTCATCTGGAATTTGATTCCAAACACCAGTTAATGAATTTCCATACCATAATGTTTCATTTGGATCCCCATATACAGAAGAAATCAATAGGGGATGCTCATTGTCTACTCTCATTCGCATTTGTTGAGTTCCTTCTGCTTTTGCTGATATTGTTATTCCAAAAATGCATATCAACATCATCATTAAAAACGCACTAATAACATTTATCTTTCTTGTCATAAATGCCTCCTTTCTTAAAAGTGAACCGGTTCATTTATTTCAAATATAACAAATAAAACTTTCCGCGTCAATATTTTTTATATTTTCAATATTTTTCACAGTATATTCCCTTATTTTTTATGCATTTTCACTGTTTTTTTTCTATCATACTCGCTGATTTACTGCATAGTCTTTATTTGGAATTAATCTTATGCGTAACATGATTATTTTGACCACCTTTGTATTTTTACAGTTCTTGAGGAACGTTTCCCCCGCTTTCGTTGACCAAAATAGAATTTCTGCTAATCAAGTCATTGAACCGCTTCCAAATCCTCCCCTAAATAACACTTTCCCAATATAAAGTCAAAAAAATCTCCCCTCACACCGAATGAAATCTAATTGATTCCATCAGATATGAGGGGAGATTCTATTTTTTATAAATCACTTTTCAGTGTACTTCCAAAGAAGCTTCTATGTATAATCTACTAACAACTATAATTAAGCGTTCTTTTTAGCAATTGCTGCCTGTGCTGCTGCAAGACGAGCGATCGGTACACGGAATGGTGAGCAGGATACATAGTCAAGTCCGATGCTGTCGCAGAACTCTACAGAGCTTGGATCTCCACCGTGCTCTCCACAGATACCTACATGCAGGTTTGGATTAACTGGTTTTCCGAGTTCGATAGCCATCTTCATGAGCTTGCCAACACCAACCTGATCCAGTTTTGCAAATGGATCGTTCTCGAAGATCTTAGCATCATAGTAAGCATCGAGGAACTTACCAGCGTCATCACGGGAGAATCCGTATGTCATCTGTGTAAGGTCGTTTGTTCCGAAGCAGAAGAAGTCAGCTTCTTTTGCGATATCGTCAGCTGTAAGAGCAGCTCTTGGGATCTCGATCATTGTACCAACCTCGTACTCAAGGTCGCTTCCAGCTGCTGCGATCTCAGCGTCAGCTGTCTCTACAACGAATTTCTTAACGTATTTGAGCTCTTTAATATCTCCAACAAGTGGGATCATAATCTCAGGTTTTACGTTCCAATCTGGGTGAGCTTTCTTTACATTGATTGCTGCACGGATAACAGCGCTTGTCTGCATCTTAGCAATCTCTGGATATGTAACTGCAAGACGGCATCCACGGTGTCCCATCATTGGGTTGAACTCGTGCAGGCTGTCGATAATAGCTTTGATCTGGTCAACTGTTTTGCCCTGAGCGTCAGCCAGTTTCTTGATGTCCTCTTCCTCTGTAGGAACGAACTCATGAAGCGGTGGGTCAAGGAAACGAATTGTAACCGGGTTACCTTCAAGAGCTTCGTAAAGTTTCTCGAAGTCTCCCTGCTGCTCTGGAAGAATCTTAGCAAGAGCTGCTTCTCTTTCTTCAACTGTCTCTGAGCAGATCATCTCACGGAATGCGTCGATTCTGTTGCCTTCGAAGAACATATGCTCTGTACGGCAAAGTCCGATACCTTCTGCACCAAGCTCACGAGCTTTCTTAGCGTCAGCCGGTGTATCAGCGTTTGTACGAACCTTCATAGTTCTGTACTTGTCAGCCCATCCCATGATCCTTCCGAACTCACCAGCGATTGTAGCGTCTACAGTCGGGATGATTCCGTCATAGATAGCACCTGTGGATCCATCAAGTGAGATTGCATCTCCCTCGTGGAATTCTTTTCCACCAAGTGTAAATTTCTTATTAGCTTCGTCCATTGTGATGTCACCACAACCAGATACGCAGCATGTTCCCATTCCACGAGCAACTACAGCTGCGTGAGATGTCATACCACCACGAACTGTCAGGATACCCTGAGCAGACTTCATACCTGTGATATCTTCTGGTGATGTCTCAAGACGAACAAGGATAACTTTCTCTCCTCTTGCAGCCCACTCTACAGCGTCATCAGCTGTGAATACGACTTTACCACAAGCAGCTCCTGGAGATGCTCCAAGTGCTTTAGACATTGGTGTAGCAGCTTTCAGTGCTGCAGCGTCGAACTGTGGGTGAAGCAGAGTATCAAGGTTACGAGGGTCGATCATTGCAACAGCCTCTTCCTCTGTTCTCATTCCTTCATCTACAAGATCACAAGCAATCTTAAGAGCAGCCTGAGCTGTTCTCTTACCATTACGTGTCTGAAGCATGTACAGTTTACCGTGCTCTACAGTGAACTCCATGTCCTGCATATCTCTGTAGTGTGTCTCCAGAGTGTTGCAAACTTCTTTGAACTGTGTAAATGCTTCTGGGAACTTCTGCTCCATCTCGGAAATGTGCATTGGTGTACGAACACCGGCAACAACGTCCTCGCCCTGAGCGTTTGTCAGGAACTCTCCGAACAGACCGTTCTCTCCTGTAGCTGGGTCACGTGTAAATGCAACACCTGTACCACAGTCATCTCCCATGTTACCGAATGCCATCATCTGTACGTTAACAGCTGTTCCCCATGAATAAGGGATGTCATTGTCACGGCGGTATACGTTAGCTCTCGGGTTATCCCATGAACGGAATACAGCCTTAACAGCTTCCATAAGCTGAACCTTAGGATCTGTAGGGAAGTCCTCACCGATCTTCTCTTTGTACTCAGCTTTGAACTGCTCTGCAAGTTTCTTAAGATCATCAGCGTCAAGCTCTACGTCAAGTTTAACACCCTTCTCTTCTTTCATCTTGTCGATGAGTTCTTCGAAGTATTTCTTACCAACTTCCATAACTACATCAGAGAACATCTGGATGAATCTTCTGTAGCAGTCCCAAGCCCAACGTGGGTTGCCTGAAGCATTTGCCAGTGTTTCAACAACCTCTTCGTTAAGTCCAAGGTTAAGAATTGTATCCATCATACCAGGCATAGAAGCTCTAGCTCCTGAACGTACGGAAACGAGAAGCGGATTCTCTTTATCTCCGAATTTCTTACCTGTAATTCCTTCCATCTTATCGATAGCTTCCATGATCTGAGCCATAATCTCATCGTTGATCTGTCTGCCATCCTCATAGTACTGTGTACAAGCCTCTGTTGTTACTGTGAATCCCTGTGGTACAGGAAGACCCAGATTTGTCATCTCTGCCAGGTTTGCGCCTTTTCCACCGAGAAGGTTTCTCATATCTGCGTTACCTTCAGTGAACATATAAACCCATTTTGCCATGATCAATGACCTCCTAAAATAATTTTTACAAATAAAATAATTTTATTTCGCATATAATATTTTAATGGTTTTATACTTATGAGTCAAGTCTTTTGTCCGTAATTATATACAATTTTTACAAATACTTTTTGTATACTTTTCATATTGGTTAACCTATCTTTCACAAATTGTAAACACATTGTCCATCAGGCTGTCATTTTGCATATTTGCATTAATCTTCATACAATATACAACATGCACAAAAAAATAGTTATCCATGCTTTATAAGAACTTGGAAATAACTATTTTTTTGTGATTAATATACAATTTTCTGCCCTTATCTCATTTCTTCAATAAACGCCTTATATCCCTTATAAGCTTCATACACATCTGCCTTGCTTGTCACTTCCCACGGCGCATGCATGCTCAGCACAGCCACACCACTGTCGATGACTTCCATACCATAATTTGCCATAATATAAGCGATTGTTCCGCCACCGCCGGCATCTACCTTTCCAAGCTCTGCGAACTGGTATGCAACGCCCTGCGCATCCATTGCATTTCTGATCTTCGCAAGATATTCTGCATTCGCATCATTGGATCCGCTCTTTCCACGGGCACCTGTAAATTTGTTGAATACAAGTCCTTTTCCGAAGAATGCGGAACTGCGTTTTTCGAATACTTCAGCATACATCGGATCGTAAGCTGCACTTACATCAGAAGAAAGCATTCTGGAATTCATCATTGCTCTTCTGACTTTCAGGTCAGACTCCCCTTCTGTCAAAGCTACAAGCTCTGCAACTGTATTTTCAAAGAAACGGGAATGCATTCCGGTCGCACCGACACTTCCGATTTCCTCTTTATCTACGAGAATGCAGCACGCTGTGTGTTCCACATCCTTCACATCAAGCATTGCAAAGAGAGAGGTAAATGCACATACACGGTCATCCTGTCCGTAAGCCAGTACCATACTGCGATCCAATCCGCAGTCACGAGCCTTTCCTGCCGGAACAATTTCAAGCTCTGCGGAGAGGAAATCCTCTTCCTCCATGTCATAATATTGTTTCAGAAGATTGATTACACTTGCTTTTACAGCCTCTTTTTCCTTTTCTTCTAATGTCTCATCCAACTCAATCGGGCGGCTTCCGATCAGAAGATCAAGCTTCTCTCCTTCTACAACCGTTGCAGCCTTTTTCTCCATCTGTTTCGACGCAAGATGGATCAGCAGATCCGTGATAACAAAAACTGGATCATCTTCTTTTTCACCGATACTTACCTGAACTGTTGTGCCATCTTTCTTTGCAATCACTCCATGAAGGGCAAGTGGAAGTGTCACCCACTGATATTTCTTGATTCCACCATAATAATGTGTATCAAGATAAGCAAACTCTTCATTTTCATACAAAGGATTCTGCTTTACGTCAATACGCGGAGAATCGATATGAGCTCCAAGAATATTCATACCTTCTGTCAGCGGTTTTGTACCCATATGAAACAGCGCAATTGTTTTGTTCATACATACTGCATACAGTTTATCTCCGGCTTTCACTTTTTCTCCATTTTTAATGATATCTCTGATATCCTTATATCCCTCTGCTTTTGCCTTTTCAACTGCCAATGTAACACACTCGCGCTCTGTCTTGCCGGCATCAAGGCAGTTCTTGTATTCTGTATTCACCTGTTCTAATCTGTCCAGCTCTTCCTTACTGTAAGTTGTCCATGCATTTTTTCTGTCCATGTCATTCTCCTCCTGTTCTATCGTTACTGTTCACACGATGTGCGACCAGCAACGTTCTATCTTCCATGCTATTTCAAAAAATCTATAAAGAAACAGCCCAAACTGAATCCACAAGCTTACCTGTGAACTACAGTCCGGGCTTTTCTTATTTATCTTACCACTCGAATTTCTTCTCGAAGTATGCTTTCAGATCTTCAATCTTAACTCTTTCCTGTTCCATTGTATCACGGTCACGTACTGTAACAGCTCCATCTTCCTCGGAATCGAAGTCATATGTTACACAGAACGGAGTACCGATCTCGTCCTGACGACGGTAACGTTTTCCGATATTTCCACGATCATCGAACTCACAGTTGTAGCACTTGGATAACTCTGCAAATACTTTCTCTGCGCCTTCGTTCAGTTTCTTGGAAAGTGGAAGCACACCGATCTTAACCGGAGCCAGTGCCGGATGGAAATGAAGTACAGTTCTCATATCCGGTTTCTCTTCTGTTCCGATATTCTCCTCATCATATGCACTGCAAAGGAATGCAAGTACAACACGGTCAGCACCAAGTGATGGCTCGATAACATATGGGATGTATTTCTCCTTTGTCTCATCATCAAAGTATGTCATATCCTGTCCGGATACATTCTGATGCTGAGTCAGGTCATAATCTGTACGGTCAGCGATTCCCCACAGCTCACCCCATCCGAATGGGAAAAGGAACTCAACGTCTGTAGTAGCCTTACTGTAGAAGGAAAGCTCTTCCTGATCATGGTCACGGTAACGTACTTCCTCATCTTTCAGTCCAAGAGATGACAGCCAGTTCAGGCAGAAGCTCTTCCAGTAATCAAACCACTCAAGGTCTGTGTCCGGTTTGCAGAAGAACTCAAGCTCCATCTGCTCAAACTCTCTTGTACGGAATGTAAAGTTACCCGGTGTGATCTCGTTACGGAAAGACTTACCGATCTGTCCGATACCGAATGGAAGTTTCTTTCTGGATGTCCGCTGTACATTCTTGAAGTTTACAAAGATACCCTGTGCTGTCTCAGGACGAAGGTATACTGTGTTCTTCGCATCCTCTGTAACACCCTGGAATGTCTTAAACATCAGGTTGAACTGACGGATATCTGTAAAATCATGCTTTCCACAAGTCGGACATGGAATGTTATTATCCTCGATAAATGCTGCCATCTGCTCCTGTGTCCATCCGTCTACAGAGCTCTCAAGCTCGATTCCATTCTCTGCTGCATAATCTTCAATAATCTTATCTGCACGGAAACGCTCATGACACTGTTTACAGTCCATCAGCGGATCACTGAATCCTCCAAGATGTCCGGAAGCAACCCATGTCTGTGGGTTCATAAGGATTGCACAGTCAACTCCAACATTGTATGGATTCTCCTGAATGAACTTCTTCCACCATGCTCTCTTCACATTATTCTTAAGTTCAACACCAAGATTACCATAATCCCATGTGTTGGCAAGTCCGCCGTAGATCTCAGAACCCGGATATACGAATCCTCTTGACTTTGCAAGTGCTACGATCTTGTCCATTGTCTTTTCAACCATTGTATGTTCCTCACATTCTTTTTTATCATTTACATTATTCACATAACTTATGCACTCCGGTTGATCTTTTCACAGAAGTTATTCACATCTTCCTTTAAAGATATTCCCCTTTGTACATCAATGTTTCCTATTATAACGACTAATGCCTTATTTTTCAAGCTGTTTTAAGTACTTCTCTTTATGTTTCCGCTTATATTCATACATAACTTCATCCGCTCTTTGCAAAATCTCATCTGTAGAAACAATATCATGTCCTCCAGGAAGTTCTATGATACCATAACTGAAGCTCTTCGGATAATCACCGGAACCGTCCTGACTAAACGCTTCATGTACATTTCTAAACTTTTCCTGCATGGTCTCTTGAGAACAGTTCAAAAGCACAACACAGAACTCATCACCGCCAAGACGCACGAACAAATCTCCCGGCCGGATATTTGCCTTCACCTTCTCAACGAAATACAGCAGGTAACGATCCCCTTCCTGATGCCCGAAATGATCATTCACATATTTCAAATGATCAAGATCACAATAACAGAAGACGATCTTCTCGCCTGTGGCAAGCATCGTTTCCGCCCGTTCATGGAACAGATGACGATTTCCAATCCCTGTAAGTTTGTCTCTGTAAGCCTCTTCTTCAAGTTCCTCTTCTCGTTCTTTCAACTGCTTTGTCATTGTATTAAATGCTTCTGAAAATTCTCCCAGATAAGAAACGCTCTGAGAATAATCCCCTTTCGCCACCTGCTTTGCCTGCCAGGTCAGATGGTTCAGATTCGCATGGATATTCTTCAGATTCTCACAGAGGAAATTATCTCGCCCCGGTGCTTCAATTGACAGATTTCCCTTTGAAATCTCCGCCGAATAATGCTTCATTTCTTTCACTGCTTTATCCAGATATTGAAGTCCCATTCCAAGTTTCCAAAAAGGTTCGTCCAGCTGTTCAAGATCCAACTCTGCATTCTCGGAATCATATATAATATCCCTCAGATATTCAAATAATATCTCACAGTTTTTCTCTTCCATAAACTAGATGCCACCTTCTCTTACCTCTGCCTGAAAACGGCAGACACGGCCTCCTGTTGCCCAGCAGTCCGTTTCCACTGCTACATATTCCTTTCCTGAATATAAAGATAAAATTCCGGAAATAAATCCCTCATCATAATTGCAGACAGTCTCACCAAGCACCGGAAGTCCTGAACAGTCCGCATCTTCTGAGACAGTCAGAATGATCTGTCCGCTCTCCTCGTCTACTGATTCAATACGGAGTACCCCAATCTTCATCTCTGCCATCTTCTTCTGGAGTTCGCCCACAAACTGATCCAGCGGCTGATTCAGATCCAGCATCTTGCGTGCAAAAAACTCCCCTGCTTTCCTTCCTGCATTACGGAAAATCTCAACCTGTTCCGCTCTTCCGTAACGTACCGCAAGCTCGTCTTTTATAGAATATTCCAATAACCGATAGACGATCACAGGGAGCTCTTCTCCAAGATTCCCCCTGCTTTTCTCATCATATTCAAGGTAGTCTTCGAAAGAAATTGGTTTCTTTTCCTTCATAAAAATGTTCTCTTCCATCATTTTCTTCCTTTTCTTCCTTCTGCTGCTATTATAATTGCTGTTCACAACAGGTGCGACCAGCAACGCATTACATTCTCACATCTCCGTTTCACACTATCATGTAACAGGTGATATAACTGTAGTATAACATGATTTTTTTCATGATTCAACAATTGCATAATGTCTTAAATGTTGTTGAGAATTTTTAGTTGCTGGTCACTCCCGTGTCAATCACTTCGCTGATTGACACGGAGGATGCATGTTTTGGCTTGAATGCATCTCGCCCCATCGCCAAAGGCGATTTAAAATGGCGAGATGCGTTGCTGGTCGCACATCGTGTGAACAGTAACAATTTTTAAATAATACCCCAAATATCACAGCAGCGTCTGCAATATTTCCAGCGACTTAAACTCCTTATCTACATACATCTTCATCAGCCGTCCCATCACACGTCCAAGCTTCTCCAACACTTCCGGCTTCACATTAAATGTGTACAGTTTCTCTATCGTGCTGGATTCAATATACTGCATCGTATAAAGTGTAGAACTGTCAAGAAACATTCCGTCTCTCACTTCTCCGTCACATTCATTACACACAAGTCCGCCCTTCGCCGCGCTGAACACTGCCGGCCTCGTCCGGTCACCACACTGTACACACTGAAACACCTGCGGTCCCTGTCCGTTGATTGTCAGCACTTTCAACTCGAAAATATAACGGATCAGCTGATTCGGAAGATGCGGATTCGTCAGCGCACGCATTGTCTGATAAAGCAATTTTAAAAGTTCCCGCTCATCATTACGTTCTCTCGCATAATAATTCGCAACCTCAAGAAAATAGAATCCATAATAAGCTCCTACTACATCTGCTCTCAATTCCGAAAAATAATTGGATACATTTACAGACTGAATTGTATAGGAAGAACGCCCTTCATACATCGTGAATTCACCGAAGGTAAATGGATTCACCGCTCCCACCAATGGACTGTTCGGTCTTCTTGATCCCTTTGCAAAGGCTGAGATCTTCCCCTGTTCTTTTGTAAGTATGACAACTCTGCGGTCATATTCGCCCACCGGTGCGACAGAAAGCACCATTCCTGTCAAAACGATCTGATTCACGATGAAACTCACCTTCTTTCTGCTATATTTGTAAAGATGTTGGAGGTGAAAGCGTTGACCGAAATCTACAACTCTTTCAACAATTCCAACAGCTCTTCCTTACTGAAGCTTCCACTTCCCATTTCTTCTCCACCAATAATCTGGTCAGCAAGAGCCATCTTCTTTTCCTGCAATTTTACAATATTCTCTTCTATTGTTCCCTTGGCAATTAATTTGTAAACAGTTACTACATTCTCCTGGCCGATCCTGTGTGCACGGTCTGTTGCCTGGTTCTGCACCGCAAGATTCCACCACGGATCATAGTGTATTACAATATCTGCTGCTGTGAGATTCAGTCCGGTTCCTCCGGCTTTCAGTGAAATACAGAAAACAGTGGTATCATCCTTGTTGAATTGTTCTACCATCTGTAATCTTTTCTCTTTTGAAGTGCTTCCTGTTAATTTATAAAAAGAAATTTTTTCCTGTTGGAAGCGTTCTTCCAGACGGTCAAGCATTGAAGTAAACTGGGAAAATAACAATATTTTATGGCCTGCTTCTGCTGCCTTATGGATCAGATCCACACATAGATTTTCTTTTGCAGAAAAATATGGATAATCTTCATATATAAGTGCAGGACAACAACAGATCTGACGCAATTTTGTTATCTCTGAGAGTATCACGATCTTAGATGTTTTGAATTCTTCTTCCGTTTGTTTATCGAGTAAAAGCTGCAGCCTTTTTACATGTGCATCATATAATCTCTGCTGTTCTTCTTCGAGATTGATATAGGTATTTTTCTCGATTTTGTCTGGCAGATCCGTTAATACATCTTTTTTCAGGCGACGCAGAATGAATGGGTGCACCATCTTTTTCAGACGTTTTGCTGCTTCTCCGTCTGGTTCAATTACAACCTGCTGTTCTATTTCTTTTCTGAATTTCTGATAGGTATACAGGAATCCAGGCATGATGTATTCAAAGATACTCCATAATTCACTTAGTCTGTTTTCTACCGGAGTACCTGTCAGTGCCAGTTTGAAGTCTGCCTGTATCTTTCTGACTGTTTTTGCAGCCTGCGTGCCATAATTTTTTATAAATTGTGCCTCATCAATAATCTGATTTGCAAATCTCAATCCTGAATAAGCCGATATATCCCTTTTCAGCAAGTCATAGGATGTCACCAGGATTTCATTTTCTCCCGCCTGTTGAATCATCTTTTTTCTTTCTTCGGCATTTCCTATAATAATCTGAACCGGAAGTTCCGGTGCAAAATGATCTATCTCACTCTTCCAGTTCAAAACTAAAGAGGCCGGAGCTACAATTAAACTTCTGCACAGACCGCTGGAAGTTCTATTGTTTTCTTTCTTCTCATTTTCAATCTGTTCTGATAACAAAAATGTAATTACCTGCAGCGTTTTTCCCAGACCCATATCATCTGCCAGAATCCCGCCGAAACCATTCTCTTTTAAAGTCTTGATCCACAGAAATCCTCTTTTTTGATACTCTCTGAGAATATTCTCCATTTTCTCCGGGATTTCAAAATCATTATCCTCTATCGTCTTCATATTACGGAGCAACGATTTGAATTCTCTGTTTTTGATAACAGGAATTGACTGATTCTCTTTCAACTGCGTATCCAGATATAATGCCCGATATTTCGGCAAATAGATATTCTCCTCCTGAAACTCGCTGTCCTTTATCCCCAGACCTCTCTGTATCTCTGAAATAACTGCAATTTTATCATCATCAATATCTACAAAATCTCCGTTTTTCAGGCGATAATATTTCTTCTTTTTCTGATATCTTGACAGAATCTCTATTAAATCTTTCTTTGGGATATCCTCTACGGACATCTTTAAATCCAGAAGATTTCCTTCAATTGAAATTCCAACTTCTATCTTCGGAGTACTTCGTATCGTGATTTTTTTCAGTGCGTCGGATATGTAAACTTCTCCAATGGACTGCAATTGCGCAATTCCATTCATCAGCAGATCATACATTGCATCTTCATCCTCTGCCAGCACCCATAACTTTTCATCTTCATTTAGTGCATTAAACCATACAGCAACCTTTTCTTCCGTCTCTGTCTCAAAATACAGATTTCTTGCATTTTTCTCTGTATTTTTGTCCCGTACATTATACTTTTTATCCCCATAAACAGCCATTAACCTGCAAGTTATAAAATCTTTCTGTGGCATATCGAGATAGATTTCATATTTTGCTTCTGCAATTACAAAATCCTCTTCCTTAAATTCTTTCTCTCTGCAATCATATTTTTTTCTTAATTCAGGAAGAAAATCCCGACAGAACAATGGAATATCTTCTTTCTGGATAAAGGCCATTCTGCCTTCTATGCATTTTATAAACTGCTGAATATCGTCTTGCTTTGTCTTTGCAACCCGCAATACACTTCCCTGCAAAAAATATATATCATTCCGTGAACTTTCATAATGAACAATCGGCTTGATTTTTATTTCTATTCCATTATCTTTTCCCTGAATCTCCAGCTTAGGGCTATAGTTTTTCTTATCATCCAGGTGCCAGATTTTTTCCACTCTTTGGTTCTCTTTCAAATAGAACGGCATTTCCCCTATAGCATCAAAAAAATCATCCAGATCCTCTCCTGTCAATCGAATTGTCTTTCGTATCTCTTGTGTTGAATAATAGCCATAACTATAACGGTATGTAGAATAAGATCGTCCATCTTTATTATTCTTCACCCATTCTCTTATAAATTTCACCAGATTTCTTGATTCTTCCGTAAAAGCATCTTCGGTATGAATAAACGACAGTTTTTTCCCATATGAGTACTCTCTGCTCTCATCCAGATTTTCGAGAAAGCCTGAAATATCTTTTAAAATATACATCTGGCTCACTCCAATTTTAAAAGTAAGATCGATTTCATCCTGATTCAGCTCCAGATGTGGTTCCAAAACGACCTGCCCATGTACTCCCTTCTGTACCACTGGTGCAGTCTTTCTCCTCATATGTACATCCAACAACTGCTTGATTTCCTGCGTTGTACTTCTGCTACGGATTTTCGCATTCCTTTTATTCCCACTGTTGTTTCCCAGATAATCCTTGACAACTTTTCTTCTTTCGCAATATTCCATATATTCCAGCAATACCGCAATACAGTGTTTGCACAACCCATTATAACTGTAATACGCAGGACACTCACATGTCATCTCATAAACTTCCTGATCTGTATAATCATATTCTCCTGTAACATAGTAATGATTGCCTCTACTCCCGGCAACCTGTGCACTGATATAATCTTTGTCACCTGCCTCACTGACTGAAAACGCTTTAATTTTCCAGTCTGATCTCTGTATGGATTTCCCTCTTTGAAAAAATGTCGTATTAGTTAATTCTTTGATGTATTCTTCTGTGATCATATCTCTCTCATCCTTTAGTCATGCAGCTCTGATGGCAGTCCGTCCGGGTCATGGAATAATGTCATCTTCTTGACTTTTTATTCCATTATACTTGTGAGTCGGAGTCATAGCAAGATGGTGAGGAGAAGAAGCAACAAAAAATGTGTATAAAAATCCCCTACCAGCTTTCACCAGCAGGGTTGATTTAAATTTTTACTTGTAAAGATCTTCCAGCGTTATCAGCCGAACTTCACCTCGCTCTTGCGCCTGAAGAAGTCCATCTGTGAATTCGCCTTTCGAGAAGATATACAGGTGTTCCGACAATATCAATCTGTATTTGCTTTTGAGTTGACTCATTCGCCACCTCCAATAATTATACTCGTGAGTTAGTAACTCGTAAGTTACTTCTTTGCGAGTATAATAAATCAGATGGTTCGCAAAATCAAGTAAATAAAAAGAAATGAATATGGTCACTGTCATACATTTGAATCCACCTGGATTGGTAAATTTTTATGAAAGCTCTTTTCTCATACTCTTTACATTTTATTTTTTGTTGGCATCGGAACAAATTCCAACTTTAATTGCATCCCTAATCCCTGTGCAAGTTTTTTCACCATACTCAGGCTGGGATTTCTTGTTCCGTTTTCGATCCGGCTTATGTCTGCCTGCGTAATTCCGGTTTTAGCTGATAAATCTTTCTGTGTCATATTCTGCTTCACTCTTGCATCAATCATCGCCTGAATAATATCATATTCCGGTTGCAGTGTATCATATTCTGCCTTTACCTCTGGATTCTGCAATGCTCTTTTTTTATAATCTTTATAGCTACTCATCGCCATACCTCCGTTCATAATCTGCTTTATACTTCTTTGCCAGTTCCTTTTCTGCCTTTGGTGTCTTCTGCGATTTTTTTATAAATCCATTGGTCAGTACCGCCTTCTTTCCTACAATAAAGAAATACAATACTCTTGCAATATCTGACCCCTGCTTGATACGAAGCTCAAATATTCCATTCTCCAATGGTTTTGAATACGGCTCACGAAGCAATGAACCGTTCATTTCCAGTAAATCAATTGTCCGCAATGTTTTTGCCAGTAACTTAGGCTCCAGGGAATCTAATAAATCCTGCACAGGGCATCTTCCATCTTCTGTATCATATAAAATGATCTCGTACATTAGTATGTTCCTTTCTCTTCATAATTATAATATGTTGTATTCAACATATTGTCAAGATGATTCCAAACACTTTTCTCTTTATTATTTCTCTGCTTCATAGCTCCCTACTGTATTATCCATATAAATGCATACTGATGTAATTCCTTTGATGCAATGACTCTCAAATACATGTCCACGGTAAAGATATTTATGATTTATGTACATCGCATATCTCTCGGATAAGAACTTCATAAATTTTCCCACTTCAATATCTGTTGTTTCCAATAATAGATGAATATGATTTGTCATTAAACAGTATGCATGTAAAATACACTCATATTTTTCCAATCCTGATTTTAAGATTTCCAGAAAAACCTGATAATCCATCTCTTCTTCGAAGAGCTCCTTTCTCCTTACTCCTCGATGCATAATATGATATATCGCTCCTGGAAACCATTCTCTCTTTCTTCTCGCCACGCTTTTCCTTTCTAAGACTCCTTATATTTTCTTCACTTATACTATCATTCATGATTTTCCCTAAAAAGCGAGATTTATACTCGCTACTTCCCATCTTCGCATATCCTGATTTCTATATGTTTCCCCAGTGCATTCGCATACTTCTCCAACATAATCAATGTTGGGGTGCAGCCTGCCCTCTCAAATCTGGCGATATTCGATGCCCTCACTCCGGTAATATCCGCCATCTCCTGCTGTGTCTTCTTCTGGCGGTATCTTTCTTCTACCAGTTCTTTGATCACCTGCTCCGAATCTTTCTGCACCTTTTCCTGAATTGCTTCTGCATACGCTGCCAGACGCTTTTCTCTTAATTCTTTCTCCGCTTCATAGATCTCTACTGTATTATCCATATCACTTCACCCCATTAAACTTTTCGCTATTATATCATTCATGATATGTTTAATCAATATAGTTTGATGAGTTTATATATCTTTTATGGGGTCTAACCCTTACATTTTCGTGTATTTCGAAATTTTATTTGTAAAAGTTAAAATTTTTCTTTTCAATATATAAGTATTTGATGTAAAATGAACCATAAGGAATCCCTTTCTTTTTTGTTTAGTAAGATTTTTGTTTGGTCACTTTAATTTTATATCAAAAAGGACTTGGATTCCTTATATTTTAAGCATTTCTTGAAAGTTGTTAATAACTATATATGAAAAAGAATGCCATTGTGGATAAAACTGCGGAAACTCAAGCATATCTTGATGGATTTATTTTTAAAAATGATGTATAATGAGACTTAATTATTTTGTATGTTGCATTTATTTCAAAATTTAAAATTGCTTTAGGGAGATAATAACTATGGCATATGACTGGGGAAAATATATCAACGGTGAAGTTTTCATAGAAACCCCCATTGTTATAAACAATGGAAATATCATTTCGACAGAGGAGTTTGAAAACAAAGAGAACTTCAATATCAAGCAAATTAAATATGAGGATTTTCCTGGGATAGAAGAGGGGTATTGGTTTAGTAATTATTGGGAGGAAACTCCCGAATACATTATTCAAAAATGGAAAAAAGAAAAAATCCAGACAGAACCTTCTGGAAAATTAAAAGTGATTCGGAACCAATTTGAATATGCGGTTTGCGAAATTTTGGAAATGATAGATTTGCTTGAATATGAAAACCAAAAAATATTAAGTCAACATTTGGAAAAACACAAACTACTCAAACCTATTTATGAAGCATGTGCTGATTTATGGGGAATTGGAAATGTTTGCAAGGAATTTGTTGGTAATAAATACACGCTTAAGCAACTGTTTGAAGAAATTGATTTGCATCGGTATCTTGAAGAAAACGACATGAAATTTGTCGAAGAGGGCGATTTTTATTGTGACGCTTCTGGAAATCCCATAATGAATTACTGCTATTTTAAAAGCAACTTTTATAAAATAGATTCTCTCATAAATTTCACGACCGTAAGAAATACAACATATCTAAAAATGTCTTATATATATTTGTATACATTGTTTGATGAATACTTATTGAAATTAATTGAATTTATTTCTAAAATTGATATGAGAACGATGATAAAGTATATCCCGAACATTTCGATAAAAGATGTTATCGAGGCACAGAACAGAAATGAACTTATTGGAAAAGTTGTTGAACAACTCGTCTATAAAATGGGTTGGAATTCAATGCAAGACAAAATTGAGTTTTTCGAAAATTGTGGAATAGCATTAGATAACACGCTTGTGGACGACTTGATTCTAATAGGTGAAAAAAGGAATATAATTGTTCATAACCAAGGGGTGGTAAATTATGATTTCATAAAGAAATTATCCAAAACACATCATAAAGATACATATAAAGTCAATGACACCATTAAAACAACAGTAGATATGTTGAAAACTGATGCTTCCGTCATGAAAAAACATGTTGAAGAAGTTCATAACGCTATATGTAATAAGTATTCCCTGTTACCTTTTTGTTGACATTGACTATCTATTGCTCATTGATATAGGCAGAAGTTATAGTGAAAGGAAGTATTCTTTGAGAGAATGTTTTTTGTACCTTAACTTTGCAAGATAAAAGCATACTAGAGAGTGTGAAAGTTTCTGTAAATTCTTAACTTCCACAAAAGCAAAAAGCAGGAATCATAGTTTTATAAATGCTTACGATTTCTGCTTTTTGCTAAAGTTAATGACATTGCATATCTTCGGGATTTTTTCAACTTTTTTATTCATTTAGGTGTAAAATTTACTGGAAGTTCACAATACAGAGCAGTCAGGATGTTTATGATGATTTTGGCTAATACTTTTATTAGTTCCATTACAGATCACTGAACAGGTCAGCCTTGTACACGCCTTTTTCTAACATTTTCTTGAAGCTGTCCTTTACGGCTACCACATCCTCATGGTAAGTCATGCCGTACCAGGTATCGTTGGTCTTCAGAACCTTCACGGACATCTTGCCCTGCTCCAACAGCTCACCGATGAAGATGGGAATCAGATATTCTGCTTTTAGAGGATTGCCCGGGACTTCTTTTTCGAAGAACTCTTTGAAGCCTTCCTCAAGCGTTGTAAGAAAATCAGGAGTTAAGCCCCACATATTCATGGAAACCAGAGAATTTACATCAACAGCCACACCGTCTGCTTCTGCTCCAGTTGTGGTCTTCACGATATTCTTGGTTTCTACAACTTCGGTCAGATTACTCTGCACATCCATCTTACAGATACCACGGGTTACACCGCCGTTATCGGACAGTGTGTTCTTCAGTACAAAACCTGCCATACAAGACTTGCCGCCATTCACCAGATACTCATGGACAGCTTTGAAGCCTTCTTTGCCGTAGTAATCATCTGCATTGATGACGATGAACGGAGTTTTAATTACATCCTTCGCTGCAAGCACGGCCTGTCCTGTTCCCCACGGCTTAATACGACCTTCCGGCAGAACTCCCGGAATATCGTTAATGTCCTGGAAAGCATAGTCTACCGTTACATTGTGAGAGGAACAAATGGATGCAATACGATCACCGATGACCTCTTTGAACTCTTTCTCGATATCCTTGCGGATGATAAATA
>OLGZ01000442.1_pt1 | contig 33695 bp, 28 predicted proteins | sample 1605981 | NCBI WGS metagenome assembly OLGZ01 (sample SAMN03283291) | human gut metagenome | biome: human-associated habitat; material: feces | host: Homo sapiens | place: Peru | collected 2012 | reverse complement strand
AGGCAAAGACCGTCAAACTTGATAGTTAATTATACAAAAATATGTTAAATTCACGTTAATCAAGAAGATAGGGGAAAGGATAAGATTGTCGAATCCACAAAAGGGCAAAAAGTGGTTGGGTTAGACGAATCCATTAACCTCCTGGCAACAAAGAACTCGTTCGCTGAGGCGGTCTCTCAAGACAAAATCTCAATATCTAAAGAGAGTTGGGATAATTTTAAATGTATTTTTGAAATTATTAATGAAATTCTGTTATTGCCGTCTTAAAGGTATACATTGATATATGTCGAAATTTCTTGTATTCCTCAAAAACAATTGGCAAGAGGCTGGCAAATGGCTAATTGCTGCTGTATTTGGTTTGATCTTAGGAAAAGCTTGTGATAGAATATGGCCTGAAGACCCCGTAGTAGTTAAAGAGGTTACTGACACCATAAAAATCATTCATGCCATTTCGCCTTTGCCCAGAGAGACTGATAGTTTGATGAAAGAACAGATTCAGCAACAGCTTCTAAACATCAAGCTATTGAATGAGTATGATTCGTATATAAAACAAAATAAATCATCTGTATCGGATATACCATGCAAACTTGTTTTTGGGAATCCTTATCCAAACAGTAAAGGATATGTCCAAAAGAACTCGTCTGCATTGTGTCAAATATCATTGAAACAAGATAGAGAATATATTGAAATCACATTTGAGTACTTACATCCTGACTATGCAGGACTAGTGAATACCCTTGGTGTTAAGGTATGTAAGATTGACAAAGTCAAGGGAACAAGGAATTATGTAATGGATCAGAATTTTGAACCTCAGAAAGGAGAAAGAATGTTCATAAAGATTATTAACAGCTATGGGGCGGGGGACTATGTGATAGATGCGGGTTTTATTCTAAAGGAAGACAAGCTTAAAGAATACCCGGTATTTTATTCTCGCTCTTTTTCACTACGAGAAAGTGTTTCTCATTGATGGGCAACGCCAGCTAAAGTCGGCAAAAACGGCCCCAAGTCGCCAAAATGTCGCCAAAAATTGAGACACAAAAAGAGCTAACCACTGAAAATCAGCAAGTTAGCTCTTTCTAGGGTGCCTCAGGCGGGAATCGAACCCGCACGGACATTTCTGTCCAAGGGATTTTAAGTCCCTCGTGTCTACCATTTCACCACCAAGGCGATAGATTACAAAGTTACTAAAAAAATGTCATTGATTAAGAAAATCACGATCAAACAGTCTGATTTTTTAGCGGACAGACGGGGCTAATAGTATTTCTTCTCCTGCCGGTAGAGGGCTATGAAGATGAAAATCAGGATGGTGAATGCCCACAGGGACGAACCTCCGTAACTCAGCAACGGCAGAGGGATGCCGATCACGGGCATGAGGCCTATGGTCATCCCGATGTTGATGAAAAGGTGCATGAATATGCAGGAGGCGACACAGTAGCCGTAGATGCGGGTAAACGCCTTCCGGCTTTTCTCGGCATCAGAGATGATCCTCAGGATCAGGAAAACATAGAGGGCTATCACAACAAAGCAGCCAATGAAGCCCCACTCCTCACCTACCGTGCAGAAGATGAAATCGGTGCTCTGCTCCGGCACGAATCCGAAGGTGGTCTGGGTCCCGCCCAGAAAGCCTTTGCCGTGGAGTCCGCCGGAACCGATGGCGATCATGCTCTGGTTGACATTGTAGCCGACACCTGCAGGATCCTCTTTCATCCCCAGCAGCACCTCGATTCTCTTGCGCTGATGATCCTGAAGGATGTTGTTGAATATGAACTCGGTAGAGAACACGAGCGCCATTCCTGCGATCAACCCCAAGGCGGACATTGACAGAAAGCGGTGACGCGACCTGTAGCCAACGATCATCAGATACAACACCGCCGCGACACATATTCCGACAAGGATGTAGAGCGGATTTATCTTTGAGACGAATGACTCCGGGCTGAACTTCCCGAAAATCCACGGCAGCAGGCAGAGAATCAGCAATACTCCTGAGAATATCCAGAAAGCCACTCCTATTTTGTTTGATTCAAGGCCATTGCATAGCAAAAGGACTCCTGCCAGCACAAGGATGGACACGTAAGGAGATGCCGTCAGCGTGAGGATGAACAGCAGAGCGGCCATTCCGATGCAGAAGATCCACCAACCGGAAAAACCTTCCCTGTACATGACGAATATGAATCCGACATAGACCAGTGCGGAGCCAGTCTCGCTCTCGGCCAGAATGACCACCATTGGAATGCCGAGAATCAAGGCGGTCAGAAGAAAATCCTTGAACCGTGTGATCCTGAAATTGACCTGGCTCATAAGTGTGGCCAGCAGCAGTGATGTCGTGATTTTCGAGACTTCCGCCGGCTGGAACCTGATTGGCCCGAACTCAAACCATGACCGTGACCCCTTAACTTCCACTCCAAGGAATATCACGGCCACAAGCAGGCACAGTACCCCCAGATACAAAGGTATGGACGCGCTTTCCCAGAGCTGGGCGTTCACCACGAACAGGATGAGAGCCGCAAGCCCGAGCGCGGTGAGAATCCATACGAACTGCTTGCCGGAGCGGAAATTATAATCGAATATGCTGGCGGGGCCATCGGAATGGATGGAGGCGTAGATGTTGACCCAGCCGATAAGGATAAGGAGCAGGTAGGTGACCACCAGCGCCCAGTCAACACTCTTCTTGATGCCTCTGTCCGAAAAGTTCTCCATTCCACGATCTATTTATAAGCCTTTACCTTTGACATCAGATTCCCCTGAAGAACCCTGTCTTCCAATCCGCGGCGCTGGTCACTGATCTCCCCGTTGAGATATTTCTCAACCAGCAGGGATGCGATCGGTGCGGCCCAGGTGGCGCCGAATCCGGCGTTCTCGATGTAGGCGGCCACGGCGATCTTCGGATCGTCCTTAGGGGCGAAGCAGATGAACACGGAGTTGTCCGCTCCGCGCGGATTCTGCGCCGTTCCGGTCTTGCCGCAGATGTCCAGCCCCGGAACCGCCGCGATGGACGCCGTTCCTCCCGATCCGAATCCACTGTTGACCGCCCTCCACATGCCTTGCGTCACTTTTTTGAAATTCGTCGTGTCAACCATCGTGTACTGCCTCTCGTAATATTTCGGATCAATCTCGACCCCTTCCGACGCTTTCACGATGTGCGGTATCTTGTACCACCCTCTGTTGGCGACGGTCGCCGCGAGGTTGGCGATCTGCATAGGCGTGGCTCCGACCTCGCCCTGCCCGATGGAGATGGAGATGATCGTAGTGAATTTCCATCCTCCCTTGCCGTAGATCTTGTTGTACGTCTTTGATGTCGGCAGAGTTCCGCCCAGTTCGGCGGGGAAGTCCGTGCCCAGCTTGTGTCCGAAGCCGAAACTTTGGACATATTCGTTCCATTTGTCAAGCGCCTCTCCTATGCCGTGGTACTTCTTGTTTTCAAGAATATTCCTGAGCACATAGCAGAAATAGCCGTTGCAGGACATCATGATGGCTTCTTCCAGGGCGAGCGGGGATTTGTGGACGTGGCATCCGAGCTTGCGGTTGCCGAAATGGTAGCCCTGGCTGCAAGGATAGGTGATCTCTGTGTTCAATGTGCCTTCCTGCAGGCCTATGAGGCCGTTGACAAGTTTGAACACGGAGCCTGGAGGGTACGGAGCCTGTACGGCTCTGTTGAACATCGGCTTGTGAGGGTCCTTGATGATCTCGTCATAGTGCTGGCCGATGTTCGCCAGCATGCTCACATCGACTCCTGGACTGGACACAAGTGTGAGGATTTCTCCTGTCTTAGGTTCGATCGCCACGAGGCTCCCGACCTTGTTTCTCATCAACTCTTGGCCGTATTGCTGCAGATCCGCGTCGATCGTGGTGTGGATGTCCTGTCCCGGTACGGCTTCCTTGTCCATCTCTCCGTCTTTGTAGCGCTGCTCGATCTGGTTGCGGGAGTTGCGGAGGTAGATGTGGTACCCTTTCTCTCCACGCAGTTCCTTCTCTCTCGCGGCCTCGATCCCGGTCTTACCGGCATAGTCTCCAGGGCGGTATTCCCCGGAATGCTTCTCTATGTAGTTGGCGTCCACCTCCGAGACATAGCCGAGCAGGTTTCCACCGGCGTTGACGGGATAGTCCCGGATGCTTCTGGCCTGTCCCCTGAAGCCTGGGAACTTGTATTGGATCTCAGCGAACTGCATGTAGGTCTCAGGCTTTATCTGCTTGAGCATCACGACACTTTGGTAACCGATGCGGCGACGGTTCCTGGCATATTCATTCATCTTGTCACGGATGAATTCAGGTGTCACGTTGAGGGCGTCCGCCAGCATAAGCGTGTCGAACTGTTTCACCTCGCGCGGGGTGACAAGGATGTCGTAGGTGACCTTGTTGCTGACTATGATCTTGCCGTTGCGGTCATAGATGATGCCTCTGGTGGGATAGATGATGTCATAGACCATCGAATTGTTGTTCGAGTTGATCTTGTATTCGTCATCGATGATCTGGATGTAGAACAACTTCCCGAGGATGATGGCGGCGACGACAAACAGCCCGATTATCAGGGCTTTTCCTCTACCTTCTATCTTCATGGGTCAGCAGATTGATGATGCAGACTGATGCCAGGGAACTGGCCAGGGTGGAGAGACCCAGGCAGGTGAAGACGAACCATAGAGGTCTTGTCCCGGCACAGTCGGCCAGGATGTAGATGAGAAGGAACAGCACTGTTGTCAGGATGATGGCTATGGAGACTCTGGCGTAGCCGTATTTCCGGACGGTGACGCTCTCTTTCTGCTCGAAAGGCTCGTTGCCGAAAAACATCCCGATGACAGGCTCTCTGAGCAATGCGACCGGTACGAGGGACATGGCGTTGATGCCGAGTGTCCCTTCGGCGAAGAAATCCACGGCGAGTCCGGTGGCGAACGCTATCAGCATGGCCTTCACGGTTCCGACATTTGTCGGGATGCACAGAACCATCACCGGCAGGATTGTGATCATCATGTAGGGCGTGAAATGGAAATAGTTGCTCAGAACCATTTGGGCAACCGTCAGCAGAACGTATGTCAATGCGAAACTGTTTCTCATTTCTTCGGTTGTTCTTCTTGTTGTTCAATGGATTCTATTTCCGCGGCCCTTCTGTTTGCCACGATGGTGACATATTTCAACGCCTTGTGATTCTGGAAAAGGTTCACATCGATCTCATTGGTGGCCCCGTTGATGATCTTGGACTCGCCGGCCACGCCGATAGGGATGTCCGGCGGAAAGATCGTGGAGTAGCCACTGGTATAGACTGTGTCCCCGGGCTCGAATTTGAACTGGAGAGGGATCTCTTTCAGGATGGCCCTGTCAGAGCTCATCCCGTCCCAGGCAAGCGGTCCGACGGCTCCCGATTCGCCGAGTCTGGCGCTGATGAACAGCTCCGTGTTCAGGAACGAGATTGCGTAGGAATAATGGCTGCTGACCGCATCGACAATCCCTATGACACCTTTCTCTGTGATCACGCCTGAGTTGCGTACCACTCCGTCCTCGCTGCCCTTGTCGATGATAAGGTAGTTGTGCTGGGTGTTGGCGCTGGACTTGATGATCGTGGCCGGGATATATTCGAATCCATTGTCCATCAGGACCGGCTTGGCCGATGGGTCGGCGGCTTTCATCGCCATCTCATAGCCGCGCACCAATTCTTGCAGCCTGTTGTTCTCGACCGCCAGCTCGTCATTCTGCCTCTTCAGGGAGAAATAATTGGAGACACCTTGCGTCGTTCCCCAGATCTTCGCCATGAATCCGTGCGAGATCCTGGCTATCCAAAGCCTCTGGATCTGGTTGTTGTGCGACAGCATCAGAACAGCCGCGACCTCCAGAAGAATGAAGACCGCGACTGTGAGGATGTTCTGGACAACGGATCTCTCCTTAGGCATTATCTCATCAGGAATGAGTAGTTGGATGTCTTTTTAAGCGCTATGCAGGTACCTCTGGCCACGGCGCGCAGCGGATCCTCCGCGACATGGAACTGGATGTTGACCTTCTCTGTGAACCTCTTGGCGAGACCACGCAGCAAAGCGCCGCCGCCGGAAAGGAATATTCCGTTCTCCACGATGTCTGAATATAACTCCGGAGGTGTCAGCTCAAGCACATGAAGGATGGATGACTCCAGCTTGGCTATCGACTTGTCGAGGCAATGGGCGATCTCCTGATAGGTGACCGCGGCCTCGACAGGGTGGGCTGTCATCAGGTTCGGACCGTTCACAACGTATGGCTCCGGTTCTTCGTCCAGATCCGGAATCACGGCTCCGACCGCTATCTTGATCTTCTCCGCCGTGGTCTCTCCGATCTTGATGTTGTGCTGCTGGCGCATGTAGTACTGGATGTCACTGTTGAACACATCGCCGGCCGTGTTGATGCTTTCCTGCTGGACGATGCCGCCCAAAGAGATCACGGCGATCTCGGCCGTACCTCCGCCTATGTCAACAACCATGTTGCCTTTCGGCGCCTCCACGTCCAGCCCGATACCAAGCGCGGCAGCCATAGGCTCGTAGATCAGATAGACATCACGTCCTCCGGCATGCTCGCAGGAATCACGCACGGCCCTGATCTCCACCTGGGTGCTTCCGGAAGGAATGCCGACCACAATCTTGAGGTTCGGGGTGAAAAGGGATCTCTTCTTGTTGTTGACCTGCTTGATGAAGCCCTTGATCATCATCTCGGCGGCGTTGAAGTCGGCGATCACGCCGTTCCTCAGAGGCCTGATGGTCTTGATTCCGGGGTTAGTGTGCTCATGCATGAGCTTGGCCTGCTGACCGATGGCTATGCATTTGCCTGTGTTGTTGTCTATCGCGACAATGCTCGGGGCGTCCATCACAATGTCGTCATTCCTGAAAATGACGGTGTTGGCTGTTCCGAGGTCCATCGCTATCTCCTGAGTCAGAAATGAAAATGCCATAGCTGTACTATATTCGATTCCTAAAATTTTTATTGTCTTCTATACAATTTGTAAATATACGAAAAAAGTTATATTTGTAAGAATTATTATGAACAGAAAACGAATATTAATAGTCATGGCCGCCGGAAGCGGCGTCAGGATGGGTGCCACGGTTCCGAAACAATTTCTGGATCTGGGAGGTGTTCCGATTCTCCGCAGGACGATCGAAGCGTTCATTTCCGTTGTCCCGGACATCAAGGTAGTCACTGTCCTTCCCGGGGACCATATTGCTTTTTGGAAGGACTATTGCCTCGTTTCGGACTTCAACTGTCCTCAGACATTGGTTTCCGGAGGGTTCACCCGCTTCCATTCCGTAAGGAACGCCTTGAAAAAGGTCCCGGATGGGGCCGTGGTCGCCATCCACGATGGTGTCAGACCGCTCCTTTCGCCAAAACTGATAGGGAATATGTTCGAGAGGATGGATTCGGGCGGAGTCCGTGCCTTGATTCCCGTCATCCCGTCGGTCGATACCCTCAAGGTCATCGACCGGGTAAAGGACGCGGACGGGAACGAGATTCTTGTCTCGCCGGAAGGGGAGAATGTTGACAGAAGCCGGATTTTCGGAGCTCAGACTCCGCAAATGTTTCTGTCAGAGGACATCAAGTCGGCATATTCGCAAGCCTTTGACACCGCTTTCACCGATGATGCGTCCGTCGCGCGCAAAAAAGGAATACCCCTCTCCTTCTGTGCCGGAGAGAGGTATAACTTCAAATTGACGTCCCCCGAGGATCTGGCCCTCGCAAGACTGATTATTTCGTCTTCTTCGCGAACTCGTTAGGCTGGTAGTTTGCCCGTTTGTAGTCCTTGACCCAGACCTGACGCTCGATCGCCTGGTCGAGGGAGATCATCGTCTCGGTTGACTGGATGTAAGGAATATTCTGGATCGTGTTGATAAGAATCTCCATAAGGTGATCATTGTCAAAGCAATATGCCTTGAGGAGCAGAGCGGCCTTTCCTGTTACGAAATGACATTCCACAATCTCGGCGATCTTCTTCAGGTTCGCCACAACCTCGGGATATTTGTCCGCCTCTGACAGGGTTACGCTGATGAAAGCGCACACGTTGAGCCCCAATGCCTGAGGTTTCACGAGCAGCCTTGATCCTGTGATGACTCCGTTGGTTTCCAGTCTTTTGACTCTCTGATGAATAGCGGCTCCCGAAACACCGCACTCACGGGCGATCTCCAGGAAAGGCATCCTGGCGTTGTTGACCAAGAAAGAAAGGATCTTCTGGTCAATCTGATCAATGTGATAAGTTGCCATTGCTTTCGATTTATAACTAAACAGCCGCTAAATTATATAAAAAATCTTAAAATATCAAGATTTCTTAAAGTGACGGCGCCCTTTTTCCGTTGGTTTTGAATTGTTAATGATCTCTAGGCAGGCCGCCTCTGTGAGAGTGGCCGCGTCAGTCTCCTTCGGAATCTTGTAGTTTGAGCCGGCGTGCTTGATGTACGGGCCGTAACGACCGTTGATCACCTGGATGTCACTGTCCTTATATTCAGCCATCACAGAATTGGCGGCGGTCTTGCTCAGGCCGTCCTCTATGATGGCCGCGCATTCGTCCAATGTGATCTTGAGAGGATCCTTGCCGCGAGGAATCGAGAAATTCCTGTCGCCATATTTCAGGAATGGTCCGAAGCGTCCTTTCAGGGCGATGACCTCGACACCGTTATATTCTCCGACCGTGCGGGGCAGCTGGAACATTTTCAGCGCGTCCTCAAGGGTGATGTTCTCGATGAGCTGGTCCTTTCCGAGGGACGCGTACTGCGCTTTCTCGCCCTCGCCCTTCTGGATGTAAGGCCCGAACTTGCCGAACTTAGCGGTGATCTTGTTGCCTTCGCTGTCCGTGCCGAGTTCCTTTGACACATGGCTGTAGTTTCCGTCATGCAGCACCTCGTCCACCTTCTTGTGGAAAGGAGTGTAGAAAGCCCCGATGACATCGTTCCACACGAGATTGCCGTCCGCGATCTGGTCGAACTCCTTCTCGACGTTGGCTGTGAAGTCGTACCCCATGATGTCGGTGAAATTCTTCTCAAGGTAGTCGGTCACTATCATTCCGATCTCCTGCGGGAGCAGCCTGCCCCTTTCGGCGCCGACGGTCTCCGTCTTGGATTTTTCGGAAATATTCCCGTTCCTGAGCTCCAAGTCATTGACTGTGATTTTCTTGCCTTCCTTGTCACCCTTGACGATGTAGCCGCGTCCGGTGGTCAGAGTGGCGATGGTCGGTGCGTAGGTGGAAGGACGGCCGATGCCGAGCTCCTCAAGCTTCTTGACCAAAGTGGCCTCTGAATATCTTGGCGGCGCGGCGGTGAACTTGCACTCCGCGTTTATGCCCTTCTCCTCCATCTTGGTCCCTACCTGAAGGTCCGGGAGCATAACCTCCTCTTCCTCGGTCTCCTGGTTGTCCGTCCCCTCGATATATAATTTAAGGAATCCGTCGAACAGGACCTGCGTGGCCTGGGCGTTGAACTTCTCTGATCTCTTGTCGGAAGCCACCCTCAGGGTGGTGTTGAGGACCTTCGCGTCAGCCATCTGCGATGCCACCGTCCTCTTCCAGATGAGGTTGTAGAGCTTCTGCTCCTGCGCCGTGCCCTCGATCTCAGTGTTCTCTATGTATGTCGGGCGGATCGCCTCGTGGGCCTCCTGCGCACCCTTGCTGTGGGTCTTGAACTGGCGTGTCTTGGAATATTCAGGACCGAAGTTTCCGGTGATGAATTTCTTCGCCGCGCCGAGTGCCAGGGTCGAGAGGTTCGTGGAGTCTGTTCTCATGTAGGTGATGAGACCGCGCTCGTAGAGACTCTGGGCCACCCTCATCGTCATACTTACAGGGAAACGCAGCTTCCTTGCGGCCTCTTGCTGGAGAGTCGATGTCGTGAACGGGGCTGCCGGGAAGCGTGTGGCCTCTTTCTTCTCCACATCGGAGACAGTGAAGTCCGCTCCGATGCAGTCCTGGAGGAATTTCCTCGCCTCGTCGATTGTCTTGAACTTTGTGTCGAGGACGGCCTTGACCTTGACCGCCGCCGGGAATCCGGCCGGATGGAAGAATGCCTCGACCTTGTAGAAGGCCTCGTTCTCGAACGCCATGATCTCCTTTTCCCTCTCCACCACAAGCCTCAAGGCCACGGACTGCACACGACCCGCCGAAAGCTTAGGCTGGATCTTTCTCCAAAGGACAGGTGAAAGCTCGAAGCCCACAAGCCTGTCCAGGACCCTGCGCGCCTGTTGGGCGTTCACGAGGTTCATGTCTATGGAGCGCGGGTTCCGCACGGCGTTCACGATAGCGTCCTTGGTGATCTCGTGGAAAACGATTCTCCTTGTATGTGCCTCATTAAGTCCGAGAGTCTCGAAGAGGTGCCAGGAGATGGCCTCTCCCTCTCGGTCCTCATCGGACGCGAGCCATACTGTGGAAGCGCTTGCCGCCGCTTTCTTGAGCTCCGCCACGACCTTCTTCTTGTCGGAAGGTATGACATACTCAGGAGTGAAGTTCCTTTCCACATCCACACTCAGCTTCTTGTCCTGAAGATCCCTGATGTGGCCGAAGCTGGATTTCACCTCATAGCCGTTACCCAGGAATTTTTGTATAGTCTTGGCTTTGGCCGGAGACTCGACGATAACTAGATTGTCTGCCATATTGTTCTATTTTACAGGCCTTTCATAGATAGTTTGCCATTTCAATCTGCAAAGTAAGCCACAAACTGGGCAATTTTCCAAATTTTGTTATAAATTTGTCTTTATTATGACCGACTCGACTCGAAAGAAAATAATCAAGTGGTTCTGGATCGTGGTGACGTTTCCGGTGCTGCTTCTTGTCTTTATGATACTCCTTGTCTGGATGTTCGCCGACATCCCGTCGTTCAAGGATCTGGAAAACCCTGACAACAAGCTGGCCACGCAGGTCATCGCGGAGGACGGGGAGATCCTGACGACGTTCCACATCGAGAACAGGACCTACGTTTCCTACGACGAGATCTCCCCGAATCTTGTGCACGCCGCCGTGGCCACGGAGGACGTGCGTTTCTACAAGCATTCCGGAATTGATTTCAAGGGACTGGGACGTGTGCTGGTCAAGACGATCCTGCTGCACAACTCAAGTCAGGGCGGCGGCAGCACGATCACCCAGCAGTTGGCGAAGACCCTTTATCCGAGGGCCGGGATGGGGCGTAGGATTCCGGGAATATATCATGCCAAAATGGTGTGGATCAAGCTGAAGGAATGGATCACCGCCGTGAAGCTCGAAAGGGACTACACCAAGGACGAGATTATGACGATGTACCTCAACTCCATATTCTTCGGCAGCGGTGCGTACGGTGTGCGTTCGGCTTCGGAGACATTCTTCGGGAAACTCCCGTCCGAGCTTTCTGTCGAGGAGAGCGCTATGCTTGTGGGAATGGTCAACAAGCCGACGAGGTACAATCCGGCCATTAATCCGGACAAGGCTCTGACCAGAAGGAACTTTGTGATCGGCCAGATGGAGAAGGCCGGCTATCTGGACAAGTCCCAGAGGGATTCCATCCGTCTGATCCCTATAGAGCTCAACTATGAGGTGCAGGACCACAACGCCGGTCTGGCCCCGTATTTCAGGGATATGGTTCGCCGCGTGATGAACGCCAAAAAGCCTCGCAAGTCCGACTATACGATGGTCGAGGACTATTCCGCCGACTCGCTTGCCTGGGCCACGGACGACCTGTATGGCTGGCTTGAGAAGAACAAGAAGGCTGACGGAAGCAAGTATGACCTTGACAGGGACGGTCTGCGGATCTACACGACCATCAACTACAAGATGCAGAAATATGCCGAGGAGGCTGTCGCCGAGAGGATCCGCGACCTTCAGGCTGACTTCCGCAGGGATCTGCGGAGCAAGACCAACAAGCCTTTCTCCAACGACATAGACGAGGAGACAAGGAACAGGGTCATGCGTCAGGCCAGACGTTGGAGCGACCGTTACCGCACCCTCAAGAAAGAGGGACTGACCGAGGCTCAGATCCTCAAGACGTTCTCCCGACCGGTGAAGATGCGTGTGTTCGCCTATAATAAGAAAGGTTACGCCGACACTACGATGACGCCGGACGATTCGATCCGTTACTACAAGTCGATTCTCCGTACGGCCTTCGTGGCGATGGAGCCGGGCACGGGACACGTGAAGGCCTACGTCGGAGGTCCGAACTACCGCTATTTCAAGTACGACAATGTCCGTCAGGGCAAGCGTCAGGTCGGTTCGACGATCAAACCGTTCCTCTACACGCTGGCGATGCAGGAGGGTATGACTCCGTGCGACAAGGTCGTGAACCTTCCGCAGACGTTCGTCCTTCCTGACGGCAACACCTGGACCCCTCGAAGCACCGACAAGGAGCAGTGGATCGGTAAGACCGTCACACTGAAATGGGGTCTCACGAACAGCTCGAACAACATCTCGGCCTACCTGATGAAGCAGTTCGGCCCAGAGGCGATGGCGGATATGATGCGCAGGATGGGCATCCAGAGCCACATCGACGAGGTTCCGGCGCTTTGTGTCGGACCGGCTGACCTGTCGCTTTGGGAGATGGTGGCCGCCTACAACACGTTCCCGTCCAGGGGAGTCTATATCGAGCCGATGTTTGTGACCAGGATCGAGGACAACCAGGGCAACGTCATCAGCGAGTTCACGAACCGCAAGCGCGAGGCGATAGGGGAGAACACCGCCTACCTGATGGTCAACCTGATGGAAGGCGTGGTGCAGGGCGGAACCGCCAGCAGGCTCCGCTACCGCTACAAACTGATGGGCGAGATCGCCGGAAAGACCGGAACCACCAACGATAACGCCGACGGATGGTTCATAGGCTACACCCCGACTCTCGTGGCGGGAATATGGACGGGCGCGGAGGACCGCCAGGTGCACTTCCAGTCAATCACTTACGGCCAAGGCGCGCATATGTCCCTCCCTACCTGGGGAATATTCATGCGCAAGGTAGTTGAGGACGGTACCCTCGGAATCTCGGAGAACGACCGCTTCATCGCCCCTGCCGGCGTGAGCTTCGACCTGAACTGTACCGGAGGCGACAATGACGCCACGGACGTGCAGCAGAAGACGGAGGACTACTATTTTGAATAAAAAGGAATATATTAGGAATATTTAATATAGGAATATGGGCAAGTACCAGAGGATTGCAGTGATTTATGGAAGCGACTCTTCGGAATGGGAGGTCGCTTGCCGCAGCGGGGAGTTTGTCGCTTCGCGTATCGACGGGACGAAGTACGATGTCTATGAGATTTTCGCACGGTTCGGTAAATGGTCTCTTGTGGCGATGAAGAAACGGGACTCTATGAGGATTCCTTTCGCCGAGGGTGCCAGACCGGAGATTGACAAGACGGATTTTTCCGTGAAGGTTTATGGAGAAAAGATAAAGTTCGACTATGCCTACATAGTCCAGCACGGCACTCCGGGCGAAAACGGTCTGCTTCAGGGTTATCTTGAGATGCTTGGGATTCCGTTCAGCAGCTGCAGCGCGTTTGTCTCCGCGATCGCCTTCGACAAGTTCGCCTGCAAGAGTTATCTGCGTGAGGTTGATTTCGTCAAGTGCGCCCCTGATGTCTATGTCCGCAACGGAATGGACATCGAGTCCGTCTGCCGTAAGGTGGTGGAAAAGCTTAAGTTCCCGGTGTTCGTGAAGCCTACCGACGGAGGCTCAAGCTTCGGGATCACCAAGGTCCACAAGGCTGAGGATCTGCCTGAGGCGATCCGGTTCGCCTTCTCTGAAGGCCCTTCGGTCATCATCGAGCAAGGGATTCCTGGCCAGGAGTTCACTTGTGCCGCCTATGCAGATGCGGAAGGAGTCAAGTCCTTGCCTGTGATACAGATAGTCACCGAGCACGATTACTTCGACTACGATGCCAAGTATAACGGTCAAAGCCAGGAGATATGCCCGGCTCCGATCAGTGAGGATCTGAGCGGACATATTCAGGAAGTAAGTAAAAGGATATATTCGCACCTTGGTTGCTCCGGTGTCGTGAGGATGGATTACATCCTTGCCGAGGATGGCCTGTACTTCTTGGAAGTCAACACTATCCCTGGAATGACAAGTGCTTCTCTGGTGCCAAAGATGGTGCGCACGGCGGGTCTTGACATCACTGATTTCCTGACAGGTATCATTGAAAACTCATAATGTTCAATTCTAACTTTTAAATTTTAAGCTTATGCTATTGAAGGATTTCCTTAATGAAGGAGTAGCGCGGCTGGAGTCTCTCTATCCGACGAAAGAAGCCAGAAACATCATGCTTATGCTTTGCGAAAGCCGCATAGGCACCAAAAGTTACACCCATATCGTGGAACCTGAATATCAGGTAAAGGACAAGTCTCTGGAAGGTCTCGGCGCTGATTTGAACAGACTGGCCGCCGGTGAGCCTGTCCAGTATGTGATAGGATTCGCGGATTTCTGCGGTCTGAGGTTCAAGGTGACCCCGGATGTGCTTATCCCACGCCCGGAGACTGAACTTCTGTGCCGCGAGGCCATCAAGATCGGCTCCAGAATGCAGAGGATGAGAAAGGCCTATGGTAAGTCGGCTAAACCTGTCCGTGTGCTTGACCTCTGCACAGGCTCAGGCTGCATTGCGTGGACGGTGGCCCTGAATATTCCCGGTGCCGAGGTGACAGGTGTTGACATCTCGGAAAAAGCGGTTGCGGTGGCGTCCTCGCAGGATTTCGCCGCCAAGATCAAGGAGTCTGGGGCATCTGCTCCCAAGTTTCTGGTCGCTGATGTGCTGGCTGGGAATCAGACCTTCACCGAAGGTGATTACGATCTGATTTTGAGCAACCCGCCTTACATCATGGAGTCGCAGAAATCTCAGATGCGAGTCAATGTCCTCAACTATGAACCTTCAACAGCTTTGTTTGTGGAAGACAGCGATCCGTTGGTGTTCTACCGCTCCATAGCCGTCTTGTCTCGTACCTGTCTATCGGCTGAGGGTAAGGGCCTTACAGAGATCAATGAACTTTTAGGCCCTGAGACGCAGAAGGTTTTCAGCGAGGCCGGTTTCCAGAAAATCGATCTTGTCAAGGATTTTTACGACAAAAACCGCTTTGTCTTTTATTCAAAATAAGGGCTGCATGTAGCTGGAAGCCCTTTTTCGACAATTAGCCGTGGAATATTTCAATCCACGGCTATTTTTGTGTCACTTTGTGCTGTATCAACAACTTTAAACTCATTCAGTAATGAAGAATTTCAGTACAAAGAAAAGGTTGCTGGCGTCAGTCGCGCCGGCCCTTGCGGTGTTCGCCGCCCTGTTTTCATCCGCTTGCGACCGGGTGGAACAACCGGAACTGTCTCCCGCCGATCCGATCTCCATGGTGGATCCGGCTACTGATCTGTCGGCCGAAAGCGTCGCAAGAATGCTCTCCGGGTTGCCTCTCACGTTGACCCAGGTCCGTGAAGTCTTCGATGGTGTGGTCTCCTCGTCTTCCAATGGCTATGATGAGGAATATCCTTTCGCGAATCTGCTTGCGTCTCCGGGTTCCGGAGTCGGGCACGAACTGCTTCAGACAAGATCCGTGACTGAATATCCAGAACCTTTGCGTGATCTTTTGTCCGCCGCTGACATCGCTCAGACCAGGGCGGGTTCTTTCTTGGACGCTCTTTCCGCATCCGGGTTGCAGATCTATTGGCCATATTCAGAGGACTGGGACGGGAAGGCAATGCCTGTCATCACTTTCAATCCGGAGGAGTCTTCCGGCGATGCTTATCTCAGGCGGCAGGATGACTCTAATGTAGGTTTCCTTAGGGAGCAACTCCCGAACGGGGCTTGGATCGTAAAGGAAGTCACTGTGGATGAGGAATATGCCCGCAATCATCCCGTATGGGTCATAAACAGGAATGAGGATGCCGCATATCTTACTCCTCAGATGCTGGACGCGCTTTATCCGGAGAGGACAGTGGCAGTCTCCACAAGGTCTTACGAAGATTGCCGGACATTGGTCCTCAAAGAATTCAAGGCTCATCGAAACTATGATTCATGGTTGGCAGGCGGCTCGGAGTTCTTCGTTAAGTGCGGCTCTTTGAATGGGTTTACGGCCAAGACTGAGGAGGAGTTGAAGCTTTACAGCCCGTCCGTCACCGACATGATGATCAACGTGAAACGCAAGAATGTGGGCAAAACGTTGAGATTCAACACCGTGCTTGTGTCGGAATGGACATCGCATCTTGAGGAGTGCGTGTTCCTGATGATCGAGGATGATGGCGGCAAGCAGACTTCATGGAAGGCCAGCGGCTTGGTGAAGATCAAATCCAAGTCTTATGGATTCGAGGTCGAACTTCCTTTCCGTCGTAATGATGACCTCGTCTGGCGCGGAAAACTCTCCAACAACTATTTCGAGAAGTACAACGGTAAGCCAAACCGCTTCGGTGACGTCAGCATAACGTTCAGCTTCCTGTAAATCTCTGGATTGAGACTTTAGATATTCCGTAAATTGGAATTTATTATTAAGAAAATTTTGATTTACGGAATATTTGTGTAATTTCGCACTGGGTAATACTATATGAGAATCGTTTCGCATAGAAAACTGAAGGAATTTTACGAGCAAGCCGGGCACGAGGACGCAAGGATACCGCTTGAGCGTTGGTATCATACCGTTGAGGAGGCAGAGTGGCATTCCTTCGCGGAAATGAGGATGTCTTTTGGCGCGGTTGACTATGTGGGAAACCAACATTATGTCTTTAACATAGGTGGCAACAAGTATAGATTGATTGTCGTTGTGAAATTTGTGATGGGGTATGTTTTCATACGGTTCGTCGGTACACATCAAGATTATGATAAAATTGACGCTTCAACTATATAAGAGGGTAGGATTATGAGGATAATCACTGAAAACCAGTACAAATTGGCTCAGAAAAGAGTGGAGGATCTGCTTCCTCTGGTTGATGACAGCACACCATTGGATGACCCCAAGGCCGTTGAGCTGATGATGATGTCTGACATTGTCATTGATTATGAGAAGGAACATTTCCCCATAGTCAAGCCGAGCGTCGCGGATCTTATCGCTGACGGCCTGAAAGAGAATCATATCACTCAGAAACAGCTTGCGGAAGAACTCGGAATCAGCACGACGCGAGTGAATGATTTTGTGTCTGGGAAATCAGAACCCAATCTGAAAACGGCCGGACATATCTGCCGTTTTCTGAAGATACGTCCGGCCGCCATGCTTATGCTTTGATCATCAAGGCGTTGATTCTTGACATCTTCACACGACCTTGATCTTGAAGATGGCCTTTTTGATGCGCCCGGTCCCGATGAGCGGGGCGTGGGCGGTGTCAGGGGCGAATGTGATGGAGTCGCCGGCCTTGACATGGACGGTCTCGGTGACGGGGTCGTCGAAGAACATGATGTCGTTGCCGGCATTGATGTCCTTGGCCTCGCCGCACTCTTTTCTGGGTTTGACACCGAAATATTCATCACCAGAAAGCGGGACCTGCAGGTCGATGTACTTGTCGTGAGCCTCCAGTCTCGCTTCCGAAGCCGGCCTGAGGTCTGTCTCCACGATATTCACCCAAAGGTTGTCTCCGTCGATCTCGTGCGTGCCGACGGACAGGCCTTCGAGTTTCCCTTCCTTTAAGAATTCGATGGCCTTCTTGTAATAAGGATTGTGTTCCATATAGCTTATCATCTGTTGAATCCCTTGGCAGGCTCATTGGCGTTGGCTTTCACCTCGGCCTTGCCGAAACTTGCCGGCAGGCATTCACCGCTGTCCATCAAGGCTTTGTTGCGCTCGACGGTAACGCTGGCGGCGTTGCTCTTAGTCGCCTTTCTTGTGAATGTGTAAGGCGCGAGGATGTACGGAGCGTAGTTCTTGCCGTCCTCTCCGTGGATGACATACTGATCCTTCACGACTTCCGGAGCTATGAATATCTTGGACCAGCCTGGACCGCCCATTGACAGGCAGAAGTCAAAGCCGTGGCACATGATGTCGTAACCCCGCTCCGCATAGTACTTCGACTTCACTCCATTCATGTTGAAACTGCCTTCGGCATATTCAGCCTCGCCGACCTTCTCTCCGTCGGCCATGTAGATGCCGTAAGAGCCGTCTTCCCACAGAGTGTATGAGTTGAGGACTATGTTGTAGCTTATGCCGTCACTATATGGGTAACCCTGATATATAACCGAACCATGGTGGGCTCCGGTCCATGCACAGAGTTTTCCGTCCTCTAAGAACATAATCATCGGGTAATTGTCCGTGAATTTTGTGACGCCCCATCCATAGACATAGTAGCTCTCGTCAACGCGGAAAGGCTCGATCTTGATGTCGAATGAGATAGGCTTGCGGTCATAGCCGACATATTCGGATGTGGCTGAAGCGCTGGTCACCGTCCACTCGCCGAGGTAACGCTCGTACTCGTCAGTACCCTTTGGAATAGCTGTGGTGGCCTGAACCTTATAGGCATAGCTTTCGCCGAACATATTCTTTCCTGAAACGATGAGAATATACTCCACATTAGGCACGCCTTCGGTGAATCCAAGAGTGAGCCCCTGGTCTGAATTCAATGCCTTAAGGTATTCACTCTCGATTTCGATACCCTTCTGCTCGCACAACTCGCTGTAAGAATTATTGTACTTCGGAAGTATTTCATCCGCAATGGCTTTGGCTGTAAGGTAATAGTAGGCCGTAGCGACACTCTTGCCTTTTACATGGAAATCGATGCTGAAGTAACCGTCTTTTTCCGGGAGGGTTGCCGTCACCTCGATCGAAGGCTTTTCTGTGGTGCCGTCCCAACCGCCGCCCCATGACTGAGGGATCTTGTCGAAGTAACCTTCGAGGTTGACACAGTCCTTGAAGCAGAAATTGGTAGCCGAGTAATTTCTGTTTGCAAAATAGGCTTTGAACTCCTCTGCGTCTCTCATGTAGACAGGAACACTGACTGTCTTGCCGTCCATCTTCACCTCGTATTCCGGCAGTGTAGTCAATGAAGTGCAGCCGTAGAACGTGTTCTGCCATTTGTAGACCTTCAGGAGTTTATTAAGGAATCCGAGACTCTCTGATTTCAGGGACTCGCAGCCTTGGAACGCGTTGTTCAGTTCCACAATCTTATCGACAGGAAGATTCTCCCAGAAACTGTCCGGTATGACTTCCAAGGACTTGCAGTTTTTGAAAGTGCTCGTCAGTTTCGTGGATCTGGTGACGGCCTTGGCTGTCTCGTTGAACATGTGTTCCGGAATCTCTGTAAGCGATTCGCAACCTGAAAAAGTTTGGTTGTAAAGGTATTCGCAGGAAGGCTTGAAATTGAAGTATTTGAAAGTAGGCGCGTTCTTCAGGCTCTTGCAGTTGAGAAACAGAGAACGCATTGCTATGCCCGCTGTCGTGAAGTTCTTGAATATGTCAGGGTCGAGGTATTCCAGAGATTCACAGCCATCGAATGTGTTGTTGAAATTGGTTGTCTTCGGGCTGAGTCCCTGCATGAATTTGGCTGGAATTTCTTTCAGGCTTTTGCAATTATGGAACATATTGTTGCAAGAGCTGACATTTTTAAGTTCGTCACCCTTAGGGGCTGCGATGCGTATCAGGTTTGTCTGATATTCAAAATTAACACCGGAGAGAGAAAGGTCACCCCATTGGATGACTTCCACAAGATCAGCATCGTGTTTGGTTACGCTGACGCGGCTGACAGAACCGATGGCTCCGCTAATTTGTACAGGGTATAACCTGGATGCGTCGTTGTACTTGTGCTTCGGGTAAGAAGCCGACTTTACAGTCTCTTTGGTACCGTCGCCCCAATCCACGTTGTATTCCGGAGTCGTTCTGTTGTATGTGACAGGAAGCACGACACAGCTGTCTTTAGCAAGAGGCTGCATCACAAGTACCATGACATTGTCTGGGTAAGTGACAGGATTCTGATAGATGACAATTGATTCTATGATGTTGCCGTCGTTCTTCAAAGTCAGTCTTGCCTCTCTTGCATAAGGCATTTCGTTCTTGTCAACGCTGACGCTGATGGTCTTGGTGTAGACTTCGTAGGCCTTGGTCTCTACCAGACGTGCCCATGTCTGATCTGATTCAATCTCAGCTGTGAACTCAAGGTTTGTTGTCACATCCACATTGAACACTCCACCTGAAGCCGGACTTTCGACCGAAGTCGTGCTGACGTGCACATCTCCGGCGACAAATGTCAGAGTTCTCATAAGGGTCTTGTTGGCCCCGTCGCTGAGAAGGACGATGACCTTGCCTACCTCAGGTGAGTCAGGCGCTGTCACGGCGATCACACCGCTCTTTTCATCAGTGGCTTTGGCCTCTGCTTCCCAATTGCCTTTTGGAAGCACTTCCAGAATCGTGTTCTCGTCTCCGCCTGTGATGGTGTAGGCATATTCCTTGGTCTGGCCGGAATAGATAAGAGAAGAAGGCACTTCCACCGCGATTCCGAACTCCTTGTATATCTCGAAAGTAAGCACAGTGCCGTCGGCGAGTGTGAGGTAGGCTGTCTTGCCGTCCTCGCTCAACCTTGCGTCCTTGAAGAAGGCGTCGCCCGTGGCCTGGCCACATTCGACATACGTGATGCCGTTGTCGTAGGAAACGTACCATTTCCCGTTTTCGATCTTCATGGAAGGAGTGACTCCGCGTTCTCCGGTGACGGGTACCGTCTTTCCTTCAGAGTCCAGCAGCCACTCTCCGTTTACTGTCCAGTACCATTTTCCGTCCGGAGCCTGCTTCACCGAGATGTCTGGGGTTTGACCGTCGCTTCCGTCTGCTCCTTTGGACCCGTCTTTCAGGGTCATGGTGGACATTTCGCCATAGGAATTGACAAAGGTGATGACGTGAGTGCCGTCCTCTTTGTCCTCAATGTTGCTGATGAACTGTTTCCCTGCGATCAGTTCTTGCAGTTTTGTGAGTTGGGTGTTGAGGGAAGAGACCAGTGTTTCCACTTTTGTAAGTCTCTGATCCACATCGTCCAGGCGAGATTTAAGCTCGTCATCGTTGTAGCACGCTGTCGCCAGCAGTACAACTAGGGCATAAGTCAAGAATCGTTTCATAAATACATATTTGGTTTTTGAGGCCCGAAATTTACAAAAAAATCAAATACGTTATAATATGTAAGCGGAATTTTAATCTGAATAATATGCCGGGTACGCACTTGTAGCCCATGAATTAATATTCTACCATGTACACACTTGGAATTTATTTATGAATATGACTTTCATATTGTAATGATTTTAACCCGAAATATTTTCAAAAGTGTAACACTGTATGATATCAACGTATGATTGATATTGTTGCTGTTCCTTATTCTGGTAATAAACACGGGCTATTATATAGAATGTGATTATGCGATGAATTTTCGCTAGCAGGCAAGGGCTTGCCATTTTAGTAATCCTTAAAAATAACTTGGTAATCGTTGATTGTCTTTTCGGTCTATATGTCATTTCTCATCATTCATGTGCCATCGGCACACTCCTTCTTTGAAAATAGATCTATCCTCGAAAATCTTCTCTTAATCTGAGGCAACTTATTTTTCTCATGTTACTTAATGCGTTATCTCAAGGAGATTGCCATCCTCATTTTTCGAGGAGAAAATTGCGAGCCTTTATCATGTTCTCCTACAAGCGACATTCAGCCTCTTTTACGCTTTTAGAGGGATGATTGTTTCTTCGCGAGCGCCTTTTAAGCGAAATCACGCTCTTGGAATACGGAGGTTCTGCTGGGACGCGAAACCGCGATAAGTGTTTTTTGTGGGAGATGCCAATGCCCAAAGCGGTGCTGTTCCGTTATGTTATAATCAGGATATTCATCTCCTTCAGTCCGTCACTGAGCGAACGGAAAATCAGAGAGTTTCCTGATTTCACGAAATAACCGAATTCTTGAGAGGAGCCACAGTAGATTTTTCCGTCAGGATCCGCAAGAACCGATCTGACGATACCTTTATTAGGCATAAGGTACCTGTTCCATGAATGTCCGTCATATTCCAGAAGATATTGGTTGTTACCCACATAGATCAACCCGGATGCTGATTGTGAGACTGACCAGTTCTGTCTGCCGCCATGGTAGTCGGATGGCGTGAAGTTCCGTATCACCGGAGAGAACATCACCTCGTTGCCTTGGGATGGCAAGGCGGACAAAACCAGAATAAGGAGAGACAACACTCCTTTCTTAAAGGGACTCATGATCAAATCTGTTTTAGTGCCTCGGAATATTCCCGAAAAGCAGTGGTTGCGGTGGTAAATTTACACAATTAATCGTTAACCCGGACAACCATCTCACAGTTGGCGCAGTCGAATGAGAGATGGTAGCGTTTGCCGTTGTTGATAAGATAAAGGTGCCCTGACGGGGTGGTTGTGGCCAACTTGGATGAGCCGGTCGCGAAGTTTGCCTTGCCTTGATGCCTGCCGGTTTCCCGATGAACCGGGCAGAGGCCGAGTTCGTGGCGGATGCAGTATTTGGTGCGCATCAGTTCGGTGCCGGGAAGGTGCGAGATTTCGAAAGCCTCATCGGTTTGGGTCGCACCCAGGACCTGATAGGTTTCGCGGGCGACATGGTTGGCGATGTTGGCTTTGTACGAAACATGGATGCCGTCCGATGCCGGTTCTTGAATATCCGGGATTTTAGATAGAATCGGCTTCTGGTCTTGCCGACGGTCTTGACATTCGGATGGAGATTCGGCGTTATTTGGAGTGTTAAGGGCATTGGAGATTCCCGGATTGTCGGCAGTTTTGCCTGTGGGCAGAGGAATCGCTCTGCAAGGCATTTTGTCGAGGGCGGCGGCGAGGTCGCGCCTGATCGCGTTCAGCGCTGAGGCCGGAAGGAATGGCAGCGAGCCGTCAGGAGTTTCCACGTTAAGCGAACTGAGTGTGAATGAATATATTCCCGTGTCCTTTGAGATTTGTGCCACGAACATTTCTCGCATCCTTTTCGCGTTCTCCGCCGTGCTGTCTCCGGCCTCACGTTCCAGCACAATACTCCGCCCGTCCTGGCTCACCGCATTGATTTTCAGTGAATATGTCTGCTTGCACAGTCGCTTCGACTGGCTCGGAGACCGGCCTTTTTCGGTCGCTGGGCAGGAGTCATCGGTCACGGGGCCAATATTTTCTGTCACTGAGCGGCACCATTCGGTCACTGATCCTGTCGAAGTGACCGGAACCACAATGACCGAAATATCCACCGAAACAGGAATAGTCCTGACAGGCAGATTAGACTCCAGCTCTTTCTCGAATGCGTTGCTGAGGTTCCGGTACAGTTTGGCTCCGGGATAGAGTCCAGTGACATTCCTGCACGTTATCCGGTTCCCTTGGCAGACATCGCCACGGAAACCGACAATCTCCCCACGACCTTTGGACAGAAAAGAGAATCCGTCTCCGTTCTGAAGCCTGTCACCCGGATTTTTCATCCGTAATGTTATTGTGATGTTCTCCTCGCTCGGCCTCTTTCCGTTTGAATAGTTCTGGCGCATCGGGGCTATGGAGACCACCGTTCCGACCTCCTCTCCGATTGATTTCGGCGCGTCCATCGAGGACCAGTTCCCAGACCGTTTTCCGTCCAGAAACAATTGCGTGTACCCACGGTTGAAAGTCTTGGCCAGATCCGGTGTGAACCCGCCTTCACTCCGCCCGAACGAAACTCTGCGTAACTTCTCTGGATTCGCCGCGACCAACTCATCCAATGCCAATGAATATGCCCGGACGACATTCCGCACGTAGGAGATGTTCTTCAACCTTCCCTCGATCTTGAACGAGCATATTCCCGCTTCCGCAAGGTCTTTCAGCCTGTCCTTGAGGTTGTAGTCCTTCAGCGAAAGTAAGGCCTTGTTCCGCACCAGAACGTTCCCGGAACCTTCCACAAGGTCGTAAAGCGACCGGCACGCCTGGATGCATTCCCCCCGGTTGGCGCTTCGCCCGGCTATCCGCTCTGACATATAGCACTGGCCGCTGTAGCAGACGCAGAGCGCTCCGTGCACGAAGAACTCCAGCTCGCAGTCCACAGACGCTCTTATCGCACGGATCTGGTCCAAAGACATTTCTCGTTCCAGAACCAACCGTGAGGCTCCGATACCCTCGTAAAGCTGGGCCTTCTCCGGAGTCCTTATCGCGCATTGTGTCGATGCGTGGACCGGCAGGTCGGTCAGTTCCCAGACCGCAAGGTCCTGCGCGATGATGGCATTCACTCCCGCGTCCTTCGCCTCGGCAAGCAGCCTTTCCGCCTCCGCGAGCTCGTTGTCAAAAAGAATAGTGTTGAGTGTCAGGAATATGCGCGCTCCGAATCTGTGGGCATATTCGGTGAGCCTCCGGATGTCCTCCATCGAGTTTCCGGCGGCTTGACGCGCCCCGAACGCAGGCCCGGCGATATACACGGCATCGGCACCGCAGTCGATAGCCGCGATGCCGATGTCAGCGTTTCTTGCCGGAGCAAGAAGTTCGAGGAACTTCATTGGTTACTTGCTGAGGGAAGCGATCATCTGCTTGGCCTGTGCGCCGAACTTAGGATCGTCCTGTACCTTCTTGTAGTATTCAAGAGCCTTGGCGTTGTTCTTAGCGCCCTGATAGAGGGCGGCCACGGTGAAAGTGATGGCCGGAGCGTTCTTCGCGTCCGGTTTCATCTCAAGATACTTCTCGAAGTACTTGATGGCGTCGGCGTTCTTGCTGAGTTTCTGGGAAGCCTGGCCTGCGATGAAGTAAGCGTTGGCGTTCTCAGCATATTCGTTGGCCTTCTCGGCGGCCTTTACAGCGTCAGCGAGCCTGTTTCCCTTGAAGGCGGCGTTGGCCTGCCTTACATAGATGTTGGAAACCTGCTCATTGGCCTCGGCCTCCTCACCGTTCCATGCGGCATGCCTGAAAGCCTCGATGGCCTCATCGGTCTTGCCCTGGGCTCCGAGAGCCTGTCCGAGGTAGAGGGCTGTCTTTCCGGCGGTGGTGTCGGCGGCGTAAGACTTCGCGAAACCATCGGCGGCGGTGGCGAAATCCTTAATCTTGAGGGCGTTGACACCTTTCTGCATCCACATCTGAGGAACGAGCTCCTTAGCCTTCTCGGCAACCTCGGCGTTCTCATATTCCTCGGCTATTTTGGCGACTTCGTCAAGTTTGGCGGCGGCCTCATCGTACTTCGCGTCCTTGATCAGATCCTTCGCGATCTCAAGGGATACTCCTGGGATGGCGTTCTTGCAGTTAGCCACGAGCTCATCGGCGTCAGCGCCTATAGTCTTACCCATTTCGAGAGCTTTCTGGAAGCAGTCGAGGGCTTCAGTCCAATTCTTCATAGAGATGGCTGTGGCTCCATTATTGTAGAGTTCTGTTGCCTGGGCCATGTCCTGGGCGGATGCCATGCTTGCTGCCATGAACGCGGCAGCGATCGCGAGAATAAACTTTTTCATCGTATTAAAAATTATGTTTAACTATATTCCTTATAATCGCAATAACCACAAATGTAATAAAAATTTGTGTCAATTGCACATTATTGGCTATTTTTGTCTAAACGGGAGGTGTCAATGATGCGTAGTCTTATCTTCAAATCAGTCTTGTGTTTTGCGCTGTTTGGTTTTTCAATAATGATGCCAGCGCAGAATCTGCCCGCTCTCCAGAAGGACGGCTCGGTCACTACCGGCAGTCTTACCAACGGGATTTCCTACTATCTGGTGACGAATCCTTCGATGAAGGGAGTCGCTGACTTCGCGCTTGTACGCAAGGGGGTAAGCGACACTCTGTCAGCGAGAAAAGAGCTTTCGTCATTGCCCCACTTCAACAAGACGATCCCTTATAAGTTTTTGTCCCGTAAAGGAATAGGCTGCCGCCCTGAAGGGTACATTTCCTACAAGGACAACGCCACCATATTCAGATTCGATGATGTGCCGGTCTTTGACCAGGCCGCGTCGGACACCACGCTTCTCATGCTGTTCGACCTCATCGCGGCCCAGCCTTGCCAGCATGCCATCATCATCGCGGGTGACATCAATCCTACCGCCATCAAGGAAAGGATGAACGTATTCTCGCTGATGGTTCCTTCCCGCAATCCCGCCTACAAGAAGAAGGAATATGTCTGGAGGCCTGCCATCGCTCCTGAATATTCATTCATCCCGTCCGGCGGTTCTTCCGTGACTGTGGAGTTCCGCTCGCCGAGGACACCTGACGACCAGATGAACACGATCCAGCCGTTCATCTCGGAACTATTCTCCAGATCGTTGAGGGAGATTGTCTCAAGCCGCCTCCGCGAAAGTTTCCTTGGTAGGGATATTCCTGTGGAATCGTTTGATGTTGAATATCTTGGAAGTGCATCATGCGCTGGTGACGAGCGTTTCAGCGTGAGTGTGCGGACCTCCCGCGGCCAGCTGATGCCAGCCTCGATGGCGGTCGCCTCCGTCCTTTCGGAGATTTGTTCCAAGGGAATCGGGGCGGAGGAATATCTGGTCGCGCGCAATTCCGTCCTGAATGGTTTCCTAAGGGCGCAGACGAATGATGCCCTTGTTCTGCGCTGCGTCTCCTCTTACCTTTACGGAGCTGATCTGGCTTCCCCGGCGACCAAGGCCAACTTCTTCTCTTCCAGGAATATGTCCACAAAGGCTGAGACCGAACTTTTCAACGGTTACACTCTGGCCCTGCTCTCCGAAATGGAGAATCCCAAGATCACATGGACGGGAAACGAGGAGGATTATGACGAATGGTTCTGGCCGGTTCTGTTCGGTTTGGTGACCGATGGGGTCTCCATGCTGGACAAACCGCTCTACAAGTGGCCTGTGACGGCCAAGGACACCTCGGCTTTCTGGAACGAAAGGAATAAGGTCAAGATGAAGTCTGTGGCCGCGGAGCCTGTCTCCGGAGGGGAGATGTGGACTTTCTCCAATGGCATGAAGGTGATTTACAAGAAGATGCCGGCTGCCGGGCGTTTCAGTTACTCTTTTATGATAAAGGGTGGTTTCTCCACTGTCCGGAATCTTCCTCGTGGGGAGGGAGCGTTTTTCTCCGATATGTTCGGCCTGTGCAACATCGCCGGCATGCCGGGAAGTGACTTCGACAAAGTGCTCCGTGTCAACGGGGTGGAGATGTCATGTGCCGTCTCGACATCTGATCTGCGACTCTACGGCTCAGCCCCGTCAAACAGGTTCATGCTGACCCTCAAGGCCTTGCTTTCCGCCGCCAATATGCGGAAGCCTTCGCTTTCGGCCTTTGAGCCGTGGAAAAGGATGGAACTGGCTTCCCTCAAGCCGGCCTATCTGGACAGCCTCATGTACCAGGACTACAACTACTCGTCCGTCAAGACGCCGTCCGGTCTCACCGCCAGAACGTTGGATGACGCATCTGATTTTTTTGACAATCAATTTATAAGAGCGAATGACGGAGTTCTTGTGATTGTGGGCGATCTGTCGGCGGAGTCCGTCCAGAAAATCCTTTGCCAGTATCTTGGCGGATTCCGGGTCAGCAAGTCCTCGTCCGTACGCCAGTTCTCATCTTATAAGTTGCGCACCGGTGCCACGACATATTCCCGCATCGGAACCCCTGTTGAGATCAGTCTGGCTTTGGCCTGCGCCGAGCCGTTCACGACAGAGAACTATATGGCATTCAAGGTCGCCAGCCTCGCCCTCCAGCGCAGGCTTACCGGTGTGATGGCCGAGCACGGGTTCAGTGTCAGAATGGCCGACCGCTTCAGCATCTGGCCTCAGGAGGCTCTGGAATTGATATTCACCTGCACTCCTGTGCCGGAATCCGGCCTCCCTTATGGTGTGAAGAGCGGTTCCGACCAGCCGATGAGGACTCTTGTGGAGGCCCGCAAGGTGATTGAAAACGTGCTTTCCAATCCGGTCAACGCCGCGGAGCTCGCTTCCTGCAAGTCCCTGCTGACCAATGGCTACTCGACCTATCTTGCGGATCCGAAGAATTATGTGGACGCCGTCCTGATGCGCTATTCCGGCGGAAAGGACGTGCTGACCGGTTATAACAACAGAATCGGCAGTGTCTCCGCCGACAAGGTAAAGGAAATTTTCGGAGCTCTGTCCGAAGGAATGAGAATTGAATATGTCGTCAAACAATAAGTTCGGAACCATTATCCAGATCGGCGACATCCTTGTGTCTGAGGATGTTGTCACTGAATATTTCGCCTGTGACTACGCTGTCTGCAAGGGCTGTTGCTGCATAATAGGGGACAGCGGGGCTCCGTTGGAGGAGTCGGAGCTGGAGCCTCTGGAGGAGAATTACCCCATATATTCAAAGCTTATGAGGCCGCAGGGCCGCGCGCAGATTGACAAGGAGGGCTTCTTCTCCATCGACCGTGACGGGGACATCGTGACCCCGGTCGTGGATCAGACCGAGGAATGCGCCTACACCACTTTCGACGAGGCCGGCAACTGTTTCTGCTCCATCGAACGGTGCTTCTTCCAAGGCGAGTGCAAGTTCCGCAAACCCCAGTCCTGCTGGCTCTACCCGATCCGCGTCACCAAACTCACCGGCGGCGGCCAGGCCCTGAACCTCCATCGTTGGGGAATATGCAAGGATGCCTACGAGAAAGGCCGCCGCGAAGGCATCCGTGTCTATCAGTTCCTCCGCGATCCCCTCATCTCCGTCTTCGGCCAGGATTTCTACGACGCCCTCTCCTACGCCGCCAAGAAGATTCTTGACGAGGCGTAGCAGATTTGTCTAATAATGGAGTCTTGCGCCTAAGGCTTATGGCCGATATTAGCGGTCGTTGGAGTTGATGAGGGCCATGGCGGCGTCGTAGTCGGCGGCGTTGACCTTTACCTCGACAGGATCTACATAGTTCAGTGAGACGTAGGAGGAGTTCTCCCCGAACACTGCGGCAGGGATGCCGTTCTCATTGAGCATACCCGCTGTGATGTGGGCGCTCATCGCGTTGTCGAACTTTGCGACAGTCTTGAGTTCTTCTGCCATAATCTTTGAATATTAGAGTGTTATATCTGTGCTTCAATGGTGCCGGCAGCACCGGTCGAGCATATTCATTTCCCGTAAATGTGGATTACTCCTCGTCCAGCACCCGGAATTTGTACTCCAGTCCGCCGACAATCCGCACCACTTCTTTGGTCAGGCCTTCCACCTCGAAGCCGCCAAGCTCGCGGGTCATCGTGATCCTGTCCTCGAACATCTTGAAGAGGGCACTGAACTTGGAGCGGAGGCGGAATGTCATATTCTCGCCATCCTCGCTTTCGAGGCGGTAGCCGCGCATCTCCATATATTCAATAATCCCGCCACGGAGGTCGGAATATTCACCTTTTAATATGACTGATCTTTTGATGAAACCGAATCTTGGGTAGAAGGCTGAAACGAAAGCGAATAGCAAGGCTATCTGCCACAGCGACTTATAGCCATCGCGGAACATTAGGCTGACATCAGCCTTGACGACTCCGATGAACACGAGCGCCGCCATTATGACCACAAACAGGATGGTGAAGTAGAAAAAGTATTTGACAGCTCTGATAAAATATTTCATAATAGTCCGATTTTTGCTAACGAAGCAAAGATATGAAATAGTTTTGTTATTTTTGTGTCATTAATTATTAAATCGAAAGACTATGGCAGAAATTGATCCTATCCGCGAGCGTCGTGAGCGCGAAGAGCAGGAAAGAAAGAATGAAAGCCTCAAGAAGGTTATGTGGATTCTTGTGGCTGTGGCGGTGCTGCTTGCCGCGGGACTTGCCTACATTTGGTTCTCGAAGTCCAGCCTTGTAAAGGACCTTAACGCTGAGAAGGACGACCTTACCCAGCAGATGATCGCCCTCAAGGGAGACTACGACAGCCTTTCGTCTGACTATGCATCAATCAACAGCCAGCTGGACTCCTCCAAGGAAGAGGTCAACCAGTTGATAGAGAGAATCCAGAAGACCGAGGCCACGAACCGCCGCAAGATGCGTCAGTACGAGAAGGAACTCGGAACCCTTCGCAGCATCATGAGAAACTACATAGTGCAGATTGACTCGCTCAACACATTGAACCACAAGCTGACAGCTGATGCCGCCGCCGCGCGTCGCGAGGCCGCTGAAAGCCGTGCCGAGAACGCTGACCTCAAGGGACAGGTCGAGAACCTTTCCGGTCAGGTGGCGGCCGGTTCCGTGATCAAGTCCAGAGGCTTGAGCGTCGCCGCCTACAACGCTTCCGACAAGGTTACGGACCGTAGCAGCAGGGTAGTGAGACTTCTGGCCTCCCTGAGCCTTGTCGAGAACGACCTGGCTCCTAAGGGACCGGTGAGAGTCTATCTCCGCGTTAAGGATCCGGACGGAATCCTTCTCACCAACAGCACGCAGACCTCGTTCTCGTTCAACGGCCAGACTATGGTCGCCTCCGCTTCCCGTGAGGTTGACTACGAGGGTAAGGAGGTTGACCTGAGCATCTATCTCAACGACATTCCTTCCTATCAGTCGGGAATATACACGGTTGAGGCCTACACCTCTCAGGCGTTCCTCGGCAAGACTGAACTCTTGCTCCGCTAACCTGTGATCTACCTTCACGTCCCTTTCTGCGGCAGTTTCTGCACTTACTGCGACTTCTATTCGGAAATATGCCGGAGCAGACAGGCGTTCAATGAATATGCAGATGCCGTCATCGCTGAGATTCGTGACCGCCGGAAGGAACTGGAAATGAATATGTCCGCACAGGATGCGGTCAACACCCTATACATCGGAGGAGGCACCCCATCGGTGCTTCCTCTTGATGTTTTGTCACGGATTGTCGGTGCGGTTTCCCAGACTGAACGGCTTTCTTTGGTCACTGAACAGCTTTCTCCGGTCACTGAGCCTGTCGAAGTGACCACCCAGACAGAACTCTTCGATGAGTTTACCGTTGAAGTGAACCCCGAAGATATAGTGGAAAAAGGCCGTGAATATGTCCGCGGACTTCTTGCCTTGGGTGTGAACAGGATCAGTATGGGCATCCAGTCATTCAACGATGACATTCTCCGTTGGATGAACCGCCGCCACGATGCAGGGAATGCCGTTAAGTCTTTCCATATCCTTCGCGAAAGCGGAGTCCGGAACATCAGCATTGACCTGATCTTCGGCATATCCCAACTGACGGACGAGACCTGGAAAGACACGATCGAAAAGGCCTTGGAACTTTCTCCAGAGCACATTTCGGCCTACCAACTGTCAATAGAGGAAGGAAGCGCCCTTGCCAAGATGGTAGCCGACGGGCGTTACGTTGAGGCTTCCGAGGAACAATGTCGCCGGCAGTACGACATCCTGTGCAGATGTCTTGGGCGGTCCGGCTACCATCATTACGAAATCTCCAATTTCGCAAAGCCCGGCTTCGAAGCCGTCCACAACAGCGCCTATTGGCGCCGGGCACCATACATCGGTCTCGGCCCCGGTGCCCATTCCCTGACCGGCAATGTACGCTCCTGGAACAGCCAGGAACTCCCGCACCGTCAGCAGGATGAAACCTCATCCTGCAATCCAGACAGAATCTCGTCCTGTAATCCGGACTCGACTTCGTGTCAAACTTCATCCCGGAATCCAAGCGGAAAGTTGGCCACATATTCAAGAAACTTCGAGACCCTTTCGCCCGAGGACATTCGTGTCGAGAGGATCATGCTCTCCCTCCGCACCGACAAAGGCCTGAAAGCCACGGAATTATATTCATTGACAGACAGCACTGTTGTTGACGCCCTTTTGAGCGAAGGAGCTCTTGAGAGGCAGGGCGGCAGCATCCGCATCCCCGAAGACCACCTCTTCACCTCCGACGAGATAATCCGCGAACTGATTTGATACTCCGCTTGTCCCTTTGACCCTGCCGCAAAAAAAAATGGACTCCGGCGTACCCTGTCGTGATTGATGTATCTATCAAAGTTATAATGTCTTACATTGTAAATATGACATTTTATCATTTTATGATAAAAATGCGCTTTGTCGGGAATAATAAGACTCTCACGTATGTGTTTAGGAATCTTATTGCTGTGAAGTGGCATGGCATACTTAGGGAGGGTGCCGTTTTGGAATGTTTTGGGTAAGGGGTAGGGTTGTCATTTGTGGCATTTATCCGCCACGGCTTAAAATCGGGACATACGACGAGGGTTAACCAGTAATTTGAATGACTCTAACGTCCTCAACGAAGCACCTCCGATTCATCGAAACGAGGAATAGAGGAGCCTTGATGATGTCGAGAGTCTAATATTTCTCGGTGATCTTTCGGGGGAGGTGGCGCTTGGGCAACGTTTTCGGGCTAGAACGTCTCTCAAGAGTGTTGCGGAACACTCTTGGGAAACGAATATGGCTCAATGCGTTGCCGGAGGGTTTTTGGAGTGCCTAAAGTCCAACGGCGACGCTAAAGCACTTTGCCGAAGGTGGCTGCCGTGTCAAAGAAGCCTCAAGTAGTGGTTTCTTCGGGGGTATCACCGAAAATATTTCTGTTTTTTATGAATTGAATGTGTTTCTTTCTGTTTCCTTTCATTAGGAATGCCTAACTTGCGGTCGTGTTCCGGGAGAAATCGCGGGACATTTTGACAAACAGACATGATTCACTTCAACTATGGAGACTTCAGAGAGAAACGAGGCCGTCAGGCGGAAGGCCGATGACCAGACTACCATTAACCAAGAGACCATTGAACAGCGCTCCATTGATCAGGGGACCTTTGAACAGGGCATCATTGAACGTGAGGCAATGGACCACGAGATTGTTGGACGAGACTTAAATGGCCAACATGCCATTGAACAGGAGGAAGTTATTAACAAGGAGACCACAGATTGCAAAGCCACGGAGAAAACTGCTGGTAGCCCGGCCACAGTGTCAGAGGAGGAGCAGTACCTTAAACGTTACCGCCACTGCTGCCGCCTGATTGAGAACGACGTGCGGTTCGTCGGGATGACCGACGAGGAGAAGGACGCCTACGCGCAGCGGCTCGCCACGCCGGAGTATCTTGACCTGACCTGCGACTGGGCGTTCAAGTACCTGTTCCAGAGCCACCCGGATCTGCTTGTCCGTCTCCTCAATGACATCCTTCAGGAGGATATCATGTCGGTTGAGTTCCGGAACACGGAACTGACGGAGATATCTCCGCAGGACAAGAGGATACTCTTCGACCTTCTTTGCCGGACACCGGGTGGGACGATTCTGGTCGAGATGCAGAAGGCTTCGCGTTTCGACCAGCGCGACCGTCTGCTCTTCTACGGCTCAAGGCTGGTGACCAGACAGGTGAAGCGCGGGGATGAGGAATATGTCCTTGCGCCCGTCAAGGTCATTTGTATTATGAACTACGAGGACGAGCATCCGAACTCGCCGGAGGGAAAGATCCTGTACCATTACAGACTGCGTGAGATCGAGACGGCCGAGCCGTTCGGAGACCGGATGTCGTTCTATCTGTTGGAGTTGCCGAGGATAATGCGCTACACTGATGAATATGACAGTCCTGTGGCAGCATGGTGCCGGATATTCAGAAATTTCGCTATATTTGCGAAGTCGAGGTCGGAGAAAGACGCTGAGTTTGAGAGGTTAGAGCGGGCGATGCGTGTCAGCGGCCTTGACGACCAGGAGATTGACAACTATTTCAGCGATATGATGACAGAAAAAGAGATGCACCCGTACATCAAAGGTGCCGAGCAGCAGGGCTACCGCAAAGGCTTTAAGGCCGGTGTTGAGCAAGGCACGGCGGAAGGCGTGGAGAAGGGTATAGAGAAAGTCGCTAAGTCTATGCTGTCGTTAGGCATACCGGTTGAACAGATCGGGATTGCCACAGGGCTGTCTCCGGAGAGGATTGAGACTTTGAGACAGGACTAAGAAGCTGTTTTTGAAGATTATTCACCTCAAAGAGCATTTCAAACGACTCAAAACAGATTCTATGCGATTATTCCGTTTTTAGTAACATGAAAAAAATAAGTTGCCTCAGATTAAGA
>OLGZ01000441.1_pt1 | contig 33776 bp, 23 predicted proteins | sample 1605981 | NCBI WGS metagenome assembly OLGZ01 (sample SAMN03283291) | human gut metagenome | biome: human-associated habitat; material: feces | host: Homo sapiens | place: Peru | collected 2012 | reverse complement strand
GATTTAATTTCAATAAAAAAAGAAACGAGCAAGCCACAACAAGAAGTGTGGTAAAAACCCATTTCTATCTTTATTATAATCAAAATGAAAAAAAAATCAAGGGTTAATATAAAAAAATCAAAAAGTAGGTAATATAAAATGAAATCACGACAAATTATCCTTGCGGGAATAGGAATGGGATCTGGTGATGTAATCACAGAAGAAGTCAGACAATTGATAGAAGAAGCGGATTGTCTGATCGGAGCAGAACGAATGATTACGAGTGCACAGAAGATTCGTAGCATGAATGGATTAAGTATGCGCCAGTGTGAGAGAAACAACAGGAATGAAGGAGTCTTTATTAAGGAATATCGTACAGAAGAGATTGTATCCTATATAAAAGAGCACAAAGAACATAGTAAAATAGGAATTCTTCTTTCGGGAGATACAGGATTTTATAGTGGAGCGAAAAAACTGAAAGAACGATTGACGGAAGTGTGTTCTGACCAAATAAAAATTTATCCTGGGATTTCCTCACTTTCTTATCTTGCATCAAAAGTCGGTGTTTCATGGGAAGATGCAAAAATCCTGAGTCTTCATGGAAAAGACATGAATTTTGTACAGACGATTCACAGACATTCGAAGACCTTTCTGCTTCTCGGATGAAAAGACACGGGGCGTCATTTCTATGAGACATTACTAGAGTATGGCTTAGGGGACGTGCAGGTTCATGTGGGATGTCAGATGTCTTATGAGGAAGAAAAGATACTTTCGGGCAAATTGTACGAGATGAAGGCAGAAGATTTTGAAGGACTTTGCGCAGTTCTTGTAGAAAATCCATCTTATTGTAAGGCGGCCGGTATGCATCTGAAAGATGAAGAATTTCTCCGAGGAAAGGTGCCAATGACGAAGTCGGAAGTGCGTTCTGTCAGTATAGCAGAGCTTGAATTAACCGAGGATGCAATTGTGTATGATATCGGCGCCGGAACAGGTTCTATTTCTATAGAAATCGCGCGTGCAGGTGAGCAGATTCGTGTATATGCAATTGAAAAGAATCCGGAAGGTGTTGAACTGATCGATCAGAATCGGAAGAAATTTAGGACAGACGGAGTGCGAATCATAGAAGGGCTTGCACCACAGGCATTAGAGGAACTGGAAACACCGACACATGCATTTGTCGGTGGAAGTTCGGGAAACTTACGAGAGATTGTCCAATTACTTCAGAGGAAAAATCCGGATGTGCGAATCGTGATCAATGCGATTTCACTTGAGACAGTCAGTGAAGTGATGGGGCTTGTGGACGAAGGGGTTCTCACAGATGCGGAGATTCTACAGGTGAGTGCAGCAAGATCAAAGGTTCTTGGAAGATATCATATGATGATGGGACAGAATCCGGTTTATATTATTTCCGCAGGTGGAAGAAAGTCTGGACAGGTATAAGATAAGAGAAAAGGAAACAAACAGACAGGAGAATCATGAGAAAAATGAAAGAGAATGCTTGCAATAATAAAAATCAGAAAAAAAATCCAGGGTTTTTGTTGTCTGCTGTTTCCAGTAATAGTGGAAAGACAGCTGCAGCCTGTGGCCTGATGTCTGCGTTTAAGCAAGAGGGAAAGCGTGTATGTGCGTGTAAATGCGGCCCGGATTATATAGATCCAATGTTCCACAGGGAGGTTCTTGGCGTTGATTCTAAGAATCTGGATCTGTTCTTCTCGGAAGAAGAAGTTTTGAAAGAGGGATATCTAAGGCATACGAAAGATGCGGATATTACTATAACCGAAGGCGTTATGGGGTTCTATGACGGAATGTCACTTGATTCTGTAAAAGGAAGTTCTTATGATGTCGCACAGACGCTAGGATTGCCAGTGATCCTTGTGATTAATGCGAGAGGTGCAGCAATGACACTTGTAGCAGTGGTGAAAGGAATCGCTGAATTTCGTCCGGATAGCAATATTCGTGGAATTCTCCTTAATCGTGTGTCTGCTATGCTGTATCCGAGATTAAAGGCTATGCTGGAAACAGAACTGGAATGGATAGGGCACGGGGAAATCAAGGTCGTTGGATATATGCCGGAAGATGAAGTGTTCCATCTGGAAAGCCGTCATCTGGGACTTGTAACACCGCAGGAAATGGAAAATCTGCAGGAGAAGGTAAGACAGGCGGGAGAAATTTTGGCAAAAACAGTGGATCTTGAATTGATGGAAAAGATTGCCGGTGAAGCAGCAGTATGGAAAACAGAAGTTATTGAAGAATCGGAGAAGGTTGGAAATTTAAAAAGTAAGAACGATCCAGTTCGAATCGCAGTGGCGCGTGACGAAGCTTTCTGTTTTTATTACAAAGATAACCTTGAACTATTAGAAAGCCTTGGCTGTGAAGTGATAGAATTCAGTCCGCTTCATGATAAAAAACTTCCTGAAAATGTGAAAGGAATTCTTCTCGGTGGCGGTTATCCTGAACTGTATGGAAAAGAATTGGCAGAAAATCAGAGCATGCTTGAATCAATAAGAAGAGCATTGGATGATAAGATTCCATGTTTGGCAGAGTGTGGCGGATTCATGTATCTTCATGAAGAGATGGAAGACACCGCTGGAAATGTTTGGAAATTAGTAGGGCGAATCCATGGAAAAACATTTCCGACAGGTAAACTGGTTCGATTTGGATATGTGAATTTACAGAGGAATCTTGATGAGGATCAGATTTCTGAGCTTAAAGAACGGATGAGTATAGCGGACAGCTGGATTCTTCCGGGTGAGAATATCCGTGCACACGAGTTTCATTACTGGGATAGCACAGACAGTGGAAGTGACTGTCTTGCTGTCAAGCCGGATGGAAAGAGAAGATGGAAATGCATGCATCTGGAAGAGAATCTTGTAGCCGGATATCCGCATTTGTATTACCCATCTTGTAAAGAATTTGCGGAGCGTTTTGTAGAAAAATGCAGAAGCGGTTACAGAGAATAGAACAAAGAGAAACAGCAACAGATGTCGTTATAATAACATCTGCTGCTGTTTTTTTAGGCTCTATGAAATATCCAGATCAATCGGTTCGTCCAAATGTTCGGAAACATATTTTCCATTTTTCTTTCGCTGCCTGACGCACTCAGTCAGAAGATATTCAATCTGACCGTTTACGGAACGAAAATCATCTTCTGCCCAGGCTGCGATTGCGTCATACAGTTTAGCGGAGAGACGGAGAGGAACCTGTTTCTTTTTATTATCTTTTTCAGCCATTCCTAGTACAGGCTTCCGGAATTAATGATTGGCTGTGTGTCATGGTTTCCACACAGAACCACAAGTAGATTGGATACCATAGCAGCCTTACGTTCCTCATCCAGTTCTACGACGTTCTTCTCACTTAATTGATCCAGAGCCATTTCAACCATGCCGACTGCTCCGTCTACAATCATCTTTCTTGCATCGATGATAGCGGAAGCCTGCTGACGCTGGAGCATGACAGCAGCGATTTCCGGTGCATAAGCAAGATATGTGATTCTTGCTTCGATGATCTCCAGCCCTGCGTCTGTCACTTTCGTCTGGATCTCTTCACGGATTCGCGCTGCAACAATCTCACTGGAGCCACGGAGACTTCCCTCATCAGCCTTTCCGTCACCAGTTGTATCGACATCAGGAGCAGTGTCATATGGATAGATGCGGACAATATTACGAAGAGCACCATCACACTGAAGTGAGAGATATTCTTTGTAATTATCAACATTAAAGACAGCTTTCGCAGTGTCTACGACACGCCATGTCACGGCAATACCAATCTCAATCGGATTTCCGAGACAGTCATTGATCTTCTGACGGGAGTTGTTCAGTGTCATAACCTTGAGAGAAATCTTTTTGCTTGAAGACTCTTCAGTGGTTCCTGTTGTAGAAACACCCAGGAGACTGGAAAGATTTGCTCCCTTCTTGGAATTGTTATCAACATCTCCACTCTGACTCAACTTTGTCTTGGAAGCAGGGTTTACACTGGTACAGAATGGATTGACAAAATAGAATCCGGCTTCTTTCAGTGTACCGATATAATTTCCGAAAAGTGTAAGAACCAGGGCCTCCTGCGGTTTCAACACTTTCAGTCCAAGGAATGGAACCCATCCAATACATAGCCAGATAATGCTGACAACCAGTCCAGCGATAACCGGTGGAGCTGAGAATTCATGTTCCAGTGCAATTGCGGACAGAATACATCCTGCTATTGCAATCAGATAGAGCAGACAAAAGAGCAGAAGCATTCCCATTCCATTTTTCTTATTTGATAATATTTTTTCATTCATAGTGATTCCTCCTCTGGAAATAAAATGAAATTTATTTGATATCAATATGATATCACTTTTGAAAAAGAAGTCAATAGTTTTAGAAAAGAAAAAGCTGTGAAAGATAAGCAATTTCATCTTTCACAGCTTCTATTTACATATTTATTCTATCAATCCCAGAATTTTGGAATACAAGAACAATCTTACAGCTGAGGACCTGCAGCAACAAGTGCTTTACCAGCTTCATTTCCTTCGTATTTAACGAAGTTCTTGATGAATCTCTGAGCAAGGTCTTTTGCCTTAACATCCCACTCAGCAGCGTCAGCGTATGTGTCACGAGGATCAAGGATTCCTGTGTCAACACCCTCAAGCTCTGTAGGTACTTCGAAGTTGAAGTATGGGATTGTCTTTGTAGGAGCTTTGTTGATTGCTCCGTTAAGGATAGCGTCGATGATTCCACGAGTATCTTTAATGGAGATACGTTTTCCTGTTCCGTTCCATCCTGTGTTAACAAGGTAAGCCTTAGCTCCGCTAACTTCCATTTTCTTAACAAGTTCCTCTGCATATTTTGTAGGATGCAGCTCAAGGAATGCCTGTCCGAAGCAAGCTGAGAATGTTGGTGTAGGCTCTGTAATTCCACGCTCTGTACCAGCAAGTTTTGCTGTAAATCCAGACAGGAAGTAGTACTGTGTCTGATTCTCTGTCAGGATAGATACCGGAGGAAGTACTCCGAAAGCATCTGCAGACAGGAAGATTACATTCTTAGCTGCCGGTGCAGAAGATACTGGACGAACGATGTTCTTAATGTGGTTGATCGGGTAAGATACACGAGTGTTCTCTGTTACGCTCTTGTCGTTAAAGTCGATCTTTCCGTTCTCGTCAAGTGTAACGTTCTCAAGAAGAGCGTCACGAACGATTGCGTTGTAGATGTCTGGCTCAGACTCTTTGTCAAGATTGATAACCTTAGCGTAGCATCCACCCTCGAAGTTGAATACTCCGTTGTCATCCCAGCCGTGCTCGTCATCACCGATGAGGAGTCTCTTAGGATCTGTGGAAAGTGTTGTCTTACCTGTTCCTGAAAGACCGAAGAAGATTGCTGTGTTCTCTCCGTTGAGGTCTGTGTTAGCTGAGCAGTGCATGGAAGCAATTCCCTTAAGTGGAAGGAAGTAGTTCATCATAGAGAACATACCTTTCTTCATCTCTCCGCCGTACCATGTGTTAACGATAACCTGCTCTTTGCTTGTGATGTTGAAAAGTACAGCTGTCTCAGAGTTAAGTCCGAGCTCTTTGTAGTTCTCAACTTTAGCTTTGGAAGCATTGTAAACAACGAAATCTGGCTCGAAGTTCTCAAGTTCTTCCTCTGTTGGCTGAATGAACATATTTGTTACGAAATGTGCCTGCCAAGCTACTTCAACGATAAAACGGATTGCCATACGAGTATCTTTGTTAGCACCGCAGAATGCATCTACAACGAAAAGTCTCTTGTTAGAGAGCTCTTTGATTGCGATATCTTTAACAGCTGCCCAAGCTTCTTCTGTAGCCGGGTGGTTGTCGTTCTTGTATTCATCAGATGTCCACCAAACTGTATCTTTGGAGTTCTCATCCATAACGATGAATTTATCTTTAGGAGAACGTCCTGTGTAAACACCTGTCATAACATTGACAGCACCGAGTTCACTTTCCTGTCCTTTTTCAAAACCTTCAAGTTCCGGTTTTGTCTCTTCTTCGAATAATAATTCGTAGGAAGGGTTGTATACGACTTCTGTTGTTCCAGTAATGCCATACTTACTTAAATCAATTTTTGCCATCTTACATATACCTCTTTCTTTCTAATGATAGAATAAAATGCTGCTCATGCAAGCTTTTCATATCCTTTTTTAATTATACATATTATGTGAAGAAAATCAATAAAAATCCCGTAAATTTTTTAACAAAGAACTGGGAAAAATGAAAGATTTCATATTAAAAATGCAAGAAGAAAAAAGAAAAATGTCAAAAAATGAAAAATTACAAGGAAAATATGACAGATTCCGTTGCTTTTTTATATATCAGAATGAAAAAAATTATGATAAAATAGGAGAATGATGCCAGAAAATGCGAAAAAACTGGCTTGTGAAGTTAGAAAGACAAACTATAGATCAGAAGAAAATAATAAGAAAAGCAGACATAACAATGGTAGATAATAAAAGAAAATCGACAAAAAATGAAAAGATGTCGATGAAAGAAAATGAAAGATTATTGATTGAAAAATTCAAAACGATAAAACCGGTGGAGAAATCCTATGAAGAACAGGCAAAAAGACGATGGAAAACAGTTGCAAAACCACTGTTCAGCTTAGGAAAACTGGAAGATGCTGTGATCCGAATGGCAGGAATCCGAAGAGAAGCAGATTTTGAGATTAAAAAGAAAGGCTTGCTGATCTTTTGTGCGGATAATGGAGTTGTTTCAGAGGGAGTGACCCAGACCGGACAGGAAGTGACAGCAATCGTTGCGGATAATTTTACAAAATGTGCGACGAGCGTATGTATTATGGCAGAGACAGCCGGAGTGGACTTATTTCCAATCGATATTGGAATGGTGACAGATGTTCCGTCGGTGACAGATCCGGAAGACAAAGTGATGTACGGAACAAAGAATATGGCGATGGAACCTGCAATGTCAAGAGAACAGGCTGCACAAGCTGTTCTTATTGGCATACGAAAGGTCAAAGAGCTGGCAGAACAAGGGTATGATCTGATCGCAACCGGTGAGATGGGGATTGGAAATACAACGACCAGCAGTGCTGTTGTGTCCGTTCTGCTTGATGAAAGTGTAGAAAATGTGACAGGGAGAGGCGCAGGCCTTAGTTCAGAAGGGCTGAATAGAAAGATTCGTGCAATTGAGAGAGCAATTGAAAAGCATCAGCCGGACAAGGAAGATATTTTAGATGTCTTGTCCAAAGTCGGAGGGCTTGATATTGCCGGAATGACAGGTGCATTTCTCGGAGGTGCGATCTATCATATTCCGGTTCTGATTGATGGGTTCATCTCTTCTGCAGCAGCATTGTGTGCAGTGCGTATGGTTCCTGAGACGGCAGATTATATCCTGGCATCACATTGCTCGGGAGAACCGGCGGGGCGAATGGTCTTAGAAGAGCTGAAACTTCCATATCTGATTGATGCGAAGATGTCTCTTGGAGAAGGCAGTGGTGCAGTTGCAGCAATTCCACTTCTTGAGATGGGTGTGAATGTTTATCGGAAGATGAGTACCTTTGAAGAGATTAAAGTAGAGCAGTATGAAGAACTTAAGTGAAGATGAGGAGTAAGAAAAATGTGGTTATTGAACGCAATGATTATTGCAATCGCTATGTATTCTAAGATTCCGATGCCGCGGGTAGACTGGAATGAAAAAAATATGAGATATGCGATGTGCTTTTTCCCATTGGTCGGAGTTATAATTGGAGTATTGGAAATAGTTGCCGGGAATCTGATCACAGTATGGAAGGGAGAAGGAACTTTCTTTTATGCAGTTGTGCTGACTCTGATTCCGGTTTTTATAACAGGAGGAATTCATCTGGATGGATTCGCAGATACAATGGACGCAAAAAGTTCTTATGGAGACCGGGAGAAGAAACTGGAGATTCTGAAAGACCCACATACGGGAGCATTTGCGATCATCAGTCTTTGCTGTTATTTCCTTTTGTGTGTGGGGATTTTTAGTGAAATGAGAACAGAACGTTTATTTGCGGCAGCACTTGTGTTTGTGTTCTCGCGCTCGCTGAGTGGGATTTCTGTTGTGTCATTTCAGGCAGCAAAGAACAGTGGGTTGCTTCGGACTTTTCAGGATGGCGCACAGAAGAGAAATGTAAGGATTGTATTGATCTTCTGGCTATTTGCAACAGTAGTCGGATTCTATCTGACAGCGGGATTATGCGGAGTGGCAGCAGCTGCTGTCGGACTTGCTGTTTTCTTTTATTATTATCAGTTTAGCAGAAAACAGTTTGGAGGTATTACAGGTGATCTTGCCGGATACTTCCTGCAGTTATGTGAACTGTTTATGCTGGCAGTGCTTGCATTATTCTAGAAATGTTATTGCATATAAATGTTTTATGATAGATGCTTTATTATGAAATAAAATAGATTTTTTTGGAGTGATTTATGGAGCTTATTTTGATCCGGCATTTGAAGACACCGGGCAATGAAAAGAGACAATATATTGGAAGTACAGATGAAGAACTGTCAGAACAGGAAGTACTGAACTTTAAACAGAAATATAAAATAGATAGCTATCCACAGGTACAGCAAGTGATTGTCAGCCCGATGAAGAGATGTATTCAAACGGCAGAGTTGATTTATCCGAAGAACCAGATCACGCAGGAAGTATTGTTAAAGGAATGTGATTTTGGTATTTTTGAAGGTAAGACATATGAAGAACTGAAAGATAGAGAAGAATATCAGGCATGGCTGGATTCCGGTGGAACGATTGCATTTCCGGAAGGGGAGGAACAGAAGGAATTCCGTTTACGTTGTGTGAGAGGCATGCTCTGTCAGGTTGATAGATTATGCAAAGAAAATGTAGAAAGTGCAGCTTTTGTCGTTCATGGAGGAACGATTATGGCTGTGCTGGAACAACTGGCGGAAGACCAAAAAGATTTTTATCACTGGCAGGTGGAAAATGGCGGAGGATATAGAATGCTTGTTGACGAAGAAGAGTGGAAGTCCGGCGTTCACAGATTTTATGAAATTCAAAAACTGGGAGGCGCGATAGAATGAATGGGAAGATGATAATCCTGGCATGTGTTACAGGATTTCTGTTAGATTGCATTTTCGGAGATCCGGCCTGGATGTATCATCCGATACGCGTGATCGGAAACCTGATCAGTGTGTTGGAAAAAGGATTGCGGAAGTTGTTGTGCAGTCGGATTCCTGCATCAGAACAAAGGAAGAAAAATAAAAGAGAAGTTCTGGCAGGAGGGATTTTATGGATTCTGACAGTTTCATTATCCTTTCTTGTACCGGCGGTACTCTTATTTGCTGCAGGAAAGGTTCATCCGGCAGTACGGTTTCTTTTGGAAACCTTCTGGTGTTACCAGATATTTGCGGCGCGGTGTCTTGTAGGAGAAAGTAGGAAGGTTTATCAGAAATTAAAAGAAGACGACTTGCCTGGTGCAAGAAGAGCTGTATCCATGATTGTCGGAAGAGACACAGAGAACCTTACAGCAGAAGGTGTGACGAAAGCTGCGGTAGAGACAGTGGCGGAGAATACTTCCGACGGCGTGACGGCTCCGCTTTTATTTCTTCTGATCGGCGGCGCACCGCTTGGATTCTTATACAAAGCAGTGAATACGATGGATTCTATGCTTGGATACAAAAATGAAAAATATCTGTATTTCGGAAGAATACCGGCAAAGATGGATGATGTGTTTAATTACATTCCGGCGAGGTTGACAGCGTGGTTTATGATTGTTGCAGCATTTTTGACAGGAATGGATGGAAAGAATGCATGGAAGATTTACTTACGGGATAAGAGAAAACATGCAAGTCCGAATTCCGCCCAGTCAGAGGCGGTATGCGCCGGAGCGCTGGATGTACAGTTAGCCGGGGATGCGGTTTATTTCGGGAAAGTCTATAAAAAGGATTATATCGGCGATGCAATCCGTAAGATTGAACCGGAGGATATTCTTCGTGCCGGGAAATTAATGTATATGACAACGATACTGATGATGGTTGTCTTTGGAGGTTTATTGTTATGGATTTTTTGATTCGATTTGCAAAAATGGAAGATGCAGAAGAACTTCTGGCGCTCTATACACCGTATGTAACGGATACAGTGATTACATTTGAATATGAAGTTCCGTCACTGGAAGAATTCAAAGATCGAATGCGTCAGACGATGAAAAAGTACCCGTATCTGGTCGCAGAACAGAATGGTGAGATTCTTGGATATAGCTGTGCAGGGGCATTTAAAGGTCGTGCAGCATATGACTGGGCAGTGGAAACAACAATTTATATAAGAAAAGACCGACAGAAAACTGGAGTTGGTAAAAAGCTGTACGAGGCACTGGAAAAGATACTGTATGCTCAGAACATTTGCAATTTATATGCATGCATTGGATATCCAGAGGTTGAAGATGAATATCTGACAAAGAACAGCGCGCAGTTCCATGCACATCTTGGATACCGTATGGTGGGAGAATTCTATCATTGTGGATACAAATTTAACCGTTGGTATAATATGGTCTGGATGGAAAAGCTTCTGGATCCGGAGGTTAAACATCCAAAGCCGATCAAATGGATGGAAGAGAATCGCGAGGAGCTGGAGGCAGTACTTTTAGATTAAAAATGAAACACATAGAGAAGTAGGAGTATGATTCATGGAATATGTACACGGAGGAGACATTTATACATATGGAGATGTGCTGGATTTTTCAGTTAATGTAAATCCTTACGGTCCGTCAGAAGAAGTTCTTGAAGCGGCAAAAAGATCGATGGATGAAGTGAATCTTTATCCGGACAGTCAATGCAGACGGCTCAGAAAGAGACTGGCAGAGAAAAAAAGTCTGCCGGAAGAATATTTCCTTTTCGGAAATGGAGCAGCGGAGCTGTTTTTTTCTGTCGTTCTTGCAGAAAAACCAAAGAAAGCATTGCTTCCAATTCCGGCTTTCGCAGAATATGAACAGGCACTTCGGACGGTAGACTGCGAGATCATTTATCATGAGTTGAAAAGAGAGAATAACTTTGCATTGACAGAAAGTTTTTTGGAAGAACTGACAGAGGATATTGATCTTGTATTTTTATGCTCCCCGTCGAATCCGTCAGGTCAGGTGATCGAACCAAAGCTGATGGAACAGATTCTTACTCGATGTGAAGAGAAGAAGATACGTCTTGTTTTAGATGAGTGTTTTATTGAATTTCTGGAAGAAACGCAGAAATATACCATGGTGAAAAAGGTGACAGATCATGCGTGCCTTTTTCTCGTACAGGCATTTACAAAGATGTATGGAATCCCGGGATTAAGGCTGGGCTATGCAATGACTTCGGATGGAGAACTTAGAGAGCGGATGCAGCAGATCCGTCAGCCGTGGAGTGTGTCGGTTCCGGCACAGGCGGCGGGGATAGAAGCACTGACAGAGAGAGAAGAACAGAGAGTTCAGAAAATACGAAACAAAATGGTGGAAGAAAAAATGCACATGGAAAAGAAAATGCGTGAGTTTGGGATTAGATTTATTCCAACAAAGGCAAATTTCTTTTTATTATATAGTGAAAGCTCATTGTTTGAACGATTGCTAGAGCATGGGATTTTGATTCGAAATTGTGAGAACTATAGAGGTCTTAAGAAGGGATGGTATCGGATTGCAGTGCGGACAAAAGAGGAAAATGATGTTCTTTTACGGGCACTTGAAACAATCCTGTTAAAGCAGTGAAGGAGGCGAAAAATATGGCGAAATCAATTATGATACAGGGAACGATGTCGAATGTCGGAAAGAGCGCACTGGCAGCAGGTCTTTGCCGTGTCCTGAAACAGGATGGATACAAAGTTGCACCTTTCAAATCCCAAAATATGGCACTCAATTCTTTTATCACAAAAGAAGGACTGGAGATGGGAAGAGCCCAGGTGATGCAGGCAGAAGCTGCAGGGATTGAACCGGAAGCAATAATGAATCCAATTTTACTTAAGCCGACGAACGATACAGGCTCTCAGGTGATTGTCAATGGTAAACCAATCGGAGTGATGGCTGCAAGAGAGTATTACCGTCATAAGAAGGAATATATTCCGGCAATTATGGATGCATATCATGAGTTGGAAAAAAGATATGATATCATTGTAATTGAAGGTGCCGGAAGTCCCGCAGAAATCAACCTGAAAAAGGATGATATTGTAAATATGGGAATGGCAAAGCTTGCAGACGCACCGGTTCTTCTTGTCGGAGATATTGATCGTGGTGGAGTGTTTGCCCAGATCGCCGGAACAGTGATGCTACTTGACGAAGATGAAAAAGCGCGGATCAAAGGAACGATCATTAATAAATTCCGTGGAGATGTATCCATTCTGGAACCGGGGCTTCGAATGTTGGAAGAAAAGACAGATATCCCTGTGACGGGAGTAGTTCCGTATTTTTATTTAGACCTGGATGAGGAAGACAGCCTGACGGAACGATTTCAGAAAAAAGAGAAACCGGGACTGATTGATCTGGCAGTGATCCGATTCCCAAGGATCTCTAATTTTACTGACTTAGCACCTTTAGAAGTATTGGAAGAAGTAAGTGTGAGATATGTTTCATCTCCGGCTGAGTTTGGAAATCCGGATGCGGTGATCCTTCCGGGAACAAAGAATACGATCAGCGATCTTCTGTGGATGCGTCAGAACGGACTGGAAGCAAGAGTTCTGAAACACAGCGCGCAGAACAAACCGGTCTTTGGAATCTGTGGCGGATATCAGATGCTTGGAATGGAAATCTCAGATCCAACAGGAGAAGAGTACGGAGGAACTGTACATGGAATGGGACTTTTGGATACAAAGACTGTGTTCCGCCCGGAAAAACACAGAACCAGAGTACATGGAACATTTGGCGAGATGAAAGGAATCCTGAAAGAGATGGAGGGACTTCCTTTCGAAGGATATGAGATCCATATGGGAGAGACGATTCTTGATGAGCACGCATCCGGGCTTGTAACAATAGAAAATGATTCTGATACGCTACAACAAGGACATCCGGATGGTTCACAGAAGGAAAATGTCTATGGCTGTTATGTGCATGGAATTTTTGATTCACCGGAAATGTCAGGTGGGTTTCTCTCCGCTTTATTGAAAGAGAAAGGCTATGATCCGGAGACGGTACAGGCAGTAGACTGGAAGTCTTATAAGGAAGAACAGTATGATAAGCTTGCAGATATCGTTCGTTCCAGTCTGGATATGAAAGAAATTTATAGAATTATTGGATTGTAGAGTTTGTAATGAGAGAGGGGAAAGTATGGTTACAGATTTAACGAAAGAACATCCGAATAAGACATTATGGCGGTTCCTTCTGCCAATGTTGTTCAGCGTGATGTTCCAGCAGATTTACAATATCGCAGACAGTATGATCGCGGGAAGATTTGCAGGAGAAAATGCGTTGGCAGCAGTCGGCGCATCTTATCCGATCACGATTATTTTCATGGCATTTGCTGTGGGAATGAATCTGGGAGCGTCAGTAGTTGTATCAAGGTTATTCGGAGCAGATGACCGGGGTGGCGTGAAACGTGCAGTTACAACAGCATTTCTTAGTTCTATGGTGCTGGGGATTATATTGACATTATTCGGCTATTTCTTTAATCATCAGATGATGAGATGGATCCGCACACCACAGAATATTATGGCTGATGGAGTTTTATATTTGAAAATTTACATTTTCGGAATTATCTTCCTGATGCTTTATAATGTGTGTACCGGAGTATTTACAGCACTCGGGGATTCTAAGACACCGTTATATTTTCTGCTTGGTTCCTCGGCTGGAAATATTATTCTTGATTACATCTTCGTAGCAAAATTCCAGTGGGGTGTGAGCGGTGTTGCCTGGGCGACATTTATCGCGCAAGGTGTGTCAGCCGTGCTTGCATTAGTAACACTTCTCGAAAGATTGCAGAAATTTGCCGGGGAAGAAAAGCAGCCGTGGTTTGATAAGAAATTATTTGCACAGATTATGGCGATTGCAATTCCAAGCATTCTTCAGCAGAGCGTATTGAGTGTAGGAAATCTTTTTGTGCAGGGAATTGTAAATCAATTCGGTTCAGCAGTTGTTGCGGGATATTCGGGAGCGATCAAGCTGAATACATTTGCCATTAATATCTTTATGACACTTGGTTCCTGTCTATCCAGTTATACGGCACAGAATATCGGCGCGGGAAAGAAAGAACGAATTCCATTGGGATTCCGTACCGGAGTGAAATTGTCAGAGCTTACGGCATTACCGTTTGTTATTCTGTATTTCATTTTCAGTCGTCAGATGATGGGGTTATTCTTAGGTGCGGAGAGTGTAGAGGCGATCAGCGCAGGAATGGCATTTTTGAAAATAGTATCGCCGTGGTATTTTATGATTGTAATTAAGCTGATGACAGATGGAATTATCCGAGGTTCCGGAGCGATGATTTATTTTGTGGTTGCAACAGTTCCGGATCTTATTTTGAGAATCGGATTTGCGTTGGTTTTGACAAAAAGCTTTGGAAGCACCGGAATCTGGATGGCATGGCCATTTGGTTGGATCGTAGCGACCACATTAACATTGATCTTTTATAGAAAGTTGGGATATAAGAATGATAAAAGCAGTGATTTTTGATATGGATGGGGTTTTGATCAATACGGAACCGCTTCATTATCAATGTTGGGTAGAAATTTTTAAAGAACGATATGGAATTGATTTGGATTATGAGGTATATAAGCCATGCATCGGATCTACAAGACTCCATTTCATGAATCTGATCAAAGAAAATTATGGAATCACATTTGAAAGTCTTGAAGTTATGAATCAGATTATGAAAGAGAAGAAAGATGAAATTATTGCAAGAGACGGATTCCCTGAGATGCCGGGAGTAGGGCAGATGCTCCATTGTCTGAAAGATGCGGGGTATCGCCTGGCCGTGGCCTCTTCTTCTCCGAAGCCTGTAATCACAGAGACACTGGAAACGTTGGATCTGATGAAATATTTCGATGTCGTGACAAGTGGAGATGAAGTGAAGAATCCAAAGCCGGCGCCGGATACATTTCTTTTTGCAGCAAAGCAGCTGGGCGTACCGGTAGACGAGTGTATTGTAATCGAAGATTCAACGAATGGAGGAAAGGCTGCTAAGGCGGCTAAGATGCCATGTATCTGGATGCATAATCCGGATTCCGGAGACCAGGAGATACCGGATGCAGTGCTCGAGATTACGGCCTGGTCACAGAAAAATATAGAAAAAATCATGAAGCTTTTACATTTTGGTCAAGAAAAAGTGTAAAAATAAATGAGCGATATAAAATTTTTTTGAGTAGAATACTTAGAAATAGTAGACCTGGAAGTATTATTAGGATGTGATTGAATGAAAAAACTGAAATTTATATTTGGCAAGCTTAGTATTCTCTATTACATTTTGTTTTTGCTCGTGACCTGTGTACTTTGCAAGTACGGAAGCATCAGACAGCTGAAGTTTGCATTTTTGGCTTTAGGTATCCTTCTGGTACTCAGTCTTTGTATCTGGATCGGCTGCCTGATCGCAGAAAAGGAAAATCCTTTAAAAATGAAAGGCGCACTCAGGAAAACAGTGTTTGGTACAGAACTTTTGATTCTACTTGTAGTTACGGTTGGATGTATTTCTTATATCGTATATACTGCGATTCCTTATAATGGCGCATTGTCCTGGAAGGTAGACAGCCTGTTTAAGACGAAGAAAATAGAGTATGAACATAACAATTTCTTTCGTGATGGCGCAGAAGGGCTGATAAAAGATATCAATAAGAAACTGAAACTTCCGGACGAGTTATATATCACAGATAGTTTTGAGATGTCTTTTGATAAAGACGGAACGATAACTCGTGTATCAGCATATCTTTATGGACAGAATGAAAAGGGAAAAGACAAGACCTATCTGATTGATTATGATATCAATAAAAGCGATAAGATTGTTGTGCAGATCGCAGGTTATGCAAATGCAGATTATGATGATGACAAGAAATTAGATCCTATGTTTACCATTCTGGAAAAATCAGATTGTAAGATGCAGGTGACACGATGGAATCTGAATTACGCATTTGCAGATAATCCGCCGGAATATGAGATTCTGTATTATGGAAAACGCTCCTTCGCTTCTTCGGAAGGTCTTGTTTATCTTCCGGGAGATGTGGATGGTGACGGAGAGGTCAGTGGTATGACTGATTTTACAGCTTTTGACCGTGGTGGGGAAGCACTTGGATATGAAGTGTCTCTGTATCTTCCGCAGGATGAATCTGTGACTCCGGTACGTTACATGATGGAACCAGAATATATCAGTCCTGATACAATTAGTCAGAATGAGCAGGCGGAGAAAGATTCGCAGGCAAAAGAACAGGGAAAAGAGAATAATACCTGGACGGTTGATACGGACGGAAGCGGTGTTGTCCGATTCTTCTTAAATGAACAGAAAGGCTGGAAACTTTCTGTTGTTGATGCGGCTCTTGGAACACGTTATTACAAACTGGAAACTACGTCAGATGGTGGATATAACTGGACAACAGTGAATGAAGATCCATTCGACGGAAATGGCGGAGCAGGAGAAGGGATACAATTCTTCAACGAACAGTTTGGATTCATCGGTCTGAGCGGGGCATCGCAGACACATTCATCTATTTATGTTACAAAAGACGGTGGAAAGACACTGAAGGAGATAGAGCTTCCGATGGATACGGTGACGGAATATCCACCGCATATGCAGGAATATGGCTTCACGCTGGCTGATTATCAGTATCTGGAAATGCCACAGCAGGATGGAGAGAATTACACGATTCATGTGATGACGCAGAGTGGCGAGACAGAAGGCCTTGTATTCACATCTGAAGATCAGGGTGAGAACTGGAGTTTTACCGGAGTGTTTGCTGAAAATAACTTATCATAAAAAACTAATAACCTTACCCTAAAAGACGAATTCATTATGAAAAAAGAGTTCGTCTTTTTCTGTTATTGTTAAAAATATGATCACTCAAGATTCCGAGAGATCATTAAGCTGAAGGCTTTCAAAGACCCCGCACCAAAGGTGCTATTTCCGTGGGTTTGGGGATCGGAATCCACAACAAGTTGCCGTGATAAAATGACTGTGAAAACAGTTAATGAATCTCAAGGCGAAACTTGCTCTATTTATACCGAATTTTGAAATTGTGAAAAGTCTTTTATATTACCTGTGGTCACGGAATATAGTGATATATTTCCATTGTTTGAAAAAATTCGTAAAAAGTGACAAAGGTGTAGTCGACAGATGACACCTTTTGGTTGATTTTGATCGAAACTTGCTGTATAATAAAACAGCGTATAACTATGCAATTTTTTATATTTTGCAGTGGAAACAATAGGGAGTGTACTTATCACTAAAACAAGCAGAAATGTAGATATGCCTTTCGTATGATACGTGAAAATATACCAATAGGCATTGGGATGGTGGGAGTGAAATCCTGCTATCCCTTTTTTGTTAGTTTAATGATGAAATAAAATGGCCGGGGGGATATAGATGGCTGTACGAATATTGTGGAGTTTAGGAGAAGCTGCGATAATGCTCGACTCTCTTGTGAAATGTTTAGAGGGAGAGGTAACCAGAAAAGAAGCTATAGCCTCAGTATCAAAAGAATTAAGAGATCTAGCGAAAAAAGACGGAAAAGAAATTGATGATACGTTTCGAAATATAAACGGAATTACGTTACAGATGAGTAGTATGGAAAATATCCTAACAGAGGGAAAAAGAGGACTCGCAAAATCTGTAAAAGTGTTTCGTGAAGTTGTGGATCTTTACAAAAATGATAATACCGCATTTCAACAATTGTTAAAGGAGACAAGGCAATTGCAAAAATCAAATACAGTACAAGATAGATTTTTTGAATGGTTAGAAAAACAGGTATCACATGCAACGTTGGCAGATATGTTTCTGGTGGTGGGTGATATTGAAAGATTTTGTATAGAGAGGAATATTCTCAAAAAGAAGTTGTTTGAGACGACAGATCTGCAGACTATACGTCAAGTTCACAATACTGTTACTTCAAATAAGATATTTCGAAGATTATACAAAAAGAATTTAAGTAAAATGGAATCTTTAATATTGCAATATCACAGATTTATCAGGGCTGAAGAAAAGAGCAAAAGAAAAGAAATGTCAGATGATATACGAGTGACTAAGATTCCTGAAGAAGTGAACAATGGTGTTGAGTTGGTTAATAAACATATGGAATCAAATGAAGTAATAATAGAGCAGGATAACAAGACGAATCAGCATATTACTCGAGATGATTTTAATAGCTGGATGATGTCTTTAGGAATGTCTGCTTCAACTTCAAGGTGTTACGTGTCTGCATTAAACTCCTTTTCAGTTTTTTTGAGTAATAAAGCAGGGAAAAAAGTAAGTGTATATGAAGAGAGTAAAGATCGTTTGATGGAATTAAGAGAATTGTTATCGACAGATCAGGAAATGAAGAATTTGAATGTCCAATTCCATAGTCAGATAAGTGCTGCAATAACAAAATTATTGCAGTGTAGAACGGGAGAAGCCATTCAGACATCTTCTGTAAGAAGTACAAGGAAGGATACTTCTTCTATTAATGAGCCGATTCCTCAAATTTCGCTTCCAGATTTTTCTGGCTTAGGGAACGACACAAACCGTAACCCAGAAATGGAAAAACTAGAGAAGATTCTAAATGATAAATTTACAGAGGGACTTTTACCAAATGCCTTGAGATTAGATAAGTTTAGAATGTATTACGAGGAAGAATATGGTTGTGAGGCAACAACAGATGATCAATTTTTGATTGAACAGTTGAAATGTATAGGAACTTTTATGGATGACCGTATTTATCCAAGGCAAGATGCATCACAAAATAATGTCATTGAAGAAATATTGACAGAAACTATTTGCACATTAAATGCTGGAGCAAGATGTATTTATTTGGAATGTGTTCTTGAACGATGGCGCGATGAATTGTCAAAACAGTTGAATGTTTATAATGAACAAAGTTTAAAAGACCTTTTGATTTCACAGAAAGTTTCAGGATTAATTATTAATGATACAGTCTTAAAAGCAACAACGCGAAAGATATATCCAGAAGAGAATGTAATTAGTGTCATGAAGGAAAACCATTCTTTTATGAATTATGAACAGTTAAAGGCGAAAATATGGTTTATTCCAATTGAAGTCATTAAACACACTTTAGTGACAACGCCAGAGATTGTGAATGTTGATGCTGAGACTTATTTTTATGCTTATAATTTTCCAGCATCCGCTGAAGAATTACAGCAGATAAAAAAATATATGTATGAAAAACTTGAAACAAAGGGATATCTTGTTGCGCCAGATATTTACTCTATCATACACAATAAATGTTGTACAGTAGCGATAAATACAGATGGATATAAAGATTGGGCTTACAGAAATATTTTTAAATATTTGTTTCGGGATGATTTTGAATTTGGTAGTTCTGTCATCAGCAAAAAGGGAAATACGATAGAAATGTGGCAGGTATACCGAGGCTATTGCTTAGAGCATGAACGTATTACTCTTGATGATTTAAAACAACTTAAAGATGAGTTAGGTGTCACAATATACTGGGATACTGTTAGAGAAGAAATGATACGTATCAATGCAACTGAATTAGTAAGAAAGGATCTTATAAATTTTGATATTGATGCGATTGATGCAGTGCTTGATGAAATGTGTCCAAATGATTATATGCCACTTAAAGATATCTCGTTATTTTTACACTTTCCGTCAATTGAGTATCCTTGGAATGATTTTGTGTTAGAAAGTTATTTAAATATAAGTAAAAAATTTTGCTTATATCATGCAAGCTATGCAAATCATGGGGCTTTTGGTGTGATGGTTAGAAGAGATTCCAATTTTTCAGATTATAAATCAGTTGTAGTTGATATGTTGGCAAAAAGTGATGAGTGGAAAACGGCTCAAGAGGCTTTGACCTTGGTAGTAAAAAAAGGATATCAGGCGCGAAAAAAATGGGTTGGCTTTGAGAAGATAACGCAAGAAGCTGGCTTAATGAGAGAAAAACTATTAGAAGAAGGGAAGTGAGTTCAGCAATGTATCAGTATGTATGGGACGCGGATACAAACGGAGTTTTATTAACAACAGAATATAGTAAGTTTAGTAAAGAACCACGTCCAGTATATTACAAAGAATTAGATATTTTGGGATTTGATCAGTACTGGACTTATCCAAAAGATGATTCAGCTCCACTGCTTTGGGCAGAGGCTAATAATTATATTTACAAAGGAAGAACGGTTGCACGAACGAAAGGAGGAGCTTTATACACTAAGCCAGAAATTATCCTTTTAGATGAACCTGAATCACAGGGAGCACCGTTGGAATTTGTTGATGTAGAACGTATGTGTAGCAAAAATCAAGAGCTTATGGAAACTCTTGTTCAAGAAACTATTCAAAAGATATACAACACATATAGAGAGTATCAAAGTAAAATTGACGTATTCTATGTGGCGTTTAGTGGTGGAAAAGATAGTGTTGTTGTTCTAGATCTTGTTCAAAGAGCGTTACCGCACAATGATTTTAAAGTTATGTTTGGTGATACGCAAATGGAGTTTCCTGATACCTATAAGGTAGTTGAAAAAATTAAACAACAATGTGAAGAAAAGGGCATTGAATTCTTAAGGGCAAAATCCGAGCTGCGACCATGTGATTCATGGAAAATGTTTGGACCACCAGCGACTTCTAATAGATGGTGTTGTAGTGTGCATAAAACTTCTCCTCAAATTAACCTGCTTAAAAATATTCTCGGCAAAAATAGTTTTACAGGAATGGCTTTTACAGGAATAAGGGCGGAGGAAAGCACGTCTCGTAGTAATTATGAGAGCATTAGTGAGGGACAAAAACATACAGGACAATACAGTTGTCATGCTATTTTGGAATGGGGATCAGCAGAATTGTTTTTGTATATTTTGTCAAATCATCTAGTTTTTAATGAATCATACTTGAGCGGAAATGTTAGAGCAGGTTGTTTGGTATGTCCCAATTCAACGGGAAAAAATGATTATGTCAAAAGAAGATGTTACACCGATGAGGTGGATTCATATTTGGATGTGATTGCAAGTACAAGTTCAAAGACAAATTATTCAGAGGCTGATATGAAGAACTTTATTGAGGCCGGTTACTGGAGAACTCGTAGATCTGGAAAAACATTAAATTTTGGTGTTGATGAATTTGAGGTGAATTTAAAGGGAAAAAACCCAATTATAACTGTATACAAGTCTAGCATTGAATGGATGAATTGGGCAAAAACCATTGGTCCGGTAATTGATTTGGGTGATTCGTCTTATGGAATCAAATATAAGGATAAATTATATAAGATTGATATCAAGAATGAAAAGAATGCAATGGAATTTATCCTTAGTAACACAGAGAAGTCTAAAGATGATATAAAATTCACCTCTTTGTTTAGAAGCGTAATAGTAAAAAGTATTTATTGTATTTCATGTGGTGCGTGTGAAGCTGAATGTAAATTCGGATGCATTAGTACACAAGGGGGATTGAAAATCGGAGATAATTGCGCTCATTGCTATAAGTGTCATGATATACATGAGCATTGTTTACGATACAACTCTATACGAAACAAATTATCGGAGGAAATGACTATGAATGGAAGAAAATTGAATGGTTATGATGGACACGGACCAAGAGAAGAGTGGTATTCATCGTATGTAAAATATCAGGGAGGAGATGAGTTTTGGGATTCTGATGGAGATGGTCTTGTCGTTAATAAGAAAAAAGATAAATTTAGATCATTCCTTCAGGATGCTGGGATGATTGTTGGCAAAGCAAAAAATCTGAAGCCAACCACTCTTTCTAACACAGTTGTTAAAATGGAATCTAACAGCGAAATTGCATGGGCGTTAATGTTAGTGAATCTAGTTCATAATTCTGTGGATTATCGTTGGTATGTAAATAATTTGGAAAGTGGAGTGGATTATACCGGCGATATGTTAAAGCAAATGCTAGAGGCCGAAACTCCAAACGATGCCAAGGGTCATGTAAAGGAAAATATCATAAACTTTATGAAAATCGCTTTAGCGAAAACACCATTAGGAACAGCACCGATTTTTGCAACTGTTGATGCTCAAATAAAGGTGACTAAGAGCGGAAATGAGCAAATTAGTTTAAATTCCATGAGAAAAGCATCTTGGACCAATCCTGTACCGGAGGTTATTTTGTATTCGCTTTACAGATTTGCAGAAGCATGTGGTGATTATTATCAGTTTTCTCTTGAAACATTATTAAATGATTCGATTGAACGTAATGGAGTTAGTCCAAGCAAAATATTTGGTCTTAACAAGGATGAAATGATGCGTATTTTAAATGGTCTTTCTATCAATTATCCGGAATTTATATCGGCATCGTTTACATTAGATCTTGACAATATCACACTCAGGGATGACAGGACATCTGAAGATGTTTTAGCTTTGTTTTAGGGAGGGCATTATGGATTTATATAATCAATATTTTCAGATTGATCCAAAGTATTATGCAGCTGTTACAGCTGATTTAATTGAGCAAGGTAAAGTTAGTTGGAAAGGATTTTATCCGCATGAAACTTTCGTAAAACTGTTAGAAACAACATATCGTGTTTTGTCAGGGCAGGCAACACGTTCTATTTGGGTTGAAGGTGCATACGGTACCGGTAAGTCACATGCAGCGCTTACCGTGAAATCACTTGTTGATGCAACGGCAGAAGAGGTTGGCGAATACTTTGATGATTATGGGTTAAATACAACTCTGCGTGATAAGTATATATCTTTAAAGTCACAGAATATTTTAACAATCCATCGTATTGGATCTGCAGGAATCAATACAGATATGGATCTAGTTCTTGCTGTTCAGCAATCGATTATGGCTGCGTTAAAAGAGAAAGGAATCGAGAATCAAGGAGATGCATCTATGAAAGATGCTTTCTTGACATGGATTGAAAAGAAAGCAAATCGTAATTATTTTGCTGACTTAATCATGGATGAGCAGTATGCTTGGGATTTTAACGGTGATTCAGTAGAAACAATTGTTGATAAACTGAACAACGGGACAGATAAACAGATTGAAACACAAATGAATAAGGTCATGAAAGTCCTTAAAGATGCCGGACAGTATGGAATCTTTAGTGATGTTACACAGATGTCAGGCTGGATCCGAAGTGTAATAAAAGAAAATAATCTTGATGCAATTTTATTTGTTTGGGACGAGTTTTCGGAATATTTCCTGACTCACCCAGTTGGACTTACAGGTTTTCAAACATTAGCAGAAATAAGTCAGTCTGATCCATTTTATTTTATGATTGTGGCTCATGAAAGCCAGAATTTGTTTGCAGATAAGGATACTGCAAATAAAACATTAGATCGTTTTGAAAAATCTATCAAAATTGAGCTTCCAGAAAATATGGCGTTCCAGTTGATGGCACAGGCAATGAAAACAACAGACGATGCTGTTCTTATGCCTAAGTGGGAGAAGTACAAAGCTTCGTTAAATGATCAGCTTTCCGGTGTTAGAAATACTATTGCATCTATTTCGAAAAAGCAGAACAAATTTGGACAGAAAACAGTATTATCTGATGCGGAATTGCAAGGAATTGTTCCTATTCATCCGTATGCTGCACTTGTGTTAAAAAATATTGCAGTTTTGTTTAATTCGAATCAAAGAAGTATGTTCGACTTTATCATTAGTGATGATATGACTGACGCAAAAGGCTTTAAATGGTACATCAATAATTATGGACCTATGGATGATGAAATGTATCTTCTTACAGTAGATTTATTGTGGGATTTTTTCTATGGTAAGGGACAGAATGGTCTAAATGATGATGTTAGAGGAATACTTGATAACTACACTATGCTTCAAAGTGAAAAGCTTCTTCCGGATGAGCAGCGAGTAATGAAAACAATTCTGTTGCTCCAGGCGGTTTCTTTGCGAGTGACAGGTAATGAATTGCTTGTTCCGGATGATCAGAATATAGATCTTTCGTTTCAGGGAACTGATTGGAGCAAAGGTAAGGCATTATCGATTGCAAACGGATTAATCAGTAAAGGTTTATTGTTCAAGAAGCCAGTTGCTGGCGGAAAAATGGAGTATTGCGTTGCAAGTGCAGGTCCTTCTGTTGATATCGGCCCTATTCGTAAGAAAGTAATTGATGATACTAAAACACAAGGCTTAATTACATCTGCAAATCTTGGTGATGCTGTTATTTATCCGACACCGGTTAAAGCTCGTTTTATCAAGGCTGAAACAGGTTATGGAGCTTTTACATCAACAGTGGCTGCACTGAGAAATAAAGTTGCATCAGAAAAAATTAAGGTTGTTGTTACCTTTGCGATGGATGATAAAGAAGCAGCGTTAGTTCAACAGCAAATCATTAAGCAAATTAACATGCCGAATAATGACATTGTATTTGTCGAAACGTTGTCTCCAATGGGAAAAGATTTATACGATCAATATATTGAGAGTATGACGTTTAGCAAATATAACGTTGGAAAGGATAATGACCAAGCTAGGCATTATGAGAATCAGGCTTCCGGCGTACTTGCAAGTTGGAAAAATAAAATTGTGTCTGGTGCATTCAACGTGTATACACCAGATCACAAGTCAGCGGATCGAAAAGCTAATACTGCTGACTTACAAGACGCATTTGTAATGATGGACAAAAAAAATTATCCATACGGATTAGAACACTATACTTTGAATGCGACAATGTATGGAATGTATCAGCCGGCTAATGGTGCTGGTTTTGGTATTGAGGAAAGACTGTCGGGAGCCTATGCAAATAAGAATAAGAATATGAGCTTTGAGACAGCTCTTGAAGGAGCTTGGGGAATTCCGAAATATTGGGAAGACTCATCAAAGCAAAGCTTAACTATTGTACGTTGGAAAAAGAAAATTGAAGAATTGATCAAAAAAGGTTTTGAGAGTTCTTCAGCTAGAATTAGTATTTTGAATATTGTGGAGGAGATGGGGAAAGCTCCGTATGGATTGATGCCATCAGCGTTATCAGCTCTTGTCCTTGGATTTACTCTAAAAGAATACGCAACATCAGAGTTTTTCTGGAGCAATGGATCAAATAGTGAAACTATGAGTGTTGATCATATGAAAGCTGCTATTGCAAATGCATTGAATCAGAAAGTAAATCCTTCTGCGAAGTATAAGGAAGAATATATTGTTGCAATGAGCGCAGAAGTACGAAGCTTCCTTAATTGTACACAGATTGCATTTCATATTCCAGCTGTTGGATCAGTAGAAAGTGCACGTGATCAGATTAGAGTGAAGATGAAAGGCCTATCCTTTCCTATTTGGTGCGTGAAAAATATCTTGAAAGATATGACACTTAAAAGCTCACAGGCCGAGATTGAGCAGATTATCGATGATTATTGTGGAATCGCAAATACTGCAAATGGTGGAAAGGCATCTGAAAGTGAATTAGCAGAGCGCATTGGATCTGCAGTTATTAAAAATGCCAACGTTTTGGCAGATATGGAAAAACTGTTGACCAATGAGAATTGCCGAAAAGGTATGCTTGAATACATCAATTCCTATAAAAATGCGTTACTTCCTCAGTTGGCGGCAGAAATAAATGACGGTGGAACATACCTTGATTCTGTGAAAGCAAAATTTAGTGCAGGGGATGCAAACTGGGTTTGGAATATTTCAACTGCTGAGGAAAAAATTGATGATGTAATTCTGGAATATCAAATTATTGCGGAAAGTTGTAAAAGTCTTGGAAAGTATTCTACTCTGAAAAGTATTGAAGCTGCATGGAATTCAAAAACAAATCAGATTAAGATGCCATGTGAAGCTCTTGTTAAAGCTACAGGAGATTTAGGCCCATTCCTCCAGCAATTGTGTTATTTGAAGCAGGTTGGAAGCATTAGCGAACAAAACAAACAGACCTTTTACGACTTGCTATTGACTCAACGCGATAATTTTGAGTCCTTTTATAAGAATCAGGTACCTTATTTCGAACAAGATGCGTCTGCATTTTTAGGAGAATTGGAAAGTTCAGAAATTGCAGAATTGTACGCTTCATTCCCTGCAGGACAGTTTACAAAATCTAAATCAGAATATTATAAGTTTATTCAAGCTGAAATTGATAAATTTGTCCAGGGACAATGGAAAAAGAAAGTTCGTGATCTCTGGTACGAAAAAACTCATACAACCACGCCATATGCATGGTCTGATAAGTATGAAACACCAATTCTTTGTATGTTTGATGATTCAGACAGAACAAATGCAAAGGCGATGTTTAGAATTGTAAATTCTAGTAGCAATCCATCTGAAGCGGATGCTAAGAAAGTGATTTCTTGGTTGGAAAATGCGGATTTCTATGATCGATTACAGGATGAGCAAGAGAGAGACAAATGTTTTGTTGAACGAATTATTGGCAGTAATGCTGTTTTGTTGAAGGATGTTAATAAAGTCCGATCATCATTGATTACTTCGGTACATGATAAAATTTATGAGTGGATGGATAATACTTCTGTTCAGAATCAATTGAAAGTATTGGTGGATAAGGCATACAAATTGACCGGATGTGACGAAGCACTTGCAGTTATTGATAAGATGGATGCAGAGCAGCTTCGCAAATATTTAAGAGAACGTATATTAGATGATTCGACATTCGGAATCCAAATTCTGAAGGGAGAATGATAGAGGAGGACAAAGATGTATTGTAAGGATGTGAATGATTGTTTTACAGAAATCAATGCATATTGTAAGGGTGCTTCAACTGGTAAAATGTTGCTGGTAAACACAGAAAATTATGATGTTTACCAGCAAATCAGAACAAGATTGGATGCAGATATAACAAAGAATTGTATCTATATATCTGATCGTTGTCCAGATGAACATAATTTACCTGATTTGAATGATGCAATTGATCAGGCATCGCAAGCTGGTTGCCATGTGTTGATGGGGTTGTCACAGGCAGCGATGCTTAGAAGCGTTGCATACATGGATCAATTGATGGGTGTCTTGTTGGAGAAACCAGCACGTGGTCATTCTGTTGTATTATTGGATCATTGTGAACAATATTTAAAAAAATATTTTTCGGTGCATCCAGATGTTCAAAAGAGAGTTGTTTTGACGGCTGGTAATCCTTCACAATTGCCAAGGATACGAGTTGTTGCAAATAAAGAGGATTGCATCGGTTGTATCCCTTATTCAGGTATACGTAGGTTATTGGCGTATTTTGAGCGTTTGTCAGAGGAAAAGAATTCATTAAATCCAGAAGTTGTTGTGGTTACCTCATTTTCACCGCAATTATTTAAAAACGCTTTATATTCAGTGAGTAAATGTGATGGAATATATGAAAGTCTTTCAAAGAAGTATCCTGAAATATCTGCTGGAACAGAAAAGTCATATGGTAATGATGCGCAATGGAAGCATCTTGCTATGTTACTTGAAAAGTATAAAACATTGTCTGCAATTGCAGATGATGTTTTCGGATCAACTATAAATCTACAATCTCATATTAGCGAGGTTATAGATGAAAATAATTCTGAAAAATTATGGCTTCTATGGCTCATTATGAAGGTGTTCGGAGCCAAAGGAAATAAATATCTTTCTAAGGTGCTGGAAAGAAGTACCCATGTAGAAGACCTAGAAGAATTAATATACATGGAACTTCTTCGTTATAGTGCAAATGAAACGGATTTTCATCAGTATTACACTGAAAGGAAAAGACTGATAGATACACTTCCTGAAAATTTAATGTTATTAGATATATACTGTGAGAAAATTGGTGTGTATCAAGAAAATGCGGTTTATTATCTCACTGATGCGAGTGAAAAAGAAGAATTGGCATTTATGCAATGTCTAGCGATGTATGATTATTCAGAAGCAGAATTATTTGATATTACAGCTAGTACGTTTCCTGCATTACATAGTTATCTTCGTAAATTTATATTCAATGCAACTAACACAAAAGTACCAGATACGGATTTGAATTTAAGAGAGATACTTACAGATTATTTTTCAGAGTACAAAGTACAAAAACTAACAAATAGAATACATACATCTTTTTTGGATAAAGTAGAACACTATGCAACTATTCGTCCGTACAATAAATTGCAAGCTCGTAGTATGGTTGTGAGTAAATTGGAGAAGAAGAATACCGAAATCTTTTTCTTTGACGCATTAGGTGTAGAGTATCTTGCTTATATTATGGATAGATGTAATCAGTATGGGCTTGTGGCAGAAGTTTCCATTGCTCATTGTGAGTTACCATCCATAACATCAAAAAATAAAGAGTTTATTCAATTTTTCTCAGATGGTGTTAAAGATATTAAAGAATTAGATGAGATTAAACACCACAATCAAGTGATTGATTATGAGCAGTGTAAGCTGCCGATACATTTGTTTAGAGAACTTGAAATCATTGATGTTGAATTGAAAAGAATTCAGTCAAAGTTAAAACAAAACAGCTTTGAAAAAGCAGTCATTGTTTCCGATCATGGAGCTAGTAGATTGGCAGTAATATTTGAACAAGAAACTGATTTGTTGCAACTTGATGAAAAAGGTCAGCATAGTGGTCGTTGTTGTCCGGTTGAGGCTGATCCAAATATTCCATATGCTTCTTATTGGGATGGTTATTCAGTTCTTGCAAATTACGAAAGATTTAAAGGTGGGCGCAAAGCTAATGTAGAGGTACATGGTGGAGCAAGTTTAGAGGAAGTGGTAGTTCCTATTATTACATTGACCAAAAAACCAACAGATATTGACATCTGTTTTGTAAATCCTGTAATTACCCTTAAAGGGAAGGAACCAGCGTCTATTGTTTTGTATTCAAACATTCCTCTATCAGAGCCGAAATTAATTGTAAATGAAAAAATATATATTGGTGAATTTTGTGAAGATAGCAGGCATGCGAGATTTGTAATGCCAGAGTTGAAAAGGTCAAAAGAATGGATTGCTGATTTCTATGATGGTGATAAAAAGCTCGCAGAAGGTTTGCAATTTAGAGTAAAGAAAGGCACACAGGAACAGATGTTGTTCAACAAACGACCTTTCTAATCTCATAGTAGCCATAGGAGAAGAATATGAGTGAGGTAGATATTCAGACGCCAGAATTTATTGAACGATTAAAGGATGCGTTTGATGAAATGGTAGTCTATAAAGATTTGAAAAAAAGTAATTTCATCTCTTCCTTTAAGTTACCGTCTTTTATGCGTGACTGGGTTTTAAAACATTTTCAGGATGATGATGGTGAAATTAATGTAGATGGAGCGGTAGACTTTATCAGGGAATTTATTCCTAAAAAAGATGATTGGAAAGATATAGTTAATCGTGTAGTTAATCAGGGAGAAACAGTCCAGTTTCTAGCCAAAATCGCGGTTAATATTGATATCGGAACACAGACGATTTCTTTTGAACTTCCAGATTTTGGTTTGGGATATAAGCAAACAATAATTCCACTTGATGTTTGGGAAGATTGCAGTTCCGAATTACTTAAATCGGAAGAAAAATGGGGCATAATCGAAATAGGGTATATGTATCCGACCACGGATAAAGAAAAGGGAAAAATCAAGTTGATTAGTTTCCGAGATTTTTGTCCTTATATGGTAGATTTGGATGACTATAAGTATGCACGCGAGGATTTTTCTTTGACAGAATGGATAGATATCCTTCTCGGTGCTGCTGACTATAATGCTGCCGGTTATGAAAGTACAGAACAGAAATTGGCGGTGATTCAAAGATTACTTCCTTTTGTAGAAAAGAGAATTAATTTAATGGAGCTTGCGCCAGCTGGAACTGGAAAGTCATACCTGTTTGGTCAGGTTAGTAGACACGGATGGCTTGTTTCTGGAAAAGTAACTCGTGCAAAATTAATTTATGATATTGGAAAGAAGAAGGATGGGGTTGTTGCTATAAGAGATTTTGTTGCTTTAGATGAAATTCGAGAAGCGGAATATATGAAAGATACAGAAATACAATCAGCTCTTCAGGCTATTATGGAAAACGGCGCGTACAGGGCTCCAGATAATCATGAAGTAAATGTTGATGCAGGCATTATTTTCTTAGGCAATATATCATCAACAGCGATGAGTGAATATCAAAATATGTTCGTTGAATTGCCTAAACCATTTCATCAACCTCAGTTTTTGGATCGAATACATGGCTTTATTAAAGGGTGGGATTTGCCGCGTATGACTGATGATTTAAAGGTGTGTGGATGGGCTCTGAATTCAGAATACTTTGCAACAGTTCTTCATATGTTACGCGAAGATCCGACATATCGCGCAATTGTAGATCAGCTTATTATTCTGCCAAAGGGAGCTGATACAAGAGATACGGAAGCTGTTAAACGAATTTGTACTGCATACATGAAACTTCTCTTTCCAAATGTTAGAAGTGTGGAAGATATTTCTACCGCTGATTTCAAAAGATATTGCTTGAAACCGGCTATGGACATGCGACAGATAATTCGTATGCAAATGGCGTACGCAGATGAAAAATATCAGGGAACTGTGGTACCTGAATTTAAAGTGAAGGAATTCAATGAATGATGAAGAAAAATACATCCGCAATATGTATTGCATGTGGAAGAAAAAATCTCACTAAGAATGAACTAGGTATTAATAAAAAACTACTTGGTGAGAGTGTGGAAAACTATTATTGTATTGACTGTTTGGCTGATTACCTTGGGGTAACAGTAGAAGACATTATGGAAAAAATAGAGGAGTTTCGAGCAGAAGGTTGCGTTCTGTTTGAATAGGGGGAATTGGGCACATGATTTATGCAGATAATGCAGCTACAACAAAACTAGATATAGATGCGTTTGAGGCTATGAAACCGTATTTGCTAGATCAGTATTCTAATGCTTCACAACCGTATTCTTTTGCTCGAAGTGCAAAAAAAGCGTTGATACAAGCTCGAGAAACGATTGCTGCTTGTATCAATGCTGAACCAAGTGAAATATTTTTTACTTCTGGTGGGACAGAGGGTGATAATTGGGCTATTAAAGGAATGATGCTTCATGAAAAGACTCAGAAGGTACTTCTTACTTCGCAAATAGAGCATCATGCAATTCTTCATGCAGCACAGGCTGTTGAAGAGCAAGGTCTCATAGTCCGATTATTGCCAGTAACCAGCAATGGTATTGTATCTCCGGAGGTACTTGAAAGTTTATTGACCAAAGATACGAAATTAGTATCTGTAATGTATGCAAACAATGAGATTGGTACAATTCAACCTATAAAAACATTGGCTCGTATTGCACATGATAGTGGGAGTTTCTTTCATACAGATGCAGTACAAGCTGTAGGTCATGTGCCTATTGATGTAAAAGATTTAGATGTAGATATGTTATCTTCGTCTGCTCATAAATTTAATGGACCTAAAGGAATTGGATTTCTTTGGGTTAAAAATAGCACACCACTTAAGCAATATATCGATGGTGGTGCGCAAGAAAACGGCATGCGTGCTGGTACAGAGAATATAGCTAGTATAGTTGGTATGTCTGTAGCGTTAAAAAAGAATTGTGATGATATGAACAATACTATTTCTCGTTTGAGAAAATTAGAACTTGTATTGCTCAGTGAATTAAAAAGAAGGAATATCGATTTTATATGCAATGGATCCGATAATAAAATTCCAGGAAATATAAGTTTGTCATTTAAAGGGTTTGAAGGTGAAATGTTACTTCATCGTTTAGATCTGAAAGGAATTTGTGTTTCTACAGGCTCAGCGTGTGACAGCAAAAATACACAGATATCACATGTATTAACAGCAATAAAACTATGTAAAGAGTATGCACTAGGGACAATAAGGATTTCTCTAGGTAGAGAAAATTCAGAAGATGATGTGATTCAAATCGTAAGTGCCATAGATAGTATTGTTAATAGACGATAGTAAGCTGAGATTGGAGTGAATATAGAATGGGATTATTTGCAGATATTCTTGAAACAAATCGAGAGCGTGAATATTCAGGTTATATAGATCCTTGTTCGATTATTTGGTCTTTTCAAGGATCTCAATATAGCTTTAAAAAATATAGAGATGAATTAAAAGAATATGAACCAGAGCGATTAAATGATGAGCAAATTAATCAGATGAAGGAAGAGTTTCGATTAAAGTCAATGGAACTTGAGAAATTAAAGGCAGGTTATTTAATTGCAGAAAAAAGTATTCTTGAGATCATCAATAGAGGAAAATTGCAGTCTACATATATGCAAGATATGTTGGATGCATTACAGCACCAATTGCAAGGCGCATATAAAGGGATTTGCAAACTAAGGATGGAGATAGACAAAAAGATAAGCTTAAATTTGAATACATCTTCTATTGAAGTAGAAAATGAGGAAACTATTCGGATGAGCTTATTAGAGCGCTTGGTTAAAACCAGTTTATTACATATGGAAAAGGGCATATTTTGTAATACAAGCACATTTCGTAAAGTTGTAAGTGATTGTGCTGAATTAATCAGGTGCTTAGAAAAGGAAGAATATCTTCAGAGTGACAAAATGGTTTTAAACTATTATTTAGTTGAAAATATGGGATTGAAAGCAGGACATCACGTTTGCAAAAATTGCGGCAAGCCGTTGTTGACCAATGTGCCATATTGCCTAAATTGTTATGAAAGGAATTAGTAATATGAGTGAAAAACAAGATCTGGCAACACTGTTTAGTTTGCTTGAAAAAACAACGGAAGAGTATATTGCTTCACCATCTTTCAAGCGTTTAGAACAAGAAATGGAAGTGGTAAAACACATTGAAAAATACCGATTACCAGAAGTTAATAAGTTAATTGGTTGCTCATCTGTTCTTGCTAATTGTGAATGGACGCAACAATACAATTTGATAAGAGCATTATATAGTGCAGGTGAAAGCTTTGATGTTTTGGATTTGCTTTCAAAATACGCAAATGATAGTGCAGCTTTCGAGGCAGATGTCTTGTCTGTTGCGGGATTTGATATTATAAAGAAGATTGCTTTGTATTTCCGGAATATTGAAATGGAACGTGATCGAGATAAAAAGGAACGTTCTCCACTTAAAGGAAAAATAACGAAGGCAAAAAATAAGATGCAAGAAGAAAAGGGTAAAAATCAGAGCGTTCCTGGCGATACTGCAAAGAGTGAAGACGAATTACGTGTAGAAGAATTAGATAAAATAATTGAGAAAAATGACACATTCCTTAACGGCTTCAAAAAACATTATCAGTTGACAATTAAATATTTTGACAAATACAGCAATGTAGAACAAATATCGATAATCAGAGAACAAGCATATGCTGCAATCGATGAAATAAAACCGCCACGCGAAGAAGAATTTCTTTTGGAATATGTTGAGTCTGGGCAGTTGTCAGCTGAGAAAATTGAGGAATTAAAGAATTATGGATTTGTTCAGCGTTTTCTAGAGTGTTTGAATAAAAAGAGCTATAGGAATCTTGCATTGCCTGTATTATCAAAGTTATATGAAGATGGTGCTATTGATTTTGAGGATGAATTGATTAGTCAGTTTGTAAATACAAATCCTCGACTACTTGCGGAATTTTTAGAGGATAAGTATAACCAAACCCCAGGATTTCTTAGTGATGGGGATAATGACATATTAATTGAATATGCTATAAAGGGTAGTATCTCTGGTTGTAATGATTATGTTACATGGTGGAATACATTAACAACGGTTGATGATTGGAAAGTGATTCTGATAAAAATTGATGAAATATATGGGCGACCAATTGAAGTAAATGTTGCTAAACTTCTTCATCATGTTGAAGGAAAAAGTCTTGGGGCATTTATTGAGTTGATGAACTCAAGTGATACAACAGAGATTAGTCTTTCTTCGTCTGAGTTTATTTCAGAATATCTCGGACAGGAGGCTCCAGATGCGAG
>OLGZ01000436.1_pt1 | contig 33847 bp, 58 predicted proteins | sample 1605981 | NCBI WGS metagenome assembly OLGZ01 (sample SAMN03283291) | human gut metagenome | biome: human-associated habitat; material: feces | host: Homo sapiens | place: Peru | collected 2012 | reverse complement strand
CCCCCTTAAATGTGGAGTTGGTTTTTGACATAGTATGTCCTTTCTTTTTAATTTACAAACATTAAGATGATAATGTTTGCTTTTTATGATTATATCATAAAATGATTAACTTTGGATATTTTTGTATAAATTTTTTGTGTTTTTTGTAAGAATTTTTGTATGTTTTGCAAAATTAGAAAAGTAAGATGGGGCAATGAAAACAAGAGATGGAGAGAAAATGATGCTACAAAGTATGGATAAAACATTGTTTGAAAATAAAATGTAAAAATTAGTGTTTTTTATCTAACCCTAATTAAAAGCAGTTGTAGTCAGCTTTTAAGATGTGGCATAAGGGTTACAAAGGGTAGTTTAGGGGTAATGTAAGGGCAGTTAAAGAGTCGTAAATTCTTTAAACACCCTAAAATGCTTCTAAAAGCCCAGCCTGCCTCTTTGGTATTCTCTTAAACCTTTAAGCAACTCAAACAAATAATTTGAGTCAATCGCACCCTCAATAGGTTGTCCTATAACCGTGCCTGTTGGCGTAAGAATGTAAGTCGTGGGCGTTACTTGGTTAAAAACCAAATTCTTTGGAATAAGTCCGCCAGCGTTTAAATTTGCCACAGCTACAACAAAGTTTTCATCTAAATATCCTAACAATGTTTGATTGCCATAAATATCATTCATCAATTTGTGGCAGTGTGGGCAAGTATCGCTCACTACAAAAAACACCATTAGCTTGGCTTCTTGCAAGGCTTGCTTTTGCGCCTCATAAATACTGTCGTAAAATTCAGCCTTTAAAAGACTTGGCACGACAAGCATAAGGGCTAAAAGACCTGCTATGAGTTTCCTTTTCATTGCTTGTCCTTTGCCTTACACTTTGTGAATTTCGCACGAATTCTATCAAGCAAGGACGGCTTGCCTTGTGTGCTATCATCAAGCAACTCGTTTAAAAACTTGTCGCAACGCTGGTTAAGTTTGTGATAAAAACTTACAAATCGATTCGATTTTGCTGTGTCATTCTTTTTCATTGCTTCCCCCTTGTTTGTAAAATGACTTATTCATAGCTTTGATGAGCCTATCAAGTCCTGCGCTTTTGGCTTGTTTATTGATTTCACGCAAGGCATAGGCGACTTCTGCTTCACCATAAGCGATATAGTATTTTTCATTTTCATCAGGCGAGCCGATGAAATTTTGAAAATCTTGCACGGCTGAGTTGTAGTTTGTAATAAAAAGCACTGCTGGCACTCTTTCAATCCTAAATCGTCTTGTGATTTTAGGATTTATCTCTATTTGAGCATTGTAAATTTCAGCATCTTTGCTTATGTCAGCCTTGCTATTTTTTAAGAGCGTTTTAGTGATAAATTCTTGCGTAGGCTTAAAATGTCTTATGTCATTGCCCACTACGCCTCTTAAAATAAAACTTATATCGCTACTGACATTTTCCAAAGCACTGAAATAGTTTTTAATCGTCTCATCGCTCATCGATGAACTGATGATAATAAAAATGCGCTCATTTGCATCTAAATACTCGTTTTTACTGATAAGGTGCTTGTTTTTGTCCATATCCTTTATCATCTGCATAGTTTGTGGCGAATACGCATACTTGCCAAAGTCAAAGCCCTTATCATCGAGTATATAACTCTCAGCCTTTTTTATTTCTTCGCCAAAGGCTTTACTGCGCCTAAAATCGCTTATTTCTTTTGCGGCTTTTTCAGCATTTGGCTCTTTTGGTTGAAAGTTGATAGTGCTATTAACTTCCGTTTTTATTGCCTCGATATCCTTGCCCACTTGACTCAAATTTAAGTCTTTGGTGTTTTTGTGCAAATCCTCAACGCTAATTTGTGAGCGAATGTTTGGAATATCTTTAAGGTATTTTTCCTTATATCGCTCATCAATTTGGTTTTCAGCCAAAAGCAAAGAACTTGCTAGCCCTAAAATCAATAATTTTTTCATACACACTCCCTTACAGCATACAACATTCTTTTTTCTTAAATAGCATAAAGCTAAAATTATCATCTTTTACAAAGGGTATATTTTTGCCAAAATCCCATAATATGCCCGATTTGCCTATACCTACGGCAGTAAAATGCGGCATAGGAGAAATAATTTGCAACCTATATGATGATTTTAGCCAAAAGGGCATTGGATAGTCATAACATACGCCTGATACGGTCGGATAACCTGAACTTTCCCATAAAATAGCCTCTCTATGAAGTTTATATATCAAACTTGCAGCTATTGAAGCAGCATCTTCAACATAATCTTTGTTGAGTGTATTGCCTGTAAGTGGATACGCATTACCCCAAGAGCCTTTACACCAAAACAAAGGGTCAAGTGGTGTATTGATTTGTGCTGCTGTGGCATCAGTTATACAAGCAAGATTTGAAATAGGATTACCAAAAAGCAAAGCCTCAGGCTGTAAAAAAGCCATTAGTTCATCGTCTTGCCATAAAGGGTCAATTTCCGTCATATACGCTATATCTATGCCAACGCCCCAATTCAGGCATAAGGTATCGGTAAATAATTCCATAGATTCCATTACAGGATACATTACATAATGCGCTTGCATAAATGCTCTATCGCCTTTTTCTTGCGCTTGCGCCTTTGTGCCGCCGAGTTTTAAGCCGCCCATAGTGGCTACTTTGTCATAATCAACTTTAAAGCCTAACCCTTGAAAACAATAAGGGTCTTTAACCACATCAATCATTCTTGATGCTTCAAAATAACCGATAGGAAAACCGATTCGTATAAAAGGTGGTATCGGCATTTCACATACGCATATAGGGTTTGCGCCCAAAGTTCTACCACGCACATCAGGCATATTGCCCTTATAGACATATTGTCCTGCGATATAGAGTGGAAAAAAGCATTCCCAACACAAATCTTTTAGTGTTTGCGCCATTTGTTTTGGGTCAGGGTTGCAATCAGCCTTTATAGATGAAAAAACAAGTGTCATAGCCAAAAGAGCTACACAGCATAAGTTTTTTATTTTCATTGTATATCCTTTGTGGTGTTTTGTTCTTTAACGCAAGAAAGGCAAATTTCTTTAACTTCGATTTTGTTTTCGACTTGTTTGATGATGCTTGGTGTCTTTTGGATTTGAAATTTTTTACGAATTTCAGGCATTAGGTAAAAGACTTCTTGTTGTAACTCATTCATCATTTCATAATAACTACCATCTGATAAGAGTATGCGGTAAGCTATGGAATTAAGATAATCACTCTTTTTGAGCCACTCAATTTCACGCTTATTTGTAGCATCGATAACTATCATAGCATAATGAAGTGTAACATAATCGGCTGGATTAAAGGTATAGCCCTTTTTGTAAAGCACCCTGCCGTTTGCATCGACAATATCTTCTTGCAAGGTATATTCAAGTGGCGGATAAAACACCCTATCTTGTGTGGCTGGTTCTAACGGCACTAAACCCTTTGGCTTAAAGTTTTTAACGCTTTCTTTTGCTTTCTCTTTATCCTTTTCAGCCCTTGCATTGATTTTATCTTGGTTTTTGGCTATATGCTCGTGGATTAGTTCGATGATGTCTCTTTCGGCAAAATCATAGCTTTGTCCTAAATTTAGCTCAATTCTATTGTTTGCAATAAGCAGATTAAAAACCACAAGGCTCATACAAATCGTCTTTTTCATTTATCTTTCTCCAAAATAGCATTTTCAAACAAGAACATAGTATTGTTGATGATTTCATTTTCTGTGATAAAACCTGCCTTAATCCTTTGCCAAATGGTTTCGCCTTTGGAATTTTTATAAAGCAAAAAATTCTCAGGTGTAGTTGTAAGATTGAGCGTTTTGACAAGCTCTTGATTTATATCCATATCGATATATTCAACAGCAATATCATAACGCATTTGCAAAGCCTTATAAACATCTTGCTGTTTTCTGCTTGCTTCTTTGTTAAGCCCGCTAACAAACACAACAAAACCCAAATTCTCTTTTTTGTTGTTAAAGAATTTGTCTTGTTTGGCTTTTTGTTCTTCGTGCCTAGCCATTATGCCTATTTTATTTGTGGCTATTTCAGGGAATTCCAAATTTGGATTTTCAAGATTGTTGATAGCCCAAATTTTACCAAACAACACTGATTGCTCGGTTTGCCACTTGTTCATCTTTTGAACTATGGCTACATTTTTCTTTGTCGGTTTCATCACAGCGATTTGCCTTGCCTTTTCAAAAGTTTCGGTAAATTGCTTTGCTGTAAGCAAATCCAAGTTGTTTATAGGTATAGATGATATAAACTGCTCGTCTTGCGTATCGATTTGTTTCTTGCGCTCGACAAGGTTTGTTTGGTTGTTTTCCTTATCCTTTTCAAAATAATGCCAGCCACGCTTGCTTGTCCCAAAGAATTCATTTTTACTTGCATTAAACCAAGCTTCGGCTGTGCTGCTTGACAAGATTGTTGCAGCAATGGCAAAATAGACTTTCTTATACAATGTTGAGCCTTTTAACTTTTTTTACAAGTCATAATTATAACAAAATAGTGTAACAAATAAAAGTTTTATATCAAAATAAATTAACTTTTATTCATCAATTTTATATTATTGAATTTTTTCGTATTTTTACTATAAAATTATTTATAATTTTATTTTCATAAAAAGTTAAATTTAATTTGACAAATTTTATGAACAGATTTTTTGTCATTTTCAAGCTATATTTTGAGTGCGCTTTTAAATTTACACTTAAATTTATCGTTATTTTAACCTTAAATTTAACTTGACATTTAATAAAAATCGTGCTATACTTGTGCCGTGTGATTGAGATTTTGAGAGTGAAAATTTTGAGTGGTTTTGACTTCTGTCAAAACCTTCTAAAATTCAAGTATATTCTCAGCCAAATTGCAACAAAAATGAGTGGCGTAAAATCGGTTACGGCTTCCGTAATGGAGAGTAATCATAATCATACCCACATACCCTTTCAAAGCCCTATGTAGTAGGTGTTTAAAAAAAGCGGTTATTACTTCCGTAGGAGAGTGGTAAAAATCGTATCCATATATCGCTTGAAAGCCCTATAAATTCTATGTTTGAAAAAAGCGGTTATGGCTTCCGTAGGAGAGTGTATAAAATCATACCCTTGTTTTTATACTCATCACTATTTTAGTGGTGTTGTGGCGTATTATTTTCTTGTAAAATTTTAACAAAATGATTGTGAAAAAAGAGTATCACACGCATAGCCAAAACAAAATCGTATCCGCCTATTCCTGTCGTCATTATAAACACTATTTTCATACCCACTTTTCATTTCCTTTTTTTTATCATTTTTCCCCTCATTTTTACCCCTCATTCTCTACCCATTTCTAACACCCTACAATGCCTATTCTAACACACGCAAATCATTCTAACCATCATTCTTTCCCCTATTCTTACACTCATTCATCTCATCATACTCACTCTAACGCTTTATTTTACACTCATTACACACTCACACACATTATTCAACACACACCAAAACATTGCACTATCATCATTTCACACATTTTTCAAAAATTTATGCACGCTATTTACCAAAGATAAATTATAATACAAGCACAACAAAACAACAAGGAGCGACACAATGCCAGCACAATCAAAGCAAGAGAGCAAGCTCAGCAAAGCCACACGCACTTGGCTCATCAAAAATTACAGCCACAAGCTACTACACCCTGATGACAAAAGAACATTTAATCGAGCAGACAACTGCGTGAGATACCTTACACGCCACGCAGCCCCCAACAAAGAGCTTACCGCTGCTGCCACAAGCTACTTCTACAAAAACAAACAAACCATAAAAACAAAGCTACAACGCACTAAAAACAGCCCAAAACTTAAAACACTCATCGCCAAATACCCAAAATTCAACATAGAACAAGCCTACAAATACGCAGTTTTGCACGATAAACTCGCACTCACACAAGATGACATTGAATTTTTTGAAAATTTAATCAAAATCATCTACAAGCGCAACACCCCAAAACAATAGCCTTTCACAAGGCTATTTTCACGCCAAAAAAACAATCTTTCTCGCAATGTTTTTCGCCAAAACTCCATTTTTTCAAGTTTTTTCCGCATTTTCCCCAAAAAGCCCACAAAAACAGCCTTTCGCCCCAAAAATCCAAAAAAAACAAAACTTTTTACCAAAATCCTAACACACAATTATCATTTTTCACGCCAAAAATGCCACTTAAATCCAAAATTTTTTAAAAAGCATATCCCCACAGCAAAAAAACGATTTTTTTGAAATTTGAGCCGTTTTAGAGCTAAAATGCCCAAATAAGCCAAAAAATAGCCCAAAAATGATTTTTTGAAAAAAGAAAGAAAATGCTGAATTTGCTATATATAAAACATATACTTCCCCAGCAAACAATGAATTATAGCATATTTTTGCTTAAAAAATCCTTAAAAATAGCTATTTTAACAGCTTTTTGCGCATTTTTTCAAAATTTGTCATTTTTTCACATTTTTTTTATTTAAATTTACAAAAGCATTACTATATAGCATTTTGATAAAAACGCAACTACCCTTTGAATGCCCTTATATTACCCCTAAACTACCCTTTGACAAGAAAAAAACTCGAAAAATGCTTAAAACGAGCTTAAAATAGGTAAAACATTACCCTTTGTCTGTCTTTTGCTACACATTAAAGGGTAATTGAAGTGTAGTTGATGAATAGTGATGAGTATCTTGTGGGGTAAGGCGAATGAGCTGCTAATTTTCTTTTTTACTACCCTTTTGCTACACTTTAAAAGTAAGATTATAATCATTTTAAAGCTAAGTTTAAACATATTTATTACATATAATTACCCTTTTGTTACCAAAAAAACTTTTTAAAAAAAAGTAATTTAAGCAAATTTTAAGCTAAAATAATGTATAATTACATAGTTTTTTTGCTATAAGTGAATGAGCAAATTAACTAAAAATAAAAGTAAAAGGTTGCGAAAATGATTTCGACAAATAAACGAAACGAAGTTAAACGCTACTTTGTCCTTGCAAGGATTATTAAAAAAGACGGCTCTTTGTCAGCAGGATTTAAAAGTTTTGATTTTGCTAACAAAGCAAGGGCGCAAGCGAAACTTCATAGGCTTAATAAAGAGGGTAGCTTTGAGACACTTCCATATCAGCTTATAGAACACACGGCGCAAGAGTGCGATTTAGCAACGCTATGTGTAGCACCACAATGCGTGCGTGAAACCTATAATAAAAATGCTGGGCTTTTATAGATAATAGAGCTTGTAAGGGGGGCGAAGTGCAACAAACGGACACTTATAGGTTTGGTGCTTATGAGAAAGCAAAAGCGTTTAGAGAAAATCTACTCAAAAGAAAGGATAGACAATGAGAATTTACACATTGAAGTATGACGAGACATTGGGACAATTTAAAAATGCGTTTTTTGATAGAAAAATGCCAAACGACAAGGTTGGGGACTTTAAATTTGTCAAAGTATGGAATAGAGAGTATGTAAGAGTTTGCGCTCTTAACATTTATACAGCAAAAGAAATTGCCGAGCAAGCTCTCATAGAGAGAAAGTTGCAGGCTGAAAGTGAGGAACAAAAATGAGAGCTTATATATTGCGTTTTGACATTTACGACAAGAAATTTAAAAAGTCGAAAAGTCAAAAACCTTATGACAATGACGAAGTCGGAAAGATAGAGCTATGTGAGCTAGGTAGGTTAGGCAGCATTGGTTTGAGAGTGTGCGCTAATAGTCTAAAAGAGGCTATCGCAATGGCAAAAAAAGCGAGCTAAAACAAGAATGTCGCTCGCTTGTTACACGATAAAGAAAGGAAAAACAATGAAAAAAATTAAATTCAAAACAGTTCTCTCTCTTGTAGAGAAAAAGACAGCGAAATTTGGCAAAATTGATGTTTGCTACAAAGTTTGCAAAAAAGAACCAAGCCAAACACGCATCAATCTTGTCAATCGCCTTGTCTTGCTGGCAGAATTGCTTAATTGTGTAAAAAAAGATATTAGGGTTGTATTTGACTTATATGGTGAAATAGAAGAAAGTTCAAGGGATTCATACTATATGTATGATATTCTTAACTCTTATGTGCATAAATTTGTGGCAAGAAATTGTCCTTTTGTTGAAGTCTTTTTGAGCTTTACTAAAAGTGTTCGCAATCCACATAAGACAGATGAAACTATAATTATGGAGCTATCCCAAATAATCCTTTTTGGGGATTTTGGGGATATGGAACACAGATATGAAAATAGCAAGCTCATAAGGGACTTCTTTTTGAACGACTCATTTATTGGGTTAGACACTTTAATTTATGAGTTTAATCGCCACGCCCTTGAAAACAAAAAAAACAAGACTCAAAAAAGAGATGAAGAAAGTTTGAAGTATCAAAGAGCAAATAGAGAAAAAATCAATCAATATCTCAGAGATAAGCCAAAGGCTTCTCAAAGAAAGAAAAAGTTAGAGGCTAAAAAATCGCCTGACGACACGACCGCTGACGACACGACTTTAAGCCAAAACGCTCAAAAGGATAAAAAATCTAAAATAAAAATGACCACTAAAAACGACTAGGGGGGATTAAAAAAAAGAAAAATTTTATAGAAAGGAAAGAACTATGAAATGTTTATTTAGGGTGGAAAACCCACAAAACAAACTTTACAAGGTTGTTGATGTAAGCAAATACAGCCTTGATGAAGTCGGCAAAATGGTCGAGTGCTATGAAAACGCTGGTTTTCGCACTTCTATCAAAATTTATGATGGAAAGTGCGTAAATCCACGCTATCTTAACACTTCAACAACAAGCATTAGCGACAATAGAGCGAGTGCTTAATCAAAAACAAAGGATACGCAATGAAAAAAGCGACAAAACAAGCTCCAAACGAGCAAACAACACAAAACATAGCCATAGATATAGGCTATGGCGACACAAAGGTTATGTATGATGGCAAATTTTTTAAATTTCCATCAGCCATTTCACAAGTAAGGCAAGCACAAGTCATTTTAAATGACAAAGAAAGCGACACTTATGCTTTCAACGGCTCAAATTTTAAAGTAGGACAAAAGGCTACAAGAGATGCTGTGCCTACAAGGGGATTTAATTTTCTTTTTAAATACTCCCCTTTACTCATCGCACACGCCTTGAAACTTGCCAAAGTGGATACAAGCAAGCCTATCGCTCTTGCGACAGGGCTTTCGCTCTTAAACTACAAAGAGGCAAGCAACTTTATGAAAGTGGTGTCCAAATTTTCAGTCAATGATGAAGTTTATCATCTTAAAACTTCTCTTTTTGCACAAGGACAAGGTATTTTTGTCGAATATCCTAACCAAAAAGATGACAAACTCATCTGCATTATCGACATAGGCTACAACACGCTTGACTTTTTAGTCTTTGAGGACAATGAGCCGAGCAACGAGCTATGTTTTGCAAATCAAAACGGCGCAAACAAAGTTATTGTAGATTTGCAAAAACTTGTTTCGAGAGAATACAGCGTGGATTTTAGCGAGCAAGAAGCCAAAAAGGTGTTTTTGAGTAAAAAACTCGTCATTGCTGGGCAAGAGATTGATTTTAGTGATACTATCAATTCTATGACTACGCAATATGCCGATGCGGTAATGGATAGCTTAAACAATCAAGCTGGCGACATTATCAAAAGGGCTGATGCAATTATCGTCAGTGGCGGTGGCGCATACTTTTTAGACATTGATTATGTCCGCAAACAATACCCACACATACATTTTTCAGAGCTACCTTATGAATTTGCGAATGTGCGAGGGTATTATCGTGCGGCTTTTAGCGGTGGCAAATAAGGGGGCGGCTATGAGTAATCTAAAAAGATTTGGCATTAAGTTTTTTCCTAAAAATCAAGCTGTGGAAAAGATTTTAGAGCAAGTGCCAAAAGGTGCAAGAAGTCTTTTTATCGAGCAGGCTATTTTGAATTTTGCGAGCAAAAGTCCGAGCATTAGCTTTCATTTTGAGGGTATTACCAAACCAAAACGCATAAGGCGAAGTAAAGATGAAATAGTTGCTAGCGAAAATTCAAAAAATGTGAATGGTGAGGCTCAACCTCACCAACACAAGCCACAAACAAGTGAAAAAACGGAAGTTGATGGCAACAAAATGTATTTCAACTTCAATAAAATGGGAGCAAAACAATGAATGAAATGAGTGCAGATGAGAAAATAAGGCTTTTGCGCGTATGGCTTAATCATTACAAAGTTCATAGACATTTTTTAAACAAAAACGAGAAAAAAGCGTTTTTGAGAAAATTTATGACTATGGGCAAAGAGCTACAAAGCGAGCTTAAAGGGAGTGTAAATGTCTAGTAATCACACATTAGAGCGCATTAAGGGCGATTTGAATATAAAACTCATTGCTATGTCGTTATTAGCAGTGATTGTAGCATTTGTTTTATTTTTTCGCCCTTTGAATTTGGAAGATGTATTGGCTGCCTTGATTATCTTTGGCATATTTTTTGTCATCTTTTTAATAGGCATTTTAAGCGATTTAAAGGCATTAAGGCACTATAAAAGAATTTTAAAAGACAATCAAAAGGAGATACAATGAGAAAACCTGCAAAAAATAAAAAAGGACAGACTATGAAATTGGGCAATGCTTTCTATGACTTTTCTAGTGGTGTAGCCATATATAGCAATCCTTTGTCTGAATATGAAAAAAACAACTCTCCAAACTAATAAAAAGTATGAGTAATTTTGGCGTAAAGCCTGTATTATTGAAACAAGATTGCAAGGAGATAGAAACGCATAAATACACAAAAGAAGAGTTAGCTCTCATTGAAATACAAGAAATAAAACGAGAAATAAAAGAAATAGAGCGAAGAATAAAAGAAATAGAACAAAATTTACAGAGCGAAGAGGACACACAATGAAAAAACCCGCAAAAAAGAAAGTATGGTGTCTTTTCGAGCAAAGTGGCACATTTAAAAACGCTTTTAAAGAATTTGGCTATGAAAGCTATGATATTGACATTTTAGACGATTTTAAGCAAACGGATTTTAAAATCGATTTGTTTGCTGAAATTGAATGTGAATTTGAAAAAATCAAAATTTGGCAAGAATTGAAACTTGACAAAGAAGTGAATTACAATGATTTTACAGCGCACAAAGGCGATTATTTTGTGCTTTGTAAGGACACAATTTTTGACAAAATTTCAAAAGATGATTTAGTGTTTGCCTTTTTTCCTTGCACGCATTTTACTGAAAAAACGAGCTTAAATTCTCGTTGTGAGCTTGCAAATATGGAGAAAAAAGGGCTTGATGATGATTTTAGTAAGCTAGCTTATTCAAAGCAAATCATCAGCCAAACGCACAACAACTACATTTTACTTTGTTCTTTGTGCCAAATAGCTCTTACAAAAGGCTTTAAACTCATCATCGAAAATCCAAATTCAGTAAATCCAAACTTTTTGAAAATGTATTTTCCGCTCAAACCTACAATCAGTATTGATGACCGTTCAAGGTATGGAGATTTTTACAAAAAACCCACGAATTTTTGGTTCATAAATTTCAAGCCAAGCTACAATTTCATCTTTGAAAATATAGAGCAAAGAGAAATTTACAATATCAAAACAGGGTGTAAAAAGCAAAAAGGCATATCTTTAAAAGTGGCTCGTAGCCTTATGTCGCCAGAGTTTGCAAATAGATTTATAAAAGAATTTATTTTAAGTGAAAAAGAGCTTAATGAAAGGGTCAAAAACAATGAGTGTTCATACAAAATGTGCGAAATGTAAGCGAATGATACCTTTTGAGTTTGCGGAAGAAGTAGTTGAAAAAAATTTATTTGAAATAAAATTTTTGTGGCTTTGTGTTAAATGCTTTAAAAAATACAACAAACTGAAAATTCAAGCTAAATTGCAAGAAATCAAATTTAAGGCAAAGGAAAGTGTAAAAAATGAACGAAAATGAAGTTAAGGAAAGGATTAAGAATGATTGTAGATGAAACTTTAAGCGATATAGTAGCTTTTATCATAATGTTACTTGGCATCGCTTTTGTGCTATATCGAGCTAGTATAACAAAAGATTTCAAATGTAGGTTTTAAAAAATGAAAAAAGGGGATAAAATGACAAATCATAAAACAAAAATTCAAATAAATGCACCGCTTTTATCCATATATTCATTTGAACCACTCCACAGCCTTTAAAGTCCTATAAAATCGAAAAATCTTTTTGATAATAGAGTGAAAATTTAACAAAATTTCGGCAACAATATAATACTAAAATTGCTCTCAAACCCCCATAAAATTAAAAACTGATAATTGATAATCAAAAAGATAGCTTGCAAAGCATTAAAAAATGGGAAGTGGCAACAATATAATACTAAAAATTTACCTAAAAATAGGCGTTTGCAAGCATAAGGTTCTCATTTTTTTAAAATTTTAAGAAAAATGTGGCAACAATATAATACTAAAACGGCAACAATATAATACTATTTTTCTGTTTGACTACTCTTGTGAAAGTATGAATTAAACAGCTTCTGCGGTGAATGATGTCTCTCAAATGAAGCTTTTTATTTCATTTTTTAAATCCTATCAAGTATCTATAAAATCATTATTTAAAAGGTATTTTTTAAGAAAAAAACGGCAACAATATAATACTACCCTTATAGTAATTTTTAGAAGAGGTAAATAAAAAAAGAAAAATTAAAAGATAAATTTTAAAAATTTAAAAATTTAAAAAAATAAAATTTAAAAATTTATTTATTTATTTTTTTCAAAAATTCAAAAAAAACAAATAAAGCATTTATCATCATTTAAATGAAATTATTTATTTTAGATAACTATAAAATAGAGTTTCAATAAAGATTATGTTTTTCAAATCATTATTAAATAGGACTTTATTTATTTTTTTAATAGAAAAACTTTTTAAAAAATGTTTTGACGATAGGAAATTGATTGACAAGATAGTGTCATAGCATTCAAAAGAGTTGCTTTAAATCGATTTTATTTTACTTTTAATGCTAGTATATGGTTTAAATCATTTTCAACGATTTTAGAGGTGTTTTTTGATTGTTTTTGAAAAGTTTTTTGTAGATTTGTCTTAAATGCTAATAAAGGTCTATTTTTAAGGCAATTCACTATGTTTTATTTTTTTTATCTCCCTATTTCTAGTATTTTGAGTTTATTTTGTAGGCTCATCTTGCTTAAAAATAGAGTTTGTTTTGCTTTTAGAACTCTTTTGTCGTGGTTTTTTGGCATCTTTGACACGATTAAACATTTTCTTAAACTCTTGTGCTAGGGTTTTATCATCGATTAGAGATAGAATATCCTCGCTACTATCATTGTTATCAACTACAATGTGTTGATTCATCGGCTTATTGCTGATAAATTTAGGCTCAAAACCCAAGAGTATATAGTTGGGATTGACATTGTAGGTTTTATAAAACAAGTTTAAAAAGCCGAGTGTAGGACAATTTATAGCTATTTCGATTTGAGAAATGTAACTTTTGTGAAAGCCTAATGATAGGCTCAATTCGTTACCTGTGAGTTTGAGTATAGTTCTAACTTCTTTTATTCTTTTGGCTATGTCTAAAATTTCCTCATTTGTAAAAGATTGTTGTTTAAGCTGTTTTGGCATATTATAACTCTCCGTATCATTATTTTGACAAGCAAATTATACCATATTTTTGCTTAAAAAAAACGAGCGAATTTTACATTTTTAATCATTTTCTTTAAATAATTTTTATGAACTATTATTGTCTATAAAAAGTTTTTTTTCAAAAAATTTTACTAAAAATACTTTTTTTATTAGTAATTTTATGTTATAATTCGTCTAAATTTTTTAAAAAAGGTCAAGCGATGGCTTTCAAACATAAGGTAACACAGGAGTTAGATAAGCGAGGCATAAAGACAAAGTTCTTTTGTGAGCTACATAATATAAAAGTAACGAGCTTTTATCAAACAATATCAGGCGTTAGACCTGATAGAAAGTGCATTAAAGTGCTTCACAAAGAGAGTATGCTTGATTTGTTGTTTGAAGAGTTTCCACACTATAAAGTAAAAATAGAGGATATGTTTCTATGACGGACTTAAATTTTATTAAAGAAACTTCCAAGCGTTATAACTTGGAGATACACAATGTTATCAAATGCTTAAAAATGGCTATTGCTAGAAGTGGCGACTATGGAGAGATTAGCGATGAGATTAAAAACGATAAACTTTACTTTTATGAAACTTTTTATAATCGTTTTGGGGAGTTAAAGAAAAGAGCTATAAAAATCACAAGATATTCATATCAAAGCATTTTAGATAAATTTACTGACAATCTCATCGAAATGTCAATAAATCAACAAATCAATCAAATTAAAGGGCAAAATCAAGCTCATCAAGCTATTAGCGGACAAATTGTCGAAGTAAATGGCGTAGGCTTAAAGGTTAAGACAAATTTAGGCTATGCTATCGCCCCAAAAAACAACCTACTCAAAAAAGAATTAGGCACAAAGCATTATCAAATAGGCAAAACAATGTATTTTCATATCAAGGGCATACGAAAAAAGGACTTAAAAGTGCAAATTGTCCTAGATAGAACTCACGACAGCATAGCTTTTGCGGAAGCTCAAAACTTGATGAGCGATTGTAATGTCTATGCAGCTGAAAGATTATTTGGTAAAGGTGTGAAAGTGTATTGCACGAAAAAGCCCACAGCTGAGCAAATCAAGGCACTAGCAACGCAAATGAATGAAAAAATCATCATTGAATTAAGGCGATAGACAGAAAGGAGCAAAAATGAATTTTAGAAAAAATTTGTATTTTAGCTGCAAGCATTGCGGACGAGACAGCTATATAGATGATACTAAATTTGCTTTTGATGACTTTGGCAATGGCAATTTAAATGGCAATCAAACTGAAATCGCCTTAAAATGTGATTTTTGTCAAAAATTCAACTGCTTTAAGATAGAAGCGCGCTTGGTTGAAAAATCGAGTTTTGAAAATGCTTTAAATAAAGACATAGAAAGAAAGGTTTAATGAGGTGAAATATGATTTATGTTGAAGCAAAATGTAATTTTTGTAAAGAGACTATGAAATGTAAGGAAGAAGATATTGTTCTTTTCAATTTGTCTATAAATGATAATACTCAAAAGTGGTTTCACAAATGCGAAAAATGTGGTAGGGAAAATAACTTTGAATTGTTATTGAGACAAGTAAAAGAAAGTGAGGTGTAAAATGTTGTGGTTTTTAGATTGGAGCTTTGGTAGCTTTGCTGTTATTGTAGGCATTATAATTTTTGTCTCCATTGCTTTTATGTTTGTTGGTGCAGAGAAAGGCACTCTTAGCGAGAAAAAAGGTAGTATTATGGGCTTTTTTCTTGTTTTTTTAATGTTTTTTCTATGTCTTATATTCACTTACGGTATAGACAAAAGAACTTTTAGCCTGTATCCGCAAGAACATTATGTTATTTCAAAATCTTTAAACAAGGATTTTGAAGTTGGCTTTACACTTGGCGAGTTGTGGTGCAATCATACCGAATACAACGGCGAGCTTTGTAAGAACTATGTAGGTTATGCGCTTTACAATCAAAAAATAACTGCATTAGAAAAGCAAAAAGATGAGTTAGAAAAGCAAATCAAACTTGAAAAAGAAAAAGCTCAAAAGGACAAAATTCGAGCAAACTACGAAAAAACACTTAAAGAGATTGGCATAACGAGCAATGGAGGGATAAAATGAAAGAAGCGAGCGCACAACTTATTTTAGCAGGACTTGTCATTATTTTTATAGCACAAGTTATTTACTTGATGACACATTAGCTAGTTCTCTTTGCGAACAAGCGGCGAAAAGAGGTGGAATATGCGAACAAAAAGCAAAGACAAAGGACACACAATGAACAAAAACGAACTTTACAGCCAAATCAAGCATTTAAGGCAACAAAACAAGCATTTAAGGAAAAAACTCGCTAAATTAAGCGACAAACAATCCTTGCTTACACAAAAATCGTGGCAAAATAGCCTTGATATAGTCATCAGACTTTTACAGGTAGCAAAAACCACAGAAATTCAAGCACTTTTAAAAACAAAGGAGTAACAATGGCAGCACCTACAAACAATGGCAGTGGCGGAGTAGGCAACAAAGGCGATGTAAATGCTTACGGCTCAGGGCGGTTTGCACACCCAAATTTAGATTTTGGAGAGTTAAAAGAGAGCCAAAATCGTGGTGGCAGACACATTTTAAATGCTTTAAGTGAAATTCAACGCTATCATATCATCGAAGATAGAAGCGAGGAAATTCCAAAAGAATACTTTACTTTGGAGCAAATTTGGGACTATATTAAAATCGGTTTTAAGAGTGGGTTGCTTGAAAGTTTTATTTTCACGGGGCTAATTTGCTTCTTACAAGCGATTTATCCAAGCTACAAATACTATTTTTTACACGCTGCCATTACGCCGTCCGAAAAGACTTTTTTTATACTTTGTTCTTTTGCCCCTATGATTATATCAACGCTGTTTATGATGTATATCTCAAAATACTACAAAGGCTTGCTCACTCGTAGGGCTATTTTTGCGTTGATGAACGGCAGGAGCGCATCGTTTTTGATTAAAGGTGTTTTGGTGTTTTTGTTGTTTCAATGGCTGATGACTCAATCACTTGAAAACCCACGCTTGATTTATTCTATGGCAGATTGGAGTTCGTGGCTAATCAATCCGTTTGTAAATGGTGTATCGGTTAAGCAAATTTATGAGTATTATTATAAATACGCTGTGCCAGCCTTGCACGATTCAAGTTATGAAATTTTATATTCTATGATTATCTTTGCACTAATGCCTTACTTAACGATTTTTTACAAGGGTTACAAAGAGCGTATAAATAGACAACAAATCCAAGATGAATATGAAAATTATTGATGAAGGGACAAGTAATGAACGAACAGCAAAATCAACAAACACAATCGCAAAACACCGAGCAAGAGCAAATTGAGCAATTTTACGCTATGCAAAGAGAGCTTTTAAAAGAAACTATCTTTTTGCTTCGTAAATTAAAGCCAAGTGTCGAACAAGAGATGGTTCGCACAGCCGAATTGTCAAGGCGCATAGGCGATGCGTTTGGTATAACTGATGATGAATTTTATCTTGCTGGATATTACGCAAATTTGGGGCTTTTAGGCATAGAGCAGTTTATTTCAAATGAGCGACAAATTACAAAGCAAGATTATGAGCTTATTACGAGACACCCTACGATTTCTTTTGAAATTTTAGAGCAAAAAGGATTGCAAAGGGCAGCGCAATTTGTGCTTTATCATCACGAAAAGCCAAATGGTTTAGGATACTACCGAAAAACAAGTGGCACTTACCCAAAGGAGTGCGCTTTTATCAACATAAGTGATAGATTTCAAAGCTATATAGCGCATCAAATTTATCGCCCACGCTTTTCTTTTAGTGAGGCTTTAAATAAGGCTATGGCTGAATATAGGGATTATAGCTTGCTTAAAAAAGAGGAAGTTGAGCTGATTGAAGGCATTTTGAAAGGGTATTATGAAAATCCACAAGGATAAAACTTTAATCGGTAGAGGCTTTGAATTAGATGATTTAAAAAAGCAAAGCAAACTTGTTGATATTTACCAAGATGATGACAATCGCTGCAATCATACCTTTGTGTTTGGCTCAACAGGTGTGGGCAAAACACGGCTGATTGAAGGGCTTATCGAGCAGGACATTCCAAAGGGTAATAATGTAGTCATCATCGACCCAAAGGGCGATATAGCTTTGTTTTCAAAATTTTATGAACTTGCTAGAAAATGTGAGCGAGAGCAAGAAATAATGTTTATCAGCCCTATTTACCCTGAATTTTCGTTACAAATAAATCCTTTAAGCAATTACTATATGGAAGAAGAGCTTATCTCACACATTGTTTCGAGCGTGCCAGCAAAAGATGAATTCTTTTTTAATATAGCGAATGAAACCACGACCGTTATTGTAAAAACATTACTTTTAAAAAGGCGATTTGAGGGCAATAACGAACCTTTAAATTTTAACGAAATAGCCGAAAAGGCTTATTATCAAGGCTTGATTGATTTAAGAGATGAACTTGAAAGTTTAGGAGCAGTTAGTAGCGAAATGATGATAGATGAGCTAGAAATGGGGCGTTTGCTAGGGCTTTTTGCGCAAGTGCTTTCATCACCACAAGATTATTTCGCCAAAGTGTCATCAACCCTACGCACAACTCTTACTCAAATGACTATGGGTAACACAGGTAAAATTATAGGCTCAGCTCGCTCAAATGCTTTTATAGACAAGCTCGAAAAAGATGAGGGTGTGCTTTTGTATGTGATGACAGGCTCAATGCTTACAAGACAAGTATCAAGCATCATCTCAAAAATAACTATTTCAATGATACAAAGTTGCGTTGGGCGCATTTACGCATCAGGGCGCAAATTTAAAAATCCTTTAATGATTTATATCGATGAAGCCGCACACTCTGTATATATCGGCATAGAAACCTTATATGCACAAGCTCGTGGTGCAAAAGTAGCTATCATAGGACTTACGCAAAGTGCAGCGGACTTGGTTGCTGAAATCACACAAGCAAGAGCAGATAAACTTTTAGAGCTTACAAACACTAAAATCATTATGCGTTTAAATGATACTAAATCGGCAAGGACAATTTCTGATTTGGGTGGAAAACGCAGAGCGTATTCATACTTTTTAACGGTTGAGGGTGGCATTACTTCAAGAGAGGTTGAGGAATTAAACATAGAAAGTGATGACATAACCACGCTTGGCAAAAGAGAAATGTTTTATTTTGGTTTTGAGGGGCGATATAAAGGTAAAACACTACGAGTAGATAACGGACAGGTAGAAATTTTATTCCCTGATGTAACCAAAAAGAAAGATGTGCGATGATAGATTTAGTGGAAAATTTGATGAAATTCATCTACACTCATACTCTTTTTAGAAATGTGTGTTATTTTATCTTTATGAGCAGCTTGCTTTTGTTTGGATTTGTGAGCTTTTTGTTTTTTTCTAACGGCTTAAATTTTTCAAACATTTTCAACGCACAGGCATATTATTTTTTGATGCAAAAATACAAAAATATCATTATCACTTTTTTTATCGTAGAGCAAATTGCTCTTGTGTATTTAATTTTGTGGCAAGATAAAAAATTAAGAGATATTAACAAAAGTCCAAAAGAACAAATCCATATTAAGGATATTGCTGAAATTTGGACTCAATTTAACGCTCCAAATGAAAAGCCTTTTATGGAAAAAACGATATATGATGAAAGACAAAATATCGCTAATATCAATGAAACATTGCTTAGTGTGGCAAATTATACATTAAGTGAAACACAAATTTTTGTTAATGAAATAGTAAAACCTATATCCAAAAAAATTAGCAGCGGACATTTGAAAACGATTATTAGGCTTTTAAATTTGCTCGAACAAAACAAACACTGCCCAAGCGTTGTAAATTTTGCTAAAACTGAACCAAATGTGCTTTACCAAGATAAAGAGATTGTAACATTAGATAAAAAGACAAAATACGATATTTATGAGAAAATTAGTGTGTATAGACATTCTTTAAATGTCGCTCGCAATGCTGTATTTGTTATGCAAAAAGAAAAAGGCTCTAAAATACAGCTTATCGGCAAACTTGTCATCGTAGCACTTGCGCACGATATAGGCAAGATTGAGCGATATGAGATTAGAGAACAAAAACGCCACATTAGCTTTGAAGAGCGCAAGAAAATGCCTCATCAAAACATATCATCAATGATTTTGTATGACGGCTTTAAGGATTGCCCTGACTTACAAGAAATTGCTGGAATAGTCCAAAGACACCACGATGGTTATGTTGATAAAAATGATATTTTACTAAAAATTCTCATAGAAGCAGATAGTCTAACAAGAAGCAATGAACTTCACAAATACAAACTCGGCGAGGATATTTGCGATTTGCTCGATAAAAACCAAAATTTACAAAAAGAAACAAAGACACCACAAAAAGCTACACAAGAGCAAATACAAGAAAAAACTACACAAACCACTACACAAACACAAGCTCAACCCAAAGAAAGCACCTTATTTTTAGATAGCTTTGATGAATTTAAGCAGCTCAGCCCACACGATATACAAGGTTTGGTGCTAATAAATGTTAGTTTAGATAAGGATTTAACGCAAAATGATTATAAAACTCTTAATACTCTTTTAAAGAAAGAATTAGACAATGAATACAACACTTGTTATACAAGCGATAAGGGCTTTTATATAGTGCAAATAGAAGCGGATAGGGTAAAAGTATTTAACTTTACTTATGATTTAAGTCAAAGAATAATTAAAAGTGATTTTAAAAAGTGTTTTATAGGCTTTGCTATGGCAAAAGAAGCACAACTTGGCAAAGATATGGTGGAAAAGGCTAATTTAGCACTTGATGAATCGATAAAGACAGGTGCTATTGTTGATTTTAAGGATATTAAATCGCAAAATAATGAAGATAAAGTCGTTATTAGCGATACAGCGCAAGTGTCTCAGACAAAAGAAGAGACTCAAAAGCAAGAAATAAAGGAAGTTAGCACTAAAAAAGATGAGTTAATATCGGCGCAAATACCACAAAATAAGGTAGAAGCGACAAAGGTTGAACAAAGCGATGAAATAAGTCAAGATGATTTGATGAGTGAGGATATTGATGGCGCAATAGACGAAAAAGACGATGATGCTTTCAATCAAATAAAGAAAATCACACAACAAATTAAAGTGATAAATCCAGATAGTGAGGAAAGTTTTGATATTGTAAGGCTTGAAAGTCGAATTTTTAAAGAATTAGCTACCAAAATCAACACTTTTTCAAGTGAGGGTGGATTTTATATTAACAGCGTATCGTTTAAAAAATTCGTGTTATTTACAAAGCGTTGCTTGATTGATACTCTTGCTAAAATTTTACAAAATGATGAAAACATAGAAAAGAAAGTTAATTTCTTTATACGCTACTACCGCAACAATGAAGATGAAAGCAAACGATACATTTGGTTTGTTGGAGTTGAAAAGGGTTATTATGAATCAATGTATTATATAGGGCAAAATGAAAATGATTTTGTTAAAACCTCATTTGTGCCTTTTGAAGCAAAACTTACTTTTAATCTTGATGTTTATCAACTTGAAAAAATGAAACAAAATAGTGAATTAGCCAGCTATAAAATAGGCGAATTCAGCAAGGAAAGGAAAAAATGAAAAGAAATAGGCGAATTCAGCTTATTAAACAAAAAGACAGCAGAGTGATTATATCTCGCACAAAAGAGACAGATATGATTTTGGATTTGGCGCAAAAAGCTGATGATATATTTTTCAAATTACGAAATTCAGCAGGGCTTGATATAGATTATGAACAAGTTGATTTGTTGCTAAATTCTTGGGCGAACATTATGATTAAAACATCAGATGCTTTAAGTGGTATAGCCGCAAAGATTGAGTTAGATTATATAGAGCCTAGTTCAATCAGCATCAGCAAGGCAGAGTTAAAATGAAAAATCGCATTTTTATCTTTTTTATCCCTATTTTACTGACAGCAGAAAGCTATTATGTGCAAGCAGGCGAGCATTTTGGGCTTGACCCACAGCTTTTATGGGCGATAGCTTACAAAGAAAGCCGCCACACGCCACATATCATAAGCAAAAGCAACAAAAACGGCTCTTATGACATAGGCATTATGCAAATCAACAGCTCACATTTACCACGCCTTAAAAAGCAATATGGCATAGTGCAAAAGGATTTGTTAAACCCACAAATCAACATATTTGTAGGTGCTGAAATTTTAAAAATGTGTTTTAATAAACACAACAATACTCAAAATGCCATCACTTGTTATAACGGACGAATAAAAAATAATTCTTATGGTAAAGAAGTATTGCAAATTTTAAGTGAGGCTCAAAAGAAATATCAAAAAATAGGAGTAAAACAATGAATTTTCTATCAAATAAGCTCATTCGTTTGCTAATGAGTAAGGCAACCTACAAGTCGCAAGGCTTTGTTTTTGTGTTAATGCTTGTCATTCTTGTGGCAGCATTGATAAAAAATCCTACATTTTTTAGTGCCGATGGTATCAATCTTTCAGTTAATCAAACTATCGAAGGCAAGGTTGTCAAAGTCATAGACGGCGACACTATTGATGTGCTTGATAATACAAACACCAAGCATAGAATTCGCTTTTATGGTATCGATGCACCTGAAAGTAAGCAGGCTTATGGACAAAAGGCGAGGGAATTTTTGGCTTCAATGATAGCTGGCAAAAATGTCAAGGTTGTCATCAAAGACAAAGATAGGTATGGGCGAAACATAGGCAAGGTGTTGTTGAATGGCACGGACATTAACAGAGAGATGGTTGCTAATGGTTATGCACACGCATATAAAGAGTATTCAAAAGAATATGTGAGAGAAGAAGCCGATGCAAAGGCTTTAAAATTAGGTTTGTGGCAGGATAAGCACCCTATAAAACCTAGTGATTTTAGAAGGAGCAAACAATGAAAAAATTAAAACAAAATTCGCAAAAACAAGGCATTGCCTTTGTATCAAGCCCTTATGCAGCTGTATTAAGGCATATACAAGATAAGCAATATGCGAACCACTTTATCAAATCTTACGCACGCTTTGGTTGCAAAAAGGCTTTGGATAATCAATTTGTGCCGTTTAGTCCTGTTTTAACTTTTGAAGGGATTTTTGATGAGAATCAAAGGGATTTAATTATGCAGCATTGCTTTGAAATAATCAGCAAAAGTCAAGTCTTATATGTGGTAAAGACAGGATATTTTCATCTCAGTAGTGGTATGCAAGATGAAATTGCGTATGCAAAGAGTTTAAATTTGCCTATTATGGAGATTGAATTTTTAAGCAAAAGTCTTAACGGAGAGATAAAATGAAAGAGCTGCAAAGTATGGGTATTGCTGGGGTAAATCCTTGCTATAACTACGACAATTATAGTCCATATCTCACATTTGAAGAGTGTGTGGAATTATTTAAAAACGCAAAAATAGACAAAAGAGGTTCTTACCCACGCAAAAAACGAGCTAAAAATGGGAGTGAAAAAGAAAAAAACATAAAGGATAAGGGTTAGTATGAAAATTTTTGCACGAATTTTAGCAAGACTTTGTTTTGTCTTATTGGTTGTATTTTTGTTTTTCGTTGTAGGTGCAAGTATAATTTTGGCTTTTTTATTAGAACTTTGCAATAAAAGCATAGGTTTTTTAGCAAAAATTTGTCTTGCTTTTAAATTTTGCGCTAAAATTTAAGTCAAGGTTTATATTTTTTGCCTATAATATCTATGCTCGACTACCGATGGTAGAAAGAGGTGGCTAGCATTTGCTTCGTGGAGATGCCGCAAGTCTCCGCTATACTTTTTTAAGTGTCAAATTCCCAAGTGTTTTCTTTATAAATTCCCAAAATACTTATACACTCATTTTCAACAAGATAAGGCATAACATAACCCTTGTATATCAAATCTCGCACATTTTCATCGTTAAAATGTATGGATTTTCGGCACTTATAAGGCATATCGACAAGATTTTGGCACGAAAATTTAATGGACTTTGAAAATTCTTTGGCTCTTGTTTTGCTGTCAAGGGCTATAAAGTCAGTAATCGCACGAAACTCGTAAATAAATCTATCGGTAATCGCACGAAACTCGTAAATAAATCTATTTGAGTAAATAATTTTCATTAAAATTCATCTATGGATTTATCAATAATATCAAAAACTTCTTTTTCGTTATACATTTTCATTTTGCCTTCTCGTATAAGCTTTATGTCGTCTTTGTAGTTTTGAATTCGTTGCTCGTGCAAAAAACTTTGTAAAGCCCTTTGTATCAGTTCGCTTTCGCTGATTCTCTCTTGATAGGCAGTTTTAATGACGAAATTTTCAACTTCTTTGGGTAAATTTATAGTTAAAGGCATTCGCTATCCTTGTTTTATAATCCCTCGCCGCATTTGCTAAGCGAGGGGACTACGGATAAATCCGTAGGGAATCAATAAAATTGTAATAAATTTTGCATTAACTTGTCAAGTATTTTTTATTTTACAAGATAAGCAACAAAATACCTATTTACAAGATTTAAAATTATTTTTAATGCTTAAACTATCTTTTTAAGGGATTAAAATGGTTTAAATTATCATCAAAATGCTTATTTATAGATATTTTATCGTTTTTTATGCTAAAAGAAGTGATAAAAAATGATAAAAGATGATAAAAACTTTTTTGCAAAGTATCCTTGACAATGCAAAAGAACTATTTTATAATTCTCGCATTATTACTCTTTTTTAGAGCAGGTTTAGCTGGAATACCCTTTGATGTCATTTTGACATTATTGAATGGACGCCGCAACTCCATTGTATTTCCTTGCTTCTAGGGTCTCACTCCCTAGTAAAAAATAGCTGGCTTAATGAAATCGGTTAATTCTTAGCCGATATAAAACCCTTTTAATTGCTGGGAAACTCTAAAACGAGTTAAAATCGTTTTAGACGGGCTTTGCGTGTCTGCTCGGCAACGCAATAAAGTGTTTTTTGCACTTTAAAGGGGACTAGCTACCGCAGAAGTTAAGAAATTAGCTTTGTAGCAGGTAAGATAATGCTTGCCGTATGGTAAAAACGCTAGTCTTATGAGGTCATCGACATAAAAGCAGCCAAGTGCCTAAGTATCCTTTGGATATAAGGTAAAGGTTCAGAGACTATCGAAAGTGGATTTAAACTTTCGACTAAAAAGGATAAATTTGTGTTTTGGACTACCGAACACAGAGGAACAACAAGAGGCGGATTCTGTCCGCCTTTTTTCAAAATACAAATTTATCCTTTTGAAGTCGATTAAATCAACAAGGGCAAATTTGTGCTTTGAGAGTAACTTGCTGGTTATTAGCTTGTTTTACGATTTGAGGCACGCCATAGTTATTTCCTTTTCTATGTTGATGCAAAAGTCCTTGAATTTAGCAGCAAAAGAGCTTTTAGGTTTTGAGGCTCTTGCTCTATTCAAGGCACAAATTTGTCCTTTGCGATGAGTTTTAATCAAACGAGTAGAGTAGAATGTAAGCAGTATATTTATCCCCCATTTTTTCTTTCCAAATGCAAGTTGTAGGGTTTTTAAACTCTACTTACACCACAAAATTTACAAACAAGGAGCTAATAATGGCAGAAAATACAACACAACAACAAAGGCTCAGTAGAGCTGAAATAATCAAACGAAATGCGGAAAACAAAAAAAATGTTATCGACAACAATGTCAATGCAGCCGTATTTGTGAGCGAAACTAAGGCTTCAAACCAAATTTTCTCATCTGTGAGAATGTTTGATGCTTTGGACTCAGCAATTAGGCGTTTATGGGGCGTTTCGATTGATATGGACGAGGTGGCAAAATGGTTTGCTGGCGTAAAAGAGCTGCAAGCCAAATTTGCCGAACTTCAAGTGCTAGGCACAAACCTACTCGTTAAGGCGAATAGCCCAAGAGACATCAGTAACCGAGTGCTTAGAAATATCGTTGCTAACGAAATCAATGCAAGAGCAAAAGCTGAAAAAGCAGCAAAGACTGAAAAAGCTGAAACTCAAACAGCACAAACTGAAACAGCAAGTGCTAATGAGCCAGCCAAAAAGGTAACGACAAAGAAAAAGGCTTCGTAAAAGCCTTTGTGGGGGATAAATAGACAATGACATTCCAAAGAGAGGGCAACGCTATGTTTAAGGGCATAGTGAAAAGATAGTCCGTTCTTTGCCGTGAGGTAAAGCTGCCTACTTTATATCCAAGCCTTAATGCACGCTAGGATAGCAAAGCAAGGCGTTTGCAAAAGTTGCGTTTTGCAAAGAACACCAAAGATAGAGTTTTTATTCTTAACCGCATTCCTCATTTAAACTTCAAAGCTATCGCTTTTTAGCACTTTGGCTTTGATTTGATACGAAATCTTTAATTTTCATAAGCTTTTTGAGTCGAGCTGAGCATTTGCTTTGCTTATTTTTGCGAAATTTATGTTTCGCTTGTCTTGGAAAGGATAAAAAATGACTTTTAAAGACAAATTAAAGCGTTTTTACGCTAAAATTTATGGCATAATAAACAAATTTTGTGCTATAATAAAAAAGCATAATCCGATAGGATATGATGATGCTAGGCTGATTTTATTTGGCTTGTTCATCAACTCTTTATCGCATTATACTACGGGCAATAAAACCGCAAATGCTATAACATTAGGGATTACAATCCTTTGTTTAGTCATTTTTGCAAAGCTAGAAAGGAGAAGAAAATGATGCCTGAATTTACAACTTTTGGCTACATTCAGTTAGGCTTTTTGCTTTTTATGTTGGTTTGGGGACTTATTGAACTCAAAAAAACACCTAAAAAGCGCGCCTAGCATTCTCTACTCAATCCCTTAGGGGACTTTTACCTACACAAGTAGGCTTTTCGCTGCGTTTTTACGCTGCGTTCCTACTTTGTAGGACTTGTAAGCTTTAAATAAGCGAACAAATGGTTTCCCGCTGGGATTGATAAAACTATAACTCACACTACAATCATACTTCACTCATCACATTTTTTCTTGTCCTTTCGTAGCTTTTTAGCTTTTAGGCACTTTTGTGCTGTTTGTGATGCGATGATTCTTAATTTGATAAAAAAAATCTTGTAGTTTATATATTTTAACCATTCGTTCTCTTATTTAAAACTTACGAGTTTTAAAAAAAACTTAAAAATGACACTATGATGACAGATTTGTTAGAAATCTTTAACATTCCCAAAGCATTATCAGTTGCTATGTATGAAACTCTTAAATATGAGAAGTTTCATAAAAAGCCTAATGAAACTCTTCATTATGATGATGAGCAAGAGCTTTGGTGTGAATTGGTTCGTGCTTTTTTAAAAAAATGAAAAGCACTACTAAGCTACAATCCCTTGTGGATAAATTTTGCTTATTTAAGACAATTTCTTGTCTTAATCTGCATTATTCTACTTCTAGTGGTAGCATTTTGCTCCGCCACTTTCTACACTTTAACAATCCCATTTTGGGATTGTTCTTCTTTTTGTTTGGTTTTAAACAAGCATAAGGGAACTTTCCTAAAATGGAAACAAATATACAAAATTCGATTTATTCTTGTGTAGTCTTTTGTTCTGAGTTACACGAAACCAAAAGAGAAATCGAATGTATATCATTTTACGCCCTTTAATAACACGAGATGAATTATTAAGTTATTGATGAAAATCGATGACGATAGAATGATTCTAAAACTCGTTCTACACAAACCGATAAGAACAAATTTTTTATCATTACTCACAAAATAATGCTTGCTGTATGATGTTAATGTTGTTTTTGGCATATTGCAAACGCAGCTTTCATTCAAATTTTGTGCGTGTGATTTAAAATTATCGGGGCTTATGGTAAAGGCTTAAAATGCTTTTCAAAAGGCTGTGGGGGTATAGTTCTATTATGCTTGTTTAAGACCAAAAGTCTTAAATTTTATTTTTAAAGGAGAGCTTTATGTATAATAAAGTTACACTCGTAGGCAACTTAACCAAAGATATTGAGTTGAGTTACCCAAACCAAAAAGCCTTTGCAAGAGGCTCGATTGCGACTAATCGCAAATATAAGTCGCAAAATGGCGAAGTTAAAGAGGAGGTTACCTTTTTAAACTTCATCATCAATGGCAAACCAGCAGAGTTGGCGAATCAATACCTCAGAAAAGGCTCAAAAGTCCTTTTTGAAGGCAGATTAGCCCAAAACGACTATACTGATAAGAATGGCATTCAACGCACTTCTTATCAAGTGGTAGTCGAAGAAATGCGTTTCTTAGATGCTAAACCTGCTGATAAAGCACAACAAGCTGAAAAGAAAGCTCAACCTGCTGCTGCCGCTGCGACTGCAAAGGCAGAAACATCAGCTCAACAAGCTGATGATTTCGATGCAGATGGTGCAGCTTTGCCGTTTTAATTAACGGCAAAGGCTCAAAGTTTAGAGACTCCACTTGGGGTCTCTTTTTTTTTCTACGATTTGACATTCCCACAAGGGATTTTTTGTTTTAAACAAGCAAAATTCAATCCCTTGTGGATAAATTTTGCTTATTTAAGACCAAAAGTCTTAAATTCAATATGAAGGAAGAAAATTATGGATTTAACAAGAGTCCAAAAATTTGAGGCGTTTGTCGCTTCAAATCTACCAAAAGCCTTGAAAAAGGCTTCAATCCAAAGTCTAGGCGATAGGAGTAAATATGTTGGTTCGTCCGATATAGGTGGCTGCTTACGCAAGTCTTATTTTGATAAAATAAGTGAAACTGAGTATGACTTAGCAACGCTTATTCGTTTCCAAAGAGGGCATTTGAGCGAGGGTATAGTAGAAACTATGCTTGATGGCTTAAATTTCCGCAAACAAGCCGAATTTGAAATAAAATTTGAGGGCTTTGAGCTGAAATCTCACATAGATTTTTTGCTTGAAGACAGCAAAGAATTTGTTGTAGTGGAAGCAAAAAGCGTGCAAAGTGAAATTGAGGAGGCTTATCCATCTTGGGTAAGTCAGGTGCAGTTTCAGTTACATTTGCTTAAACAAAACACTACAAAGCCTGTAAGGGCTTTTATCATCGCTTTAAATATCAACACAGGTTGGTTTAAGGTCTTTGATATTGCTTACAATGAGCCTTTGGCAAAGCTATCACTAGCAAATGCTAAAAAACTCATTGAGGCTTTGCAAAACAAAAGCGAGCCACAAGCTAGCGAGCAGCTTTATTGTGGTGTTTGTCCGCACAAAGCAACTTGCCCTTTGCTTAACAAAGGTAGCGAGGCTTTAAGTGGCGATGCCGTAATACTTGCTCGTAGGCTAATAGAGCTAAATTCTGCAAAGAGTGCAGCTGCAAAGGCTTATGATGAGGCAAAGGCTGAATTTGAAGAGCTGATGAGAGGACTTAGCCTAACGAAAGTTAAGGTTGATGAGAATTTTATCTCGCTTACAAAGGATAGCCAAAGCATTGGATTTGATATAAAAGCGTTTGAGAGTGCTAACAAGGCACTTTACGATGAACTTTTTGTCAAGTTTCAAAAGGTAAGTAATCGAAAGGGTTACTTAAAAATTCAATAAGGAAAAATGATGAAGTGTAAAAGTTGCAAAAAAACGCTAAGAGCTAATGAGGATTGTTATTATCCATATTGCTATGTTTGCGAAAAACAACTCATTAAAGAAGTGCAAGAATTTGGTCGTTTTTTGGTTGATTTTGACCAAGATGATGATTGGGATTCTGTCGCAGTAAAATTTAGTGAGTTGAGCCACAAACTTCACATAAGTAGCCTGTTTCGAGCAGGTCAAAAAACCAAAATTTCATAAAGGAGATAAAATGGTTAAAAAGCGTGATGGGCATATTCAAGCTGCTATTCGTAGAGAGATTTCCCTTTCTACAAGAGTAAGCAAGGATAGAACCAAATTCACACGAAAAATCAAGCATAAAAACAAAATTTACGCTTGATTCAGCCCTCAGTCAGGGATTTAATGCCCTGCAAAGGCGCATTTTATCCTCTTAAACCCCACTAAACTCACAATCTACCCTTTTTTAAATTTTATTTACATTAGGATAGGTCTGCGTGTTTAGTTTTTCAATTTTTAAAGGAATACTATGAAAGCAAAAATCAACAACCAAAAGCTGCTTGCAGCTATCAAAAAAACCGAAAGGTTTTATGACAAAAAAGATATTTCTTGTATTACAAGTCATTATCTTTTTGAGGCTGATGCTGAAAACAGCGTTCTCAAAATCACGGCGACTGATTATGAATTTGGGCTTACTCAAATCATAAGAAATGTCGCTGTTGAAACAAGTGGGCGTGCTACTGCACCAGCAAAGAAATTTGGGGATATCCTCAAAAAAATAGGCAAAGACGATGAAATCGTCCTTGAAGTTGAAAAAAACGACTTGTTTTTACGAGTTGGAAAATTCAATTTCAACCTAGCAATGTTCAATTACGATGAGTTTCCAGCGTTAAAGCTAGAAAGTGAGTATCCGCTCAACATCGATAGCGATGTCTTTAAGAGAAAATTAAAGCTCTTATCGCACGCTATGGATAAAAACAATCCAAAGTTGAGCTTAAACGGCATTCATTTGAGCGTAAGGGCAGATAAATTTGCCTTTGCTGCCACAGATACACATAGGCTTGCTGTGTCGTATGTTGAAGCACAAAATGCTAAAACTTATGACATAAACATTCCTGCAAAGGCTGTTGTAGAAATGCAAAGGCTTTTTGAAGGCGATGTAAAGCTCTTTGTGGCTGACACGCTTGGGCATAATGAAGAAGGACCTTGCGTTGTCAAGGAAGACTTGCTTTTAGCGAAGACTGATGAGTTTGAGTTTTTTACGAAGCTCATCAATGATAAGTTTCCTAATTTTGAGAGGGTAATACCTACTCAAATCAACGAAACTATCACTTTGGATAAAAGCGAAATGCGCGAAAATCTCAAAAAGATGGCTATTTGTTCTAACAAACTAGCTATCAATTTTAGGTTAGATGGCAAGGTTATCTACCAAAGTTTATGTTTTGACAATGACGGCGTTCGTGCTGAATTTGACAAAGCCCTTCCTTTGCGTGATAACTTTGTTCTCGGAGTTAAAGCAGATTACCTAAATGACTTTTTAAGTTAGGTTGATGAAAATCAATTCACGCTTAAATTGAATGAAGAATCTGCTACTTTTATCGCTCAAAGCAATGAATTTTTTGAGTGCATTGCGCCTATTCTCAATTTTCTTACAAAGGAAGATGTTGAAAAATTTGGCTTTTTGCACCAAGATAAGAATCTGTTGCCAAAAGAAGCAGATGAGCAAGAAGTGCAAGAAACTCCGAGCGATGTAGCTTAGACTGCCACTATGAACACTTAACCCAAGTCGAGGGTAGAAACTCTTTACTCTCGTGTGAGGGTAATTATGTTTTCTATCCTTTAACACCGAGCTTTAAGCTCACTGACATAAAGGAGAAAAAAATGTCAAAATCAATTCAAATTCAAAATTCAACTTCTTGGCTAAACGCTGAGGAAATAGCTTTTGTTAAAAAGCAATTTTTTCCGCTCAACGCTAATGCGCAAGACATAGCGTTTTGCCTAGAAGTAGCAAAATCTTATAATCTCAACCCCATCTTGCGCCAAATTTTCTTTGTCCCTCGAAAATTCAAGGACGACAATGGAGCTTGGCACGAAAAGGTTGAGCCGCTTGTAGGGCGTGATGGCTTTTTAGCTATCGCTCACAAAATGGGCAATTTTGGCGGCATAGAAACCACTTCTGTGCTTAAAGAAGTGCCTTGCCAAACAAACGGCAAATGGGGTATGAAACAAGACCTTGTAGGTATCTGCAAGGTATTTAAAAAAGGGTGTGAAAAGCCTTTTGTTGTGGAAGTTGCATATAGTGAATATGTGCAAAAAACACGCAATGGCGAACCCACTCAATTTTGGGCTAATAAACCTGACACAATGATAAAGAAAGTCGCAGAGTCTCAGGCTTTGCGTAAGGCTTTCAACATTTGTGGGCTTATGAGCTTAGAAGAAGTTGGGGTTGGCACTCAACAAGATGGCGGCAGTGATGTCGTCATAGACACTGAGACGATAGAGTCTCAAATTGATGTCGAGGCTGAAAACACCTTACTTGCTGTAAAAGAGCAAGAGGCTTTGGCTCAATTTGGACTATCAAGCGAGTGCAAGGCTGGTTGGATAAAGGTTGTGGGCGATACTTACAATCTGAAAAATCAGCTTAGCTCACTTGGCTATTCGCTACACAAATCTCAAAGTGGCGAATCAATTTGGGCTAAAAAGCTCGCTTAATCTCACTTAGGTGGGGATTTTTGTTCCCACTTGGGTGCATTTATCCCTTAACACGCATAGCAAGGCTTATGTCCTTGCTTTATTTTTAAAAGGAACAGAATGTATGAAGAAACATACAAGTCTTACGAAGAGCAGCTTGAAAAACTGCACGATTCGTCAAGGCAGATTAGATTCGATAGCCCTGAGCTTTTGCCACTTGAAAAGAAAGCAGTAACGATAGTTCATTGCTGCGACTTTGATGTGTGCGAAATCACTTACAAGGGCGTAAAAGGCTATATTTTGTGGGATTGCCAACAAGCGTTATATAGAGGCGAGGATAGATGCAAAAGCATTGATGAATTTCTCGCTGAATACAGCGTTACTAGGCTTCAAGATGTAACATTGCTTTTGAGCGATGCTTTTTTCGATGATTATGGCTTTGATAAAGCCAAAGTCTTTGATGATAGCGTGCTTTATAGCGATGAGTGCTATGACGAGGAGGCTGTATGAGCGGTTTGAAAATACTGCCCACAAAGCACTTTGTCGAGCAGCTTGGAGAGAGGTTTTTTGACTTGTCCGTTATAAACTTAGTTTATATGGAGTTGGCAAAAAACACTAATCCTCACAAAACCTTATTCGAGATAAGCAATGGTGGCTCGACTATCATTGCAAAATTAGATAAAGAAAAAGGCGTTGTCAAGCTCATCACAGGGTGGGTAGGCAATAGACAAAAGAAGGCTTTTTAAAGTCTTTTGCTTTTTCTTAATTAGTCTTAGTAGCCATTTGTGGCTACTTCAACCACAAATTTTAAACAAATATAGAAAGGGAAAAACAATGTTTAAAATCAATTTATTCATTGACAATGCTTGGGAATTTGACAAAAAACTCAAATTAAACCCTGCGTTTGACACTAAAACAATAGTCCGTAGTTACGATAGAAATAGCTACGGCAACACAACAAAGCAAGTCTATGACTTAATCTGCTTTGAGCTTGAAAATTTACTTCATAAGGTAAATTTCAATCTTGAAAATTTAGGCAGAGTAAGAGTGTGTGTTTTCGATGAGAATGAAAAAACCATTGAAAGCGTAACTTTTAGGCTTGCAGAAAACGGACAGATTGGTCTGTTCGCTAATTTTGGTAGCTTACCAAATATAACCGCACAAATGTGGGGCGTTTGGTCAAAGTTAAACAATCTACTGCTAGACAGAAAGGTTGCGTAATGAATAAGCTAACCCAAAAAATAATAGACGAACTCAACCAACAATACGGCTGCTCTTTTTTCGCTTTTAGCGAAAAAGGGCTTACAATCAAATTTAGCGATGAACTCAAAGAGTTCTTTGATGAATATGATATCAAAAGCGAAATGGATTTTAGCGACCATTTCGGCTCATTTAGAGACTTTCTTTGCATACCAAAAGGTATGGATATGGTTAGTTTTTGTTCTGACAATGACGAGCTATACCCAAAGCACTTTGGTATGACAAATGCTCCCTTATTTGGCTTTAACGGCTTACTTGGCTGCGAAGAATCGCCTGTTGAATATGCTTTTATGTATTTCAACAGCTATCAAGTGCTAGATTGGGTCAAAGTGCTTATAGAGAGCGAGGAAGTAACCTTTGAAACATTTATCGATAACAGCGATGAATACGAAAAGGCTCAACAAATTTATATCGAACAACAAGGAGAGTAAGATGAAAATCTACAAAGAAACAGAATTGAAAAACTTTGAATTTTGGAGTGGCGGTGCTGACAGGGCAAACCATCTTAGCGATGATGAGCTTGATAGATTTGAGGCAATGCTCGATAGCGAGCTTTACCCAAATGGCATCGATGTAACAAATCTTAATGATTTGTTTTGGTTTGAATTCTCTTTTGTTTGCGAGTCTCTTGGACTTGACGAAGATGAGGTTTTAGACCGACCGATTTTCAGAGAAAGGAGACAACAATGAATAAGGAAATTCATCTAGGCGTTTATGAAAACGATGGCTGGTGGTGTTATGACAACGCCTATAAGTCGCTCAAAGCAGCTATTAAAGCGGCTAAGAAGTTTTCTAAATGCGCAAAAGTTTCATCGGTTTTATTGATGATTGACAATGACAAGCATTGGTATATCGATGGAGCAAGGCAAAAACAAGTAGCCTAAATCTTATTGAGTAGTCTTTTTTGGGCTACTCAATCTTTTAAACATACTTCCCACAAGGGATTTTTTGTTTTAAACAAGCAA
>OLGZ01000434.1_pt1 | contig 33887 bp, 24 predicted proteins | sample 1605981 | NCBI WGS metagenome assembly OLGZ01 (sample SAMN03283291) | human gut metagenome | biome: human-associated habitat; material: feces | host: Homo sapiens | place: Peru | collected 2012 | reverse complement strand
GATATAGACCGAAAAGATTCCTTAAGATGATGCAGGTTATTTTTTGAAGGTTACTAAACAACGCCTCATCGAGCAACTCATTAAAAAGGCGTTCCTCCATGGCAAATTTTTGTAACGTAAAAAATTTGCCATGGAGGAATGCCTTTACCACATAGACAGCAATTTGTTACGATGCTTTGACAACATCGCCAAAGAATCTTGTTGGTCTGTGGTCACTTCGACAAGCTCAGTGACCAGTAATTACAGCACTGCCGTGCGAGCGGCGACGGCAGCGGCTGCCTCGGCGAAATCCTCACCGGATGAGGCGTAAATAACTCCACGTGAGGAGTTTATCAGAAGGCCGCCTTGGGAGTTGGAGCCGTTGGCGATAACCTCCTCAGCGCTTCCGCCTTGCGCTCCTACACCCGGCACAAGGAAGAAATTGTCCGGGCAGAACTGCCTGATCTCCTTCAGTTTATCCGCCTTGGTAGCACCGACGACAAACATCATGTTCTCTGGCGTGGAGATCTCCATCATCTTTTCCATAACCACCTGATAGAGAGGCTTGCCACCTTTCTCTGCTGTCTGGAAATCGACAGAGGACGGATTTGAGGACAGAGCCACGACAATGGCGTAGCGGCCGGGATATTCAAGGAAAGGGGTGACTGTCTCGCTGCCCATATAAGGGGAAAGGGTGACGGCGTCGAAGTCGAAGGTCTCGAAAAGGCTCTTGGCGTACATTCTGGCGGTGTTGCCGATGTCTCCCCTCTTCGCGTCCGCGATGATGAACTGCTCCGAATGGTTTGAACGAATATAATCAACCGTCTTGTCGAGAATGGCCATTCCGTCCACTCCGAGGCACTCGTAGAAAGCGAGATTCGGCTTGAAGGCGATGCAATGCGGGGCGGTCGCGTCAATGATGCGCTTGTTGAACTCCAGCACAGCCTCGCCTACCGTCCTGCCGGCCTTCACGCACTCGGGGATCTTGGCGAAATCGGTGTCAAGGCCGACGCATAGCATCGAACTTTTTTTCTTTATCTGGGAATATAAATCTGCTGTTGTCATATTTTTTTCTATTCATAATATTCATAAAACTTGGCGATGGACTCCATCCCGGCGAAGAACTGCCGGAGCAGATAACTCTCGTTCGGAGAATGGATTGTATCCCTCTCAAGGCCGAATCCCATCAGCAGCGGATCCACTCCAAGGATCTTCTGCATATCCGCAAGCACAGCGATGCTGCCGCCGCCACGACTCGGAACCGGCTTGACGCCATAAACCTCCTCCATAGCCTTTGAAGCAGCCTGGAACGCCGGAGACGAAATCGGAATGAGGAATCCCTCCCCACCCTCGCACGGCTTGACCTCTATGCGGCAATATTTCGGAGCGATCTTCTCCAGATGTTTCTTGAATATCCTCGTGATCTTCGCGCTCTCCTGATTCGGCACGAGACGCATCGATATCTTGGCGTGAGCGACTGACGGGAGAACCGTCTTGGCCCCCTCACCGATGTAACCGCCCCAGATTCCGCACACATCCAGACAAGGCCTGATGCCGATCCTCTCAAGCGGAGTGTAACCTTTCTCTCCACGCAAAGCCTTGACACCCACCGACTCTTCAAACTCTTTGAGATCGAACGGGGCTCTCGCGAGCTGTGCCCTGTCCTTTCTGGGAAGTTCCACGACATCGTCATAGAATCCCGGAATTGTGACGCGTCCGTCCTTGTCGATCAGCCCTGAGATCAGATCGCAAAGCGTCTGGATAGGATTGGCGACCGTGCCACCGTAGTGTCCGGAATGCAGATCCTTATCCGGACCTGTCAGAGTCACCTCCAGATAGGCCATTCCCCTCATACCGCAATTGATCGAAGGCACCTTGTCGGAGATCATCGTCGTGTCCGAAACCAGAATCACATCGGCTCCAAGCCATTTCTTATGTTCCTTGACCCAAGCCGGAAGGGATGGACTGCCGATCTCCTCCTCGCCCTCGAAGATGAACTTCACGTTATGGCGAAGCTTGCCGCTACGAAGGAGATATTCAAAAGCCTTGATGTGCATAAAGAGTTGACCTTTGTCATCGTTGGCTCCACGGGCATAGATGGCCTCCTGACCGGTCGGGTCCTGCTTGATCACCGGCTCGAACGGATCCGTGTGCCACTTTTCAAGCGGCTCCGGCGGCTGCACGTCATAGTGGCCATAAACCATCACGGTTTTCCATTCCGGATTGATGATCTTCTTGCCGAACACCACAGGATTACCCTTGCTCGGATAGACTCCGGCCTCGTCGGCCCCAGCCTCCAGAAGCAGCTCCTTCAGCCTCTCGGCGCAACGTTCCATATCCTTCTTGTGGTCCTGCTTCGCGCTGATGGACGGAATCCGCAGGAGAGAGAACAGCTCCTCGAAGAACCGTTCCCTGTTTTCTTGAATATATTCCTTCATTCCTTTGCGTTTTTTGCGTTTCACAAAAATAGCCAAAAGCAACGGTAATTTCAAGCGTGGAGCTTAGCTCGTTAATATTCAAGAAAAGAATATACCCTCCTCACTACCGTAACGGGCAGGAGGAGGGCACTTCATCTAATTAACCAACAAGCGGTTAGCCTCCGCGGAATTATTTACGGAAAGCCTGACGCCTCGCTGACTTATGAATATTCAAGGCTTTGCCGGAAGCGGCCGCCGCTCTGGTTGACACAGAGGTAGTATCGGCAGTGCCGTCATAGATGTAAGGCTTACCTGTGTAAGATCCCTTTACAGAAATCTTAAAGTCATCATCAGTGATGTCGAAATCAATCGTATAGGTATCACCTGTCTTCTTGACGCTGACTGTTCCTTTCTGGGCTCCACACAATGGCTGGAAATCACCACCTTGGGTGTCAGTCGCAAGATACCAAGTGCCATATATACTACCATCCTCGGCAGCCAAACCGGGAACCACAGTAAACGGAGTCAAAGAGGCAGCCGCGGTGATCTCCATAGGATTAAGGACATTGAACGTGCCGGCAGGAAGAACTTTGCCGTCTGAAGGAGCGGTGTTCAATTCAAGCATCAGTATCTTGCCCGGGCCGACCAGTTTCTGCTTTGTGAAATCCACTCTGCTGTCAGCGAGATAAATGAGCCAGTTGTTGGACACGCCGCCTGTTTTGTAGATGTCTCCGTCAAACTCAAAGTAGCCCTGTGTGAGTTCATTACCAAGATCGACCTCGGTGTAGTCCTGTGCCGGCGGATCTCCGGCATCCTTGACATCCTTGAGGGTCACAGCTCCGGTGTAACGGAACTTGTACTCCTTGCCGCCGGCCGTGACGACCGCGTTGATCGTGTACTCGGAACCATTCAACGTGATGTCAACAGTGCCTTGCTCGGCCATAATGTACTGCGGCTCGGCATCTCCTTCCTGATAAGAGTAGATGAATGATCCGATGATGCCCCAAGCGCCCATATCCGTACCTGGCAGCCAAGTGTAGCTCTGGTCCTGATCATCAGAACGGCAAATATAATAAATTATTGACTATTTTTGCAGCCTTGACCGAGATAAAAATCCGGGATGGATTTTTGAATATCACTAAATTTAAGGAAATGATTTTTATGACATTGCTGGCCCTGGCGGGTCTTGGTTATACACTGTGGCACATCTGGATGATTCTTCCATTGGACACTGTGTGGAGAATCTTCATAGTCGGGGGATGCCTCGGGGCTTTCCTTTTCTTGTTCCTGAACTTTATGCCATTCCTCGGCAAAGTCCCTCTCTGGCTGTCGTCCACAATCTACGAGATAGGCACGTCCTCCATATTCATCCTGCTTTATCTGGTGATGATTTTCGTCCTTCTGGATCTTGGCAGACTGGTTCACCTCGTGCCGAAAGCCTGGCTGGTCAGCAACGGATTGGCCTCACTCTGTGTCCTCGCAGCCATCGCAGGAATATTCATTTACGGGAATATTCATTACAAGCACAAGGTGCGCCAGCCGCTTGAACTGACAACGGAGAAGCATCTTGACAAGGATTTGAAAATCGTGATGATCAGCGACTTGCACCTTGGCTATCACAACCGGAGGGCGGATTTCGCCAAGTGGGTGGACATCATCAACGCCGAGAAACCGGACCTCATTCTCATCGGTGGCGACATCGTGGATATCAACGTCCAGCCGCTCATAAGGGAAAATGTCGCCGAGGAATTCCACCGCCTTGAGGCTCCGGTCTATGCCTGCTTCGGCAATCACGAATATTATTCCGGAATCCCGAAGGCCTTGTCATTCTACAACGAAGCCGGAATCAACCTATTAAGGGACAGCGTCGCCGCGATAGGCTCTCTTCGCGTCATTGGTCGGGATGACAGGTCGAATCCGAAACGCAAGAGCCTGGACGATCTGATGAGCGGGACAGCCGACAGTCTCTACACCATTCTGTTAGACCACCAGCCGTACCATCTGGAAGAAGCGGAAGATCACGGAATTGACTTCCAGTTCAGCGGCCACACGCACCGTGGCCAGATCTGGCCGGCCTCGTGGATCACCGACAGGCTCTTCGAGGATTCCTGGGGCGAGCATCAGCGCGGCAAAACCCGCTACTATGTCAGCTCAGGCATAGGCATCTGGGGCGGCAAGTTCCGCATCGGCACCCGATCCGAATATGTCGTCGCCACCCTTAGGAGCGTAGCGGCCAACTAATTATAAATGAATACACAGACATACCCTTCTTCCACCTGTTACGGGTAGGAGAAGGGTATATCATTCTACTGATGGGCAATCAGTTGGCCGCCACGAGGGCTACAGCGAATTTTCCAATTTGGACTTCGCGTAGTCAAGTGTGACGGTGAATGTCTTCTCGCGGGAAGACGGAGCGTCGTACATCGCGTCATCGAAGATCTGCTCACAGATCGAACGGAGGCCACGGGCCCCGAGCTTGTTCTTGATGGCGGTGTCAACTATGAGTTCCCTGACTCCATCCTCAATCTTGAGAGTCATTCCGTCAATCTCGAACAGTTTCGCATACTGCTTGAGAATGGCGTTCTTCGGTTCGGTCAGAATCCTAAGCAAAGCCTCGCGGTCCAGAGCGTCAAGATAGGTGATGACAGGCAGACGGCCGATAATCTCCGGGATGAGACCGTAAGCCCTCAAGTCCTGAGCGTCAACATATTTCAAGAGATTATTCTTGTCAACGACCTGCTTCTGGGCAGCGCCGAAACCAATCACCTGTGTGTTAAGTCTTTGGGCGATGCGGCGTTCGATTCCCTCGAAAGCGCCTCCGCAGATGAACAGGATGTTCTGCGTGTTCACGTGGATGAACTCCTGCTCAGGATGCTTGCGGCCTCCTTTCGGCGGGACGTTAATGACATTGCCTTCGAGGAGTTTCAGCATAGCCTGCTGGACTCCCTCACCGGAAACATCACGTGTGATGGACGGATTGTCGCTCTTGCGGGCGATCTTGTCGATCTCATCGATGAAGACGATTCCCCTCTCGGCCTTCGCCACATCGAAATCAGCCTCCTGGAGAAGCCTCGTGAGGATGCTCTCGACATCCTCCCCGACATAGCCGGCCTCGGTCAGTACGGTCGCGTCCACGATGGTGAACGGAACGTCCAGAAGTTTGGCTATCGTCTTGGCCAGCAATGTCTTTCCGGTTCCGGTCGGACCTACCAGCAGGATATTCGATTTCTCCAGTTCCACGCCATCGTCAGGACGGTCCACAAGGTTGTGGTTGATCCTTTTGTAGTGGTTATAGACCGCGACGGCCAACATCTTCTTGGCACGATCCTGCCCGATGACATATTCATCAAGGAACTCCTTGATCTCGACAGGCTTTTTCAGCGAGTCGAGCCGCCCCAAGGATTTCCCTTCCTTATTGGAAGCGCCCCCGAGAGCGTCCTCAAGGTAGTTGTGGGCGAGTTCGACACAGTCGCTGCAGATGAAGCCGTCGATACCTTGGAGCAGGAACGGAACATCACGCTCCGACCTGCCGCAGAACATGCAATGCCTTGCCGTGCCTGAATTCTTCTTCTGTGGCATTATTTGGATTTCTTTGTGAGGATCTCATCCACCATTCCGTACTCCAGAGCCTCCTGGGCTGTCATCCAGAAGTCCCTGTCCGCATCGGCGAACACCTTGTCGTAAGGCTGTCCGGAATGCTGGGAGATGATGTCATAGAGTTCCTTGCGGGTCTTCTCGATCTCCTTGGCCGCGATCATAATGTCAGAAGCCTGACCCTGGGCGCCTCCGAGAGGCTGATGGATCAGCACCCTGGAATGAGGCAGGCAGGAACGCTTGCCCTTCTCGCCGGCGCAAAGCAGGACAGAACCCATAGAGGCCGCCATTCCCGTACAGATCGTGGCCACGTCGGGCTCAACAAGCTGCATCGTGTCATAGATGGCCAGACCTGAAGTCACCTGTCCCCCTGGAGTGTTGATGTACAGGGAAATGTCAGCGGTGGAATCGGTGGAAGCAAGGAACAGCAGCTGAGCCTGGATGATGTTCGCGACATCATCATCAATCGGAACACCAAGGAATATGATCCTGTCCATCATCAGACGGCTGAACACGTCCATCGAGGCCACATTAAGTTTCCTCTCCTCGATGATGGTCGGATTGATGTAGGCGTCCGTGGCTCTCTGATAGCGGTCAAGGGTCATTGAACTCAGTCCAAGACCCTTGGTCGCATATTTCTGAAACTCCTTGTCCATAATTACTTAAGCTCGCGGAATTTCTCCTCGGAGATCTTCTTGTTCTGGAGGGTGATCTTCTCCTTGACGGCGGCGATCACCTTCTCGTTCTCGACATTCTCCTCGATGTTGCGCATCTGCCTCTCGTCCTTGAGCATCTGCGCGGCCGCATCGGTGAGAAGTTCCTCAGGAACGTTGCCCATTCCGTACATAGCGTACTGGTAGGCGGCGTAAGCCTTGGCTGCCTCAAGCATATCCTTGTCCTCAACCTTGAGCTCGAACTTCTTCATCAGAGAGCCTCTGACAAGCTGCCAGCGGAAGTCGCCGAGGAATCCGTCGAACTCCTTCTCGATGTCCTCCTTGCTGAACTTCTCCTTGTTGTTCTCATAGAGCCATCTCTTGAGGAAAGCCTCTGGAACGTTCACGTTGGCCTTGTCAACGAGGTACTTGCGCAGATCCTGGGAAAGTCTGTAGTCGGCCTCCTGCTTGTAGTTAGCCTCAAGCCTCTCGGCGATCTTGGCGTCGAACTCCTCGGTTGTCTTCACGGCATCCTTGCCGAAGACCTTGTCGTAAGTCTCCTGGCACTCGGTGGCCGGAACGAAAGTCTTGACGTTCACGATGGTGACATTCCAGACTGGATCAAGGGCGGCAAGCTCTTCCTTCTTCATCTTGAGCATGGAAGCCCTGTCGGTCTCGTTGGTGAACGCCTCGTTGACATTGACGTCGAATCGAGCGTCAACCTTGGCTCCGAGGAAATTCTTCTTCGCGTCACCCTCAACCTTGCTGACAGCGACATAAACACCTTCGACAGCTTTCTCGCCTTGCTTGAAGTCAACCACTACATAGTCTTCCTCACCTGCGGCCTCGCCTTCTTCGAGCTGGCCGTACTGCCTGAGGATGCTGTCCTTCATGGCAGCCTTAGCCTTGTCGGTCACCTCGATATTGTAATACGGCAGTTTGTCATCCTTGTCAACATCAATGTTGATCTCTGGAGACAGTCCGAGGTCGAACTTGAACTCGAAATCGTTGCCATCCTTCCACTCCAATTCCTTCTGGGACTCGCTGGCGATAGGCTCGCCGAGAATATGCAGATTGTTGTCCTTGATGAACTTGTCGAGCTGCTCCGAGACAACACCGTTGATGGCCTCGTAAAGAGCCTGGTCGCCATAGACCTTCTTTACGAGCGACGCGGGAACCATTCCCTTGCGGAAACCCTTGAAGTCAGCGTTTCTCCTGTAAGCGGAGAGTCTTTTCTTCTCCTGCCCGGCATAGTCCTCCGCCTTCAGGGCGATGGTCAGTTCGATGTTAAGATCATCGATTTGATTTTTTGTTACTTCCATAATTCTGTAAATATTATTTTAAATTAATTATTCTTTCTTTGAGGATAAACTACCCTCTCGTGGTAAATCTGCGAAAGGTAAGCCTTCAGCGTTTCCTTGACAGTATTCAGGTCCTTTATGGAAATGTCGGCCTGGTCAAACTGGCCGATTTTCATCTTGGACGCGACGATATTCTCGACAAAGACCGAGAATGTGGCCGCGGAATTGTCTTTCAACGTCCTTGAGGCCGCCTCCAGCGTGTCACAAATCATCAGGATGATCTGTTCCTTCGTCTGAGGCTTGCGGCCTTTGTAGAAGAAATCCGAAACGTCATTCGGATCTCCGCCCTCGTTAAGGTACTTGTTGTAGAAATACGATGTGTTGGACGTGCCGTGATGCGTCAGGATAAAGTCTTGGATCACATCCGGCAATCTGTTCTCCGCCGCCAGTTCAAGGCCATCGGAGACATGCTTGATTATCGCCCTTGCGCTCTCCTTAGGAGAAAGATGCTCGTGATAATGCACTCCTTTCGGCGACATGCTTTCGTTCTCGATGAAGCATAGCGGATTCTTCATCTTACCGATGTCGTGATAAAGAGCTCCAGCCCTGACCAACAGCACGTTGGCATCAATGGCACGGGCGGCCGCATCGCACATATTCATGACTTGCAGGGAATGCTGGAACGTGCCGGGAGCCTTGTGCTCCAATTCGCGAAGAAGTTTATTGTTCGTGTCGCAAAGCTCACGGAGCCTCGAACTGGAAACGAGGTTGAACATCCTCTCGAACAAATAGATGAGAGGGTAGCCGGCAACTATGAGCATCGAACCGATGAACATGTAAAGCACCGCCATGTACGGGTCATCGTTCACCATGTCGATCATCCGGAAACCGAAATAAGTCACCAGGATGCTGACGAACACGATTCCGGACATAATGAACTGCTGCCATCCCTGGTTGAAGAAACGGAACGTGAATACCGCGACTATGCTTGCCAGAAGGAACATCACGAAAAGCACGACACCATTCTCAGCGAAAACCAGAAGCGGCAGGAACGACACGCAGCAGATCGGGAAGATCACCTTGTTCTTGAAGAAAGCCTCAAGGTACAAGGCAGTCAGCGTGAACGGTACCATGTAGAGGCACCGTGGCGCGAACTTATTGATTATCAAAGCCAGAACCGAAGCGATGATGAATATGAAGATCAAATACCAGAACTTACGGTGATCCATAAACAATCTCCGGTTCAGGAAATAGATCATCAGGAAAAACAGCAGCACAAGCGCGAACGCGATAAAGGCGTTGCCGAGCCAGAATAGAATCCTCGGGCCACCATACCCCATACTGTTCTCGTATTCAACCTTATAGGAATCAAGCATCTGCGCGATCTCAGCCGTCACGATCTCTCCTTCGGAGACAATCAGCTGGCCCGCGCTCACGAAACCTTGCGTCGTTGAAACCTGGTTTGAGGATTCCGAGCGGACGAGCTCAGTTGTCTTGGGGTCATATTCAAGATTAGGAACAATGAAATCATAGATCCCGGCAGACCTGAGAACCGAATCCGCATTGATTCTCGGGTACTTTGCCGCGATGTCGGAAAGCAGACGGTTCTTGGCCTCTGACTCCTTGAACACCTCGCTCACCGGTTTTTTCCCGGCTCTCTTGTCTTTCTGAATATACAAGACCGCTCCGGAAGGATCGGAATGTCCGTCAAGCTTCACCCCTTCGTCCGGCACCACCCCATTGGAATAGATACCGTCCATCGAAGCCACAATCAAAGGGCGGAGGTATGAATATCCTCCCATATCAATCCCTTCAGCGGCCTTCCGGCAGTTGTCCACTATGTCCTGACGATACCTGTAGTAAGGAATGACCACCGACTTGCTTCTGCTCTTTTCCTCACGGATCTGCTCGTCGGTCTTCAGGATGGGAAAGTCAAACTGCGCAAGAAGTGTCTCATGAGACCACGGCGAGCCTTTCCTGTAATCATAACTGAATTTCGCTGTCCTCGGGAAAATCAATGTGAGGACCAGAAAAAGCACGACCAGAGGAATAAGCACCCTGTAGTTTATGGACACGCGAGGCAGTTTCATTGTTTCTTGTTATTTGAACGGGCTTCCCGCTTCCTTTGCGATAAAACCGTAAGTAAGTTTGTCAGTAAGTCTCGGGAACAATCTGTGAGCCAGAACAGTGACCTTCCCCAGTCCGGTAAGGATCATCTGTGACTTTCTCTTTTCCAGTCCCTTGGCAAGATACTCGGCGCACTTCTCCGCGCTCATCAGCTTGTCCTCCTTGAGCGGAGTCTCACCCTGAGGGCTGCCGTCAGCCGTCAGTGCGGCCTTGCGGACATTGGAGTCCGTGTAGCCAGGAGCGAAGACGAGCACATTGAGTCCGTCCTTGAGATGCTCGATACGGATTGTGTCAAGGAAGCCGCGGATGGCGTACTTGGACGCTGAATATCCCGTCCTCGCCGGAAGGGCTGAGAACCCGGCGATCGAAATCACGCCGACAACCTGTCCCTTGCTCTGAAGCAGGTAAGGCAGGGCGAATTTCGTGCACTGCACCGTGCCCCAGAAATTCACATCCATCAAAGAGCGGATAACGCTGAGATCCAAGTCCTTGAACATAGCCCTCATCGAGATTCCGGCATTGTTCACCAGGATGTCGACGCGGCCATATTTCCTGACGGTGCAATCGATGAGATTCCGGCAGTCATCCTCCTTCGTGACGTCCGTCTTGACGCACAAAACCTTGTCCGGATCGGCGTTCACCGACGGGGCCAATTCCTGGAGCTTGTCCAGCGAGCGGGCGGCCATAACGACGTTCGCTCCGAACGACCCGAAGAGACGGGCAGAAGCCAACCCTATTCCAGAGCTGGCTCCCGTTATGATAATGACCTTATCCTTGAAATATTCAGGATGCATATAAGCCACTAATCAGCAGTTAATTACATAATGGTCTTCGCAGCGATGTCATCACCGTCGTACGCTCCGGCGTCAAGTTTCTGCTTGATCTCCTTGAAAGCGTTGAGAGTGTATGCTATGTCTTCGTCGGTGTGAGCGGCGGTACATACTATTCTGAAGATTACCATTCCCTTAGGGATGACAGGGTAGATGACCATCGAGCAGAAGATGCGATAGTTCTCACGGAGATCCATCGCTATCTTTGTGGCCTGGGCTACGCCGCCGCCGTCGATGTGGATAGGAATCACGCAGGCCTGCGCCTCACCGATGTCGAATCCGAGTTTCTTGAAGCCTTCCTGAAGAGTGTGGGTCACGTGCCAGCACTTCTTGCGGAGCTCGTCGCCTTCCGGTGACATGATGATCTCCAGACGCTTGATGTTGCCGTACACGAACGCCATTGGCTGTGACTTGGCATACATCTGCGAGCGCATATTCAGACGCAGGTAGTTGATGATCTTGCGAGGACCGGCGATGAAGCCTCCGATCGAGGCCATCGACTTCGCGAACGCGCCGATGTAAAGATCGATGCCGTCCATGCAGTGCAGTTCCTCGGAAGTTCCGCGTCCGTGCTCGCCCAGAAGGCCGAATCCGTGCGCGTCATCAATGAATATCCGGAAGCTGTACTTCTTCTTGAGTTCGACGATCTGGTCGAGGATTCCCATCGCACCGGTCATACCGAAAACGCCCTCGGTGATGAGAAGGACACCTCCGCCGCTTTCCTCGGCCTCTTTGCAGGCTCTCGCCAGAACCTTCTCACAGTCAACGATATTGTTGTGGCGGTACTTGTACTTGCTGCCGATGTGGAGACGGATTCCGTCAAGGAGGCAGGCGTGAGCCTCAGCGTCATAGACGATCACATCGTGACGGGCGGTAAGGCAGTCGATCGCGGAGACGATTCCCTGATAGCCGAAGTTGAACAGGAACGCGTCCTCCTTCTTCTCGAAATCAGCGAACATCCTCTCAAGTTTCTCGTGCAGGGCGGTGTGGCCGGAAAGCATACGGCTTCCCATTGGATAGGCCAGTCCCCACTTAGCGGCACCCTCGGCGTCAGCCTTGCGCACCTCAGGATGGTTAGCGAGTCCGAGATAGTTGTTCAGACTCCAGTTCAGGACCTCTTTCCCGTTGAATGTCATATGAGGGCCAAGCTCGCCCTCAAGTTTCGGATACATATAATAGCCGAAGCCCTGATTGAAATACTGTCCGATAGGACCGCCTGAGTCCCTTTCGATTCTGTCAAAAATGTCAAGCATTTTGTATTCTGTTTTAATTATTTATGCGTCAATATTAGCGTAGTGGGCGTTCTCCTCGATGAACTGCCTTCTCGGAGGGACATCGTCTCCCATAAGCATCGAGAATGTCCTCTCGGCCTCGGCGGCGTTGTCGATCGTGATCTTGCGCAGACGTCTCTTGGCCGGATCCATAGTTGTGTCCCAAAGCTGCTGGTCACTCATCTCACCAAGACCTTTGTACCTCTGTACGGTAACACCCTTGTCGGAACCCTTTCCCAAACGTGCCGTGGCCTCGAACCTCTGCTCGTCGGTCCAGCAATATACTTCCTCCTTGCCTTTCTTCACAAGGTAAAGCGGAGGTGTGGCGAGATAGACATAGCCGTTCTTGATGAGGTCGAACATATAGCGGAAGAAGAACGTCAGGATAAGGCAGGCGATGTGGCTTCCATCGACATCGGCATCGGTCATGATGATGACCTTGTGGTAACGCAACTTGCTCAGATCCATCTTCTTCTCTCCGTTCTCATCCTCCTGGGCGACAGTGACTCCGAGGGCGGTGTAGATGTTCCTGACCTCAACGCTGTCGAACGCGCGGTCACCCGCGGCCTTCTCCACGTTCAGGATCTTACCTCTCAAAGGGAGGATGGCCTGGATCCTTCTGTCACGTCCCTGCTTGGCTGTTCCACCGGCGGAATCTCCCTCGACGAGGAAGAGCTCGCAGATCTCAGGATTCCTTTCAGAGCAGTCAGCCAGCTTGCCAGGCATTCCGGCTCCCGTCATAGCGGTCTTCCTCTGCACCATCTCACGGGCCTTGCGGGCGGCGCTGCGGGCGGTGGCTGCAAGCACGATCTTCTCTATGAGCAGCTTACCCTCCTTAGGATGCTCCTCAAGATACTGGTCCATAGCCGCTGAAGTGGCCTGGGACACAGCGGAGGTCGCCTCCGGGTTACCGAGTTTCGTCTTGGTCTGTCCCTCGAACTGCGGCTCGGCGATCTTCACCGAAACCACAGCGGTCAAACCTTCACGGAAATCCTCCGGCGCGAGGTCACCCTTGAACTTCGCGAGCAGATTGTTCTTCTCCGCATAGTTCTTCAGCGAACGCGAAAGACCCATCTTGAACCCCTGAAGGTGGGTTCCACCCTCTATGGTGTTGATGTTGTTGACGTATGAATATATCTTCTCGGAGAATCCGTTGTTGTACGAGAGGGCGATGTCGATAGGTATCACCTTGTCGCTCTGCACGCACACCGGCTCAGGGATGAGCTGAGTGGCGCCGGCGTCAAGATAGTCAATGAACTCCTTGAGGCCTTCCTTGGAATAGAAAATGTCCCCGCGGTAAAGCTGCTTGCCCGTCGGCTTCGAGTTGCCGTTCTCGTCGGTGACATATTCATCAACCAGCTCCCTCTCATCGGTGATGGTGATCTTGATGCCTTTGTTCAGATAGGCCAGCTCACGCATCCTCGCGGCGAGGGTGTCATATTTATAGACAGTTGTCTGGGTGAATATGGTCGGATCCGGATGGAAGGTGATGATGGTTCCTGTGTCATTGCAGTCTCCGACAATCTCCACAGGGGCGAGCGGCTTGCCCTTTGAATATTTCTGCACGAAAATATGCCCCTCACGGTGAACCTCAGCGACCAGACTGTCGGAAAGGGCGTTCACGCAGGAAACGCCGACTCCGTGCAAACCTCCGGACACCTTGTAGCTGTCCTTGTTGAACTTACCTCCGGCGTGAAGCACTGTCATCACGACCTCAAGGGCGGAACGGTGCTCCTTCGGGTGCATTCCGGTAGGGATTCCTCGGCCGTTGTCAGTGACCCTGATGGAATTGTCCGGGAGGATCGTGACACCGATTTCGGTGCAGTAACCGGCCATCGCCTCGTCAATACCGTTGTCAACCACCTCATAGACAAGATGATGGAGTCCCCTCTCCCCGATGTCGCCGATGTACATCGAAGGTCTTTTCCTCACCGCCTCAAGTCCTTCCAGCACCTGGATACTACTTGCGGAATATTGCTCTTCCGCTTTCTTCATCTCTTCGTTCTCAATCATATTCTATCGCCTATAATTATCTATTAATATGGTTTGCCCATAAAACAGACAAATATAATAAATTTAAGGGGCAATGCGAAATTTATTTCCACATTGCCCTCAATCGAGCCGTATTTATATTCTTAAAGATTCAGAGATATTCCGGCGGTGACCCAAGGCCCTTTCTCCGCATAGAACGGCGTCCTCTGGATCGTCTGGCAAAGCAGATTGCCGGACTCCAGCCACAGAGTCCACTTGCGATTGAACTTGTAGCCGCAGTTCACGCCCAGATCAACATACCCGGGCACTCTGACATCAAGGATATCCTCGGAAGCCACCGAGGCACACTTGCCGTCACGCCAGGAAGCGGCCTCGACATTGATTCCCGCGTAAAGCCTTGAGCTGATGTCATACGAAGCCCTGACCCCGCCGCTGTACTTAGGAAGCGTGAACCCAAGATTCAAGGCGTCATTGTCCGGGAAAGACACACCACGATAGCGGAAATCAGCGTCAATCTTGACGCGTCCAGTCCTCAAACCAACCAAGGCATTGGCATAGATCAGATTGTAGTCTGAATATGCCAGCGCAGGCACAAGGTCTCCGCCGGCGGTGAACAGCCCGGACTCCATCAATGCGTTGCCATAAAGACCGACTCCCCCGTTCACGTCAAACTGAAACGAAGACGCGGCGCTGCCTCTGACGCCGATTCTGGCGTTCACTTTCTCCACGGTGTTATCAACCAGCGGAGTAATGAGTTCATACACAGGAGCCACAAGGAACGAAGGATTCAGATGATGATTCTCTGAAATCTGTGATGAATATGTGTTCAGACGGCTTCCACCGGTAGCGTCAGCATAGAGAGCCACGTTTCCACCCGCCGCGAAACTGATATGCGCGTCGGGATAGACAATCTGTCCTTTTCCACCGCCCATCTTGCCGAATGATAACGTGTCAGCGTCATTTCTGAACATAAACTCAAGTTTGACACCCAGATTCAGGTTCCACCGTCCTGATTTAAATCTGTAGCTTGGAATCAGGGCGACACGTCCTATGTTTCCGTCATAGAACCTGCTGTAGGAGGCCGATTCAGCCTCGAATCCGACCAGAATGCTCCTGCTGTTGTTCACAACAGGGCCGACCAGACCGTCAAGAAGCACCCAGTTTTCATTCTGCTTGTCAACCGTGACACCATCAGGAAAAGAGAATGACTTGTAATCCAATCCGTCATTCGCAACCCTGCCCCTCAATCCGATGTCGTAAAGAAAATACGACTCGGAATCATTGTTCGAGCGGACTCTTGCGTTGAAGTCAAAGGCATTATAGGAACGGGACATCACAGAGTCCTTAGCGGCTAGACCATAGTAGCCGATTCCGAATGACAAAATGGTCCTGTCCCAGTTATAACGACCGTCAAAACCCGCCGATGTCAAGGCATCATAACCACCGAACTTTCCACCTGACTTCTTCATCCGGTAAAGTCCGTCTTGCAATTCAGGTTTGATTTCGTGATAGTTACCGAAATACGACTTATGGCTGGCGTACACGCTCATCTGGAACGGTCCACTCTGCTCAGGGCTGAAGACGAACTCAAACCGAGGGTGGAGAGTGTAACCGGCGCCGGCCTTGAGATAAAGCTGACGTCCCCTCCAGGCATCCTTGGCCGGCCTCATATTCAGCATATAAGGCTTGAAGCTGTAGGCTCCCTGGTAAGGCTTCTCAAACACCTCATAGTCAAAGTCCAGGTCGAAGCGGAGCAGCGAGTCCGGCACGTTCATCCCGAGCAAAGGCTTGTGAACCTCCGAAGCGTTGCCCTGATAGGTGTTGGTGACCTCGACGGTCGGATTGAAATTCTGTCCGAAAGAGACCGCGGCGGTCATCAGCATTGCCGCGGAAACCAGATATATCTTTCTCATATTCATTTCCACTACATCATGGTTTTAAGTTTCTCAAGACGCATCCTGACATTGTCAAGCACATCATCTGACGTACCCTCGGCAGGTTTGTAGCCGTTCTGGACGCTCTCGAACGTGGCCTTGGCCTGAGCGAGATTATCCTGCTCGGCGAACGAGTCACCAAGGGTGATGAACGCCTTCGCAAGCCAATAGCTCTGGTCCCCGGCCTTCTCGGCGAACGCATAGACCTTCTTCTCGACGGTGTCATACTTACCCTGGTCGCAGGCATCCTGAATGATCATATAGGCAGCCTCCGCACCTTCGGCGGTGGACGGAGCGGAACTGAGGCCTGCGAATATCTCAAACGCAGCCTCGCGCTCGTTCATCGAAAGCAACGACTTGGCCTTGAAGTAGTCAGCCTCACGGATCTCCGCCGCCGTGCTCTTTCCGTCAGCCTTCACCTTGTCCGCGCAGGACTGTGCCGAAGTCCAGTCTCCGGCCTTGTAGGCGGAACGCATCATCCCGACTCTGGCCGTGTGCTTGTTGTTCTCTATCCTGGCCTCCTGAAGCAGTGAGGAATAGCCACCGAACGCATCCTTGTAGCGTTGCAGGTCATAGGACAGCCTTGAGAAGTTCAGGATGGCCGTCTCGGCGAACGCCGATCCATCACCTTTCTCCATAGACTTCCTATACCAATCGCAAGCCTGTTCCTTCTTGCCTATATTCCTGTAGCACTCAGCGACATAGAACTCAGCCTCAGGTACTTTCTGACCGGACGGATAACGTTCAAGATATGTCTGGAGAGAGGCCAAAGCCTTATTGTAGTTCTCCGTGAGGAACACCTGCTCGGCCGCGTTGAAGTACATAGTCTCCTTCTCGCTGTCAGACTTGTCCTTGATCACACCGGCCTTGTCGGCGAAATCAATGTACTCGTCCGTACGTCCCTGCGACTGGTAGATCGACTCGATGGCCAGAAGAGCGTCCTGGGCATATTCAGTGCCGGGCATCTCGGTGATCACCTGCTTGTAGTAGCCAAGGGACTGGTCGTACTCGGACATATTCCTTGAAATCATTCCAAGCTCGATGAGGGAGCGGGCGACAATGGTCTTGTCTTTGGTGGAGGAGCGGAGTTTCGTGAAAGCGGAGACAGCGTCATCGATCCTGCCGGCGGCGACGTAGGCCCTTCCGAGCTCGAACATAGCGTCAGAGTAATATTCCACTGACGGATTTGTGTTCAGAGCCTTGGAAAGCGCTCCGATCTTGCCGTTCATATTCCCCATAAGTCCGTAGGCTATGCCGGCGCGGTAGTTCGGGTAGAGATTGTCCTTGTAAGGGAAACGCTTCAAGGCGTTCTCATATTCAGTGACGGCTGTCTTGTAGTCCTTGCGGATGAAATCGCAGTCCGCGCGGCGCACGGCGGCATCCTCCCCCTCGGTCAGGTTGCGGCCTTGGAGATATTCATCAAACCATTTGGCGGCGTTGTCGTAGTCGCCGAGGCGGAAGTAGCAGTAAGCCAGATCGTAAGGAATCAGCCGGCCTTCCGTCTTGCCCTCAAGCGCCGAGTTGTTGTACAGGTCCTTGAAAGTCTCCAGAGCCTTGTCGAACTGATCGCTGCGGTAGTAGGACTCGCCGAGCCAGTACCTCGAAAGCTGCGAGAACGGAGAGCGCTTGTCCGAATAGAACGAGGAGGCCCTGAGGAAAGGAACAGCGTCCCTCCAGGAGCCGGTCTCCACAAGCTGCTCCGCACGCAGGTAATTGGCCTTCATATAGTTGGCTTTCTGGTCCTCGTCCAGCATATCTATGTTGGAATATGCCTCCACGGCTCCGGCGTAATCGTGGCTGTAGAGCGAGGCCAGCGCCATATAGCTGTAGATCCTCTCTCCCTTCTTCTTGTCGGAATATTTGGCAAGATAGTCGTTGAAAACCGAAGGGTTGTGGTTCAGGTCAAAAGACAGCTTGGCATAGTTGAAATGCGCGTCTTCCTGGATGTCCGGGTTGAACGACCGTTCCGAGGCGGCCTTGAATGCGTCGAGCGCGGCGACCTTGTTACCAGTCTGGATGTAGCTGTAGGCCAGATTGTAGTTCGCTATCTGCCCGATCGAGTCGGTCCTGTTCCGCATCAGCGAGTAGTTCTCGATAGCTCCCTTGTAGTCCTCGGTGGCGTAGAGAAGCGAGCCGGCGTAGAAATAATCGTTGCGGTCCATATCGTTATCCCCGCTCCGGGCCACATCGTAATATTCCTTGGCCTTGGCGGTGTTGCCCTTGGCCAGGTAGGACTCGGAGATTATCCTCGCGAGATGCCTCTGACGCTCCTTCGGCGCGTTCTCATACACCTTGACACCATTTTTCAGGACGTATGAATAATCCTTCCTCATAAAGCGGCATTCGACCATATAGGAATTGGACATCTCGGTGAAACGAGGGTCTCTCGCCGCCTTCTCAAACCAATCAAACGCCTCATCGAAATTCTTCTCCGAATAGTTGATGTAGCCCAATGAATATCTCGACGGCGCGGTGTAGTCCGACTGCACCCTCTTCTCCGACTTCTCAAACAAAGACTTGGCCTTCGCCAGATCCCCGGTCTCGAAGTATGAATATGCCTGTTTGAAAGCATATTCAGCGACCAGATCGGCCGGCAGCCTTTTCTCCGGCACTTTGTCGAACTCGGCGGCGGCAGCCTTATAATCCTGTCTGTCAAACAGATTCAGAGCCTTGTAGAAATGAATCTGCGGCACGAGGATGGAATACGGGTGCGCGGCGATATATTCATCGGCCAAGGTCTCGTTCCCGACCTCCTGCAGCCGGACGGAGCAAAGGGCCTCATAGCCGCCTGCGGTCACATCCCCGGTTCCGGCATAGATTTCTCCGAATATGCTTCCCGCCCTCTCGAACATCCCGTGTCCGTAGAGTTCGGCGGCGAGACGGTACTGGTCCTGTCCGGCCTCCTGAGCCGACACGGCCGTCCCCGCGCCAAGTGAGAGCGCCGCCAGAAACGCTGCGGCAAGTTTGCTTTTCATATAGTTTCCAATCATTTTCATCAGCGAAAAATATTCTACAAATTTACTTAAGGAAAATGAAAAATAACATACATATTTCCTAAATATACCCGAAAAATAAAGTATATTTGCGTTACTATGGAAGTGAACGCGCTATCAGCATCAAAAAGCGAGCCGCTGGTCTCATTCAAGGACGCGGACATCGTGAACGGAGAAAGTACCGTAATCTACGGGCTTGATATGGACATATTTCCGGGAGACTTCATCTACATCGTCGGCAAGGTCGGAACCGGCAAGACTTCGATCATCCGCACGATGATCGGCGAGAACCCTCTTGAGAAGGGCTCCGGAGAGGTCTGCGGTTTCAAGCTCAACGGCTTGAGAGACAAGGATATTCCTTATCTCCGCCGCAGGATCGGAGTCGTGTTCCAGGATTTCCAGCTGCTGATGGACAGGACGGTCGAGAGCAATCTGGAGTTTGTATTGAAGGCCACCGGATGGAAGGACCGGAACGAGATCGACAAACGGATCGTCGAGGTCCTGGCCGATGTCGGGATGGAGAACAAGGCGCACAAGATGCCACACCAGCTCTCCGGAGGCGAGCAGCAGCGCATCGCCATAGCCCGTTCCCTGCTGAACAGGCCAAGGCTCATCATCGCCGACGAGCCGACCGGCAACCTTGACAACGAGACCGCCGACGGAATCCTGCGCCTGCTGACCGGAATCAACAAGGAGGACGGCACGGCCATCGTGATGGTGACCCACAACAGGACCATCTTCGAGAAATATCCCGGCAGGGTCTTCGTCTGCAAGGACGAGAGGTGCAAGGAGAACCTTAACGACGAGGTTATTGATCTGGCTCTGACCATTTTAGACCTATGCTGAAAAAAGACAGATACCATCACATACTTTCCTGGTTCCAGGCCAACCAACCGGAAGTCAGGACCGAACTGCACTACGAATCCCCTTTCCAGCTGCTTGTGGCGGTGATTTTAAGCGCGCAATGCACGGACAAAAGGGTGAATATGGTCGCACCGGAACTGTTCAGAAGGTTTCCGAAGCCCGAGGATCTGGCCTTCGCGTCGTTCGAGGACGTGCTGGCGGTTATAAAAAGCATCTCCTACCCCAACAGCAAGGCCGCGCACCTCATCGGAATGGCTCAAAAATTGTTGCGGGAATATGCCGGCGAAGTCCCTTCGGACATAGACCAGCTTATGACACTCCCGGGAGTCGGACGCAAGACGGCCAACGTGCTTGCCTCCGTGATCTATGACAAACCGGTCATCGCTGTTGACACGCACGTTTTCCGTGTATCCCACAGGATGGGACTGTCGGACGGAAAGACAGTCGAGGCTGTCGAGAAGGAACTGGAGTCGTACATCCCGGCGGAACTGAGGGCAAGGGCACATCATTGGCTGATCCTCCATGGACGGTACACGTGCACGGCCCGAAACCCGAAATGCGACGATTGCCCGCTGCGGGACTGGTGCCGCGACTATGAACAGAAACACAGAATATTATGATACAGTTTTCCCCTGAGAATATACTCCTCATCGGATCCATCCTGATTTTCACGGCGATACTCATCAGCCGGGCCGGTTTCAAGTTCGGAATCCCGGTCCTGCTCCTGTTCATCGTCGTCGGAATGGCGTTCGGTGTCGATGGATTAGGACTCGCGTTCGACAATTTCCACATCGCACAGTTCATCGGTACCATAGCGCTATGTGTAATCCTATACTGCGGCGGTCTTGAGACGAAGTTCGACACGATAAAACCCGTACTAAAAGAAGGAATCGTGCTGTCCACCGTCGGGGTGTTCCTGACGGCCTTGTTCACGGGCGGATTCATTTATCTGTTGACAAGGGTGGGACACCTCTCCGAGGGAATGTCCACCGTGATGTGCTTTCTGCTTGCGGCCGTGATGTCGTCAACCGACTCAGCGTCAGTGTTCAACATCCTGAGGAACGCAAAGATGAAGCTGAAGGAGAACCTCCAGCCGGTCCTTGAGCTGGAGTCCGGTTCCAACGACCCGATGGCCTACGTCATCACCATCGTGCTGATCCAATGCGCCCAGCAGCTTTTCGAGCCGGCCTCCGGAATCGACATCGACTACCCACGGATGATCGGCAACGCCTTGCTGACATTCACGATGCAGCTTGGAATCGGAGCTATTATGGGTGTGGGTCTCGGCAGGGCTTTCTCTTGGGCTCTCGGGAAACTGAAACTGAACGGAGCCTCACTCTATGCCATCCTCGTGCTGAGCATCGGGTTCTTCATCTACTCGATCACCGGACTCGTCAACGGCAACGGATTCCTCGCCATCTACCTCGCCGGTGTGATCATAGGCAACAAGCCGATGGCCCACAAGAGAGAGGTCTTCAGGTTCAGCGACACGGTCACCTGGCTGATGCAGATGGGAATGTTCCTCACGCTTGGGCTTCTCGTGAACCCTAAGGAGATGCTGTCCGTGGCTCCCGTGGCACTTCTCATCGGAATATTCCTTACTTTTATAGGCCGTCCGTTGGCGGTGTTCATCTCGCTCCTGCCTTTCAGGAAGCTCTCGTTCAGGGCAAGGGTGTTCATCTCCTGGGTAGGTCTGAAAGGAGCCACTCCGATCATCTTCGCCATATTCACTGTCGTGGCTGACATTCCGGGCTCCGGACAGATCTTCAACATCGTATTCTTCATCACGATGGTTTCCATGCTGATCCAAGGCATGAGCATTCCTGCGGTGGCGCGCAAGCTGAACCTTGCCCTGCCTCAGGAGAAGGCTCCGGAGACATTCGGAATCGAGATCCCGGAGGAGGCCGGCAAGCTGATGGACCACAGGCTGACGGAGACGGATCTCGCTGCCGGTGACACACTTAAGGAAGTCGCATTACCGGAGGGGACCCGTGTCGTGATGATAAAGAGGGACGGTGAGTTGATTGTTCCTGACGGATCAGTCAAGCTCAAGGTCGGCGACAAGCTGCTTATGATTATGGGCAACCAATTTGACGAATCGGAATAATGATGTAAATTTGCAGCCCGGTCACTTCGACATGCTCAGTGACCGGGCAATTGGAATAAACCAAAATTTTTAGGAATATGAAAAGAATAGTACTTATCCGTCACGGCGAAAGCCAGTGGAACAAGGAGAACAGGTTCACAGGCTGGACCAACGTTGACCTCAGCGAGAAGGGCGTTCAGGAAGCCCTCGACGCCGGAAAGGCCCTCAAAGAGGCCGGAATCACCTTCGAAGTGGCCTACACCTCTTATCTTAAGAGAGCCATCAAGACCCTCAACAACGTCCTCGACGCTATGGATCTCGACTGGATCCCTGTAAAGAAGACCTGGAGACTCAACGAGAAGCACTACGGCATGCTTCAGGGACTCAACAAGGCTGAGACAGCCCAGAAGTACGGTGACGAGCAGGTGCTCATCTGGCGCCGCAGCTTCGACGTGGCTCCTCACAACCTTCCTGAGGACGATCCTAACAGCGCTACCAAGGATCCTCGCTACGCTCTCGTTCCAGACCAGTACATTCCTCGCACAGAAGCTCTTAAGAACTGCATCGAGCGTGTTATGCCTTACTGGGAGTGCGAGATCTTCCCTGCCCTCAAGCAGCACGACAACATCGTGGTTGTGGCTCACGGCAACAGCCTCCGTGGTGTCGTAAAGCACCTCAAGGGAATCTCAGACGCTGACATCGTCGGCCTGAACATCCCGACAGCGACTCCTTACGTGTTCGAGTTCGATGACGACCTCAATCTCGTGAAGGATTACTATCTCGCTGATCCTGAGGAGCTGAAGCGCAAGCAGGAGGCTGTGGCCAAGCAGGGTAAGGCTAAATAATTTTCCGACACATCCATTTGCTATCCCTCTGGAAATCTTTCAGAGGGATTTTTATGTTGTGCAGTCACTTCGGTTCAAGGGTTGGAACATTATACCCAGACAGGGGCACACACAATCATAAGCCGGCTTCTACCGTGCTTGATGACAGCGGAAAAAAGGCAAATGGCGGATTTTGCACGTTACCAAAATCCGCCATTTGATTTTTCCGCTGTCAAGTGGCTATGCTTTGGGCTTGCCGAAGCTCCACCAATACAAACAATAGATTGTAACCGAAATGTAACACGGTTGCAATCGTCCGGTAACATTTTATGGTGAATTTTGCGTTCGTAATAGCAGAGAAAAATTATGAGTGAGATTTACCTTGTGTTTGTGGTATTCCTGTTCGTGCTGGCGGTGTTCGACCTGATGGTCGGAGTCAGCAACGACGCTGTCAACTTCCTGAACTCAGCGATAGGCGCCAAAGTGGCCAAGTTCAGGACAATCATCATCGTGGCCGCTGTCGGAGTGTTCATGGGAGCGACGATGAGCAACGGAATGATGGAAGTCGCAAGGAATGGAGTATTCCATCCGGCGATGTTCTCCCTGAAGGAGCTGTTGTTCATCTTCCTCGCCGTGATGATCTCTGACGTGATCCTGCTTGACATATTCAACAACCTCGGACTGCCGACATCCACGACGGTTTCCCTTGTGTTTGAGCTGCTTGGAGGCACCACGGCATTCGTGCTTCTGAAGCTGGCGAACGACACCACCGGACTGACGGTAGGCGACCTGATGAACACAGAGAAGGCGCTCGGCATGATCATGGCCATATTCGTTTCCGTCGCCATAGCGTTCTTCTTCGGAATCGTCCTGCAGTACATCTCACGACTGGTCTTCACCTTCACCTACAAGAAAAACCTCAAATGGAAGATAGGAATATTCGGGGGCGTCGCCACGACAGCCATCTTCTACTTCATGCTGTTCAAAGGCATCAAAAGCATGTCTTTCGTCACGCCGGAAATCTACGAATATATCCAAAATCACACCCTTGCCATTCTGGGAATATGCTTCCTCGCGTCAACAGCCATCATGCAGTTTCTCTATTTCTTGAAAGTCAATGTGTTCAAGATTCTGGTACTGATGGGAACTTTCGCCCTTGCGATGGCATTCGCCGGCAACGACCTCGTCAACTTCATCGGAGTGCCTCTGGCGGGATATTCCGCCTTCACTGACTTTGCCGCAAGCGGAGCCTCGGACCCTTCCACCTTCATGATGTCATCCCTTGAGGGACCGGCCAAAAGTCCGATGATATTCCTTGTGGCGGCAGGCGCGGTGATGGTGTTCTCCCTTGCGACATCGAAGAAAGCCCACAACGTGATCAAGACCTCCGTGGACCTTTCCAGGCAGAGCGAGGGTGACGAGATGTTCGGCTCGTCGAAGATAGCCCGGGTTCTGGTCAGATTCTCCAACAACACCGCCAATTTCTTCCAGGATGTCGTGCCGGACAACGTCAAGGCCTGGTGCGAGAAGCGTTTCAACACCGACGAGGCCAGACTTCCGGAAGGAGCGGCATTCGATGAGGTCAGGGCCACGGTCAATCTGGTTGTGGCAGGTCTGCTGATAGCCCTCGGAACATCCCTTAAACTACCTCTTTCAACAACTTACGTCACATTCATGGTAGCGATGGGTTCCTCTCTGGCCGACCGTGCCTGGGGACGAGAGAGCGCTGTCTATAGAGTGACTGGTGTCGTCTCCGTCATCGGAGGCTGGTTCATCACAGCCGGAGCGGCCTTCATTCTCTGCTTCCTCGTGGCTATGCTGATGCACGTCGGCGGATTCGTGGCTGCCTGCGTGATGATGGCGCTCGCGATCTTCCTGCTCGTCCGCAGCAACATCCGCTACAAGAAAAAGGCGGAGGAAGAGAACGGAGACGTGACCTTCAACCAGATGATGCTCAGCACCGACAAGAGCGAGATCCTTACGCTTCTGAGCAAGCACATAGCCGACAGCCAGTCTGATTTCCTTGAATATGTCAACACAACCTTCCGCCAGATCACCGATGGCTTCATCAAGGAGGATCTCGGGATGCTGCACAAGGCTGAGAGCACCATGAGACGCAAGAGGGAGGAGCTGAAGAACAGCAGACGTAAGGAGATGATCGGGTTCCGTAAAATTGACCCGGAGGTCGCGATGGAGAAGAACACCTGGTTCCACCTCGGAAGGAACTCCTGTGAAGAGATCCTATACTGCCTGAGGCGTATCGCCGACCCTTGCGAGGAGCACGTGGACAACAACTTCGTGCCGCTGAGCAAAGAGCAGGTCAAGGAATATATCCCATTGAGGGACACGGTGCTGTTCCTCCTGAGACGCACCGGGAAGATTCTCCAGACTGATTCCTACGATGAGGTCGATGAGGTTCGCCGCGAGGCCGAGGAACTGAAGGATTGTCTTGAGAAGGCCCGTGAGGCCCAGATGCAGCGGATGCAGTCATCCAAGGAGAACATAGCTGTGGCCTACCTCTACCTGAACCTCCTTCAGGAGACCCGTGAGCTCACCAGCTCCCTCCGCCACCTCCTCCGCGCCTCCAAAGGCTTCAGGGAGTAGGGAACAGTGGTATGGTGGCACTACACCAGCATACCACTGTTTCGCCGTGGAAGACAATCATCTGAATATCATAATATTAAACTAATGTCCTCCTACCCATAACGGGTAGGAGGACATCCATTTAGTGCGTTTAGTATCTGTTATTTACTCTCCACGATGAGGATTATTACTTTTACTTGTCGGCAAAGACAAGTATGTAGTTTTTGGTCGGCAGACCTCGGAAACCGAAAACACCATCTTTCTTTTCCGCCTTGAGCCTGACAGAATAACGTATCTCGGTACTGTTCTGCCTTCCGAATGAGTCGTCCTTGCTGGCCGGAACAATACACTTCAGCTCCTTATCTTTGGCCATTCCCCCTTTTGCTACCCCAAAGTCATACCACGCATCCTTATACACCTTTTGAAGGCAATAACAATCATGCCCGTTGAGTGGCGAAACGTTAGGTTTCCCATCTTCACGCAACGACACCGCCAGAATCAATTCATCCAGCGGATCTATACTCGGATGAGAATTTTTATTATATAACCTTCCGAAAGAACTTCCCTCCTTGTTCCCGGAAAGAGGATAGTCAACGCCATCCTTTCGATAGACAAATTCAAAGGAGCCCGGGAAACAGAGCGGGAGCATTTTTTTAAGCACTTTATTTATTTCGTAATCATCCTGTGCATGATTCTTCCAGAAATAAGCGTCCACATACAGATGGTCATTCCCGACCTCAATCAGTTCGTCTTCTGTGAAATTATGAGAGGATTCACTGTTAAGCGCGGCCAGAATCAAATCCTGCTTCTCGGTCACACTTGCCAAGCCCTTTGCCACGGCCTCCTTTATCGCATCCAACTTCACGTTAAGCCCTGACATAGGAGAATCTATCGCATCTTTTATAGCGTCCAGTTTGTCGTTGGCCGTGCCGGCCGTCGCGTTCAAGGCGTCTATCGCCTTCTTCACAAGGCCGAGCGTGCTGTCCTCTCCGACAAGGCCGCCTTGGATAGCGCCCTCGATCGCCGCCAGTTTTTCAGACAACGCGCCAGTCTGGTCGCCCACCGCCTTGTTGATCGCGTCAAGTTTCTCATCCATTGCCCCTTCGAGAGACTCGACAGCCTGTTTCACGAGATCAATCGCCTCGGCGTTCTTGACAAAGCCATTCTTTACCGCAGCCCTGATCAGGTTCATCTTCTGACCCAGTTCCTTTGTCTGCTTGTTGATCGCCCTCCTGATCACGTCCAGTTTTGTCTCCACCGTGCCCTCAAGGGATCCGATGGCATCCTCCACAAGGCCGATAGCCTTCGCGTTGTCGGCGAATCCTGCCTTGAGCGTCGCGTCGATCAGTTCCAGTTTGCCCGACAGGGTCACAGTCTGGTTCCTTATCGCCTTTCTTATCGCCGTCAGTTTATCCTCGACCGTCCCTTCCAGAGAATTGACAGCATCCTTGACAAGCCCTATCGCCTTCGCGTTGTCGGCAAAACCGGCATTGACCGCACCCTCGATCAGCACCAGCTTGGCGCTCAGCTCGGTGGTCTGGCTCTTGACGGCGGACTCGATCGCCGCAAGTTTCTCCTCCAGTGAACCAGAGAGCGACTCGATCGCCGCCTTAACAAGGCTTATCGCCTCGGCGTTGCTGTCGAACCCTTCTTCCGCCTTCTCGGCTATGAGGGCAAGAGCCTTCTCTATCAGGTCAAGTTTGGCGCACAGGTCAGCGGACTGAGCCTCGACCGCCTTCTTGACAGCGTCAAGCTTCTCCGCCGTGGTGACGTTCATTGAATTGATCTCGGCTATGAGTCTGCCGGTCATCTCCTCGTACTTGAGGACTCCGTTCTCATAGGCCTTCGTCAAGAGTTCCATCTTTTGGGAAAGTGTCAGGGAAAGGTTCTTCAAGGCCTCATCAAGAAGATCCATCTTCTCCGAAAGAGTCATGGTCTGACTTTTCAAGGCCTCCTCCAAAAGCTCCAATCTCTTTGAAATACTCATTGTCTGGTCCTGCAAAGCCTTAACAATCTCAGTGTAGTCATTCGTGATCGTCTGTTCAAATCTGATGTCCGGGGAGTAATACTCACACGAGGCAACCGCCGCCACCAGCGAACAGACGGACAGGGTTAGAAGAAATCTTTTCATACAATCGGTTTTCAGTGGCTTTCGCCTATTAATAAAAAATGAATATTGTCAATAACATCGAATGAATATACTCATATCTGTGAATATACTCATATCTGTGACAGACGGGAGCATATTCATCCAACAGGTTAATTATCCGTCATTTACTCGCCTCGGGAAACAACAAGGACAGTCGCCCTGCGGGCTGCGTCGGAAGCGTCCTTGCCGGAATCTCCAAGAGGCTGGCGGAAAGCGCGGCTGCAATCAACTCCCTGCTTCCGCAGATAGTCAAGCACTGTCTCGATACGCAGTTCGCTGAGCCGCTGGTTATGTCCGCTGGCACCTGTAGCGGAAGCCTCTCCGACAACGACAAGTTCGGTTTCATTCAAAGCCTTCATACGTTCAGCGAAAGCGTCAAGATCAGCCTTCGCGGCAGCGCTGAGCTTGAAACTGTCATTGGAGAACTGAACGGTAAGTTTCTCAAGAGTCTCACTTGTGCGGCGCGCCTTAAGCCCGGCGTTCTCTTTCTCAAGGGCATCCACCCGCTCTTTCAGCGAAGCGTTCTCGCTCATAGCAGACGCGAGAGCCTCGTCCTTGGCCTTACCTGAAGCCTCACAATCCGCCTTGGCGGCCGCGCCGGACACGGTCATCGCGGCCAAAGCGAGTTCGGACTCACGCAACTTGCGTCCGGTACTCTTGTAGCCGGATTTTGATCCAAGAATATTCAGTCTCAAGACCACTGAGGCGGTACCGATCCCCTTTGGAGCGTTATCGCAACTGAAAAGCCGCTTGTAGTTACCCTGAACGCCCACAGTCACAACGGGACTCACGTCAAACTCGGCGGACAGCAGCATCGGAACATAGCCGACATCGTACTTATGCCTGGAGTTCACAGCGTCCAGCCAAGTGTTTATCGTCTCCTTGTACGACCCGCTCCAACGCTCGTGCCCCATCGAGATGTCGTAGGTGTTGCCACTGGCGAAAAGCCAGCCGAAACCGGCTCCCGCATAAAGGTTGAGGCGTCTGTCCTGACGGTTTCTCCACAGTTCCATGATGTTGAACTCAAGGGTCAGGTCAGCGGCATGATAATGCGTCCACATCTTCGAATACACAAGGCCACCGTATTGCTCTGAAAGCGTTCCCTCACCGGCTGGAATCTCCAATGGCTGGAACTCGGAGAATCTCTGCTCACGGGCATACTTGGAAAAATCGTAGTTTGCACCCAGCCTGATCCACGGGCGGATGTTAAACGAGACACCGGCCCCGATCTCCGGGAATATATTCATGCCCGGCGCCGCGTCCACGCTTGACATTCCCAGTCCGTGCGCCATTGTTGCGCCGCCCTCGGCATAAAGGCTCCATGTGGCGGTACGGTAAGCACTGCTTCCCCGCTCCTGCGCCCCCATGCCAGCGAAGAGGCATGAGGACAACGCCAATATTATGATTGACAAATATCTTTTCATAAGATGCTGAGGTATTAGTTATCTTCGACTATTATAAACTCTACGGAATTGTCAGGATACTGATTCGGATAATACAATCCTCTAAACCCCCAAACTCCGCTTGTGGATTTAATTGCCGTAGACTTATGAATGTACTCGATATAATCTCCATCAGGTCTTCTGATTTTTCTGAAAGAGTCTGCCCCAATCATATCCTGCACTTTAAGATTCTTGCCGGCAGCACGTTCTCCTATCTTTACCCAGAAACGATATGAGCAGTTTTTATGGACCTTTTTAATATAGTAACAAGAATGACCATTTATATTGGTATGCACAGGATCCGGATTCACATAATTTTGACCAATATAAACGGCAAGAATCACCCCATCCCAGTCAATTATGCTATTCAAGATGCCTCCTTCAGTGTAAAGAGGTCCATAAAAACTTGTGGTCTCGCTGCCCGATAGCGGATACTTGCCTGAATCTTGTCTCCACCAAAACTTATATCTATGCGGCAAAGACAATGGAATCAGATCCTTAAGAGCCCTTACCACCTCATAGTTCTCGTGATTGGCAACCCAGAAAGCGTCGTCAACATACAAGTAATCATCACCAACCTCAAGAAGTTCATCCTTTGTGAAATGGTATGTCGATGCACTGTTGAGCGCTGTCAGGATCAAGTCCTGCTTCTCGGTAATATTGATCAGTCCTTTGGCCAACACCTCCCGGATGGCTTCCATTTTCGTGGTGAGGCCGGAAAGCCCGGAACCAATCGCATCCTCGATCGCATCCAGTTTGTCGTTGGCTGTCCCGGCTGTCGCGTTCAAAGCCTCTATCGCCTTCCTAACAAGGCCGAGCGTGCTGTCATCTCCGACAAGACCAGAATTAACCGCACCTTCAATAAGCGCAAGTTTGGCACTCAAATCTGTCGTCTGGTCTTTCACCGCCTTCTCGACGGCCGCAAGTTTCTCCTCCAGAGAACCCTGAAGCGAGCCGATGGCATCCTTGACAAGATCAATCGCCTTCGAGTTGTCGGCAAATCCGGCCTTGACCGTTCCCTCTATAAGAACCAGCTTGGCGCTAAGATCCGTCGTCTGATCCTTCACAGCCTTCTCCACAGCGGCAAGCTTCTCCTCCAGAGAGCCCTGAAGCGTGCCAATGGCATCCTTGACAAGATCAATCGCCTTCGCGTTGTCGGCAAATCCGGCCTTGACCGTCCCCTCTATAAGAACCAGCTTCGCGCTAAGATCCATCGTCTGATCCTTCACAGCCTTCTCGACAGCCGCAAGTTTCTCCTCCAGAGAACCCTGAAGCGAGCCGATGGCTGTCCTGACGAGATCGATAGCCTTCGCGTTGTCGGCAAGTCCCAGCTTGACAGAAGACTCGATGAGAGCGAGTTTCGCGCTCAAGTCCGAGGTTTGGATCTTAAGAGCATTTTCTATGGCGGCGAGTTTCTCGGCGACGGAAGTACTCATGGAATTGATCGCCGCGATTGTCTTCCCTATCAACTCCTCATACTTGATGACACCGCTCTCGTAGGCCTTTGTCAAAAGTTCTATCTTCTGTTCAAGAGTGAAAGTCTGATTATTGATGGCCTTTTCAAGAAGATTAAGCTTTTCCGAAACAGTTTTGGTCTGATCCAGAAGCGCATTCACCAGAGCGCTGTAATCATTCGTTAAGTTCGTGGTTTGCTGAAACCTGATGTCCGGCGAGTCATACTCGCACGAAACAACCGCTGCCATCATCGCAAGGGCGGCAAGGGCGGCAAATACTTTTTTCATAAAAAAATGGATTTTGTGGCTTACGCCAGTTAATAAAAACAAATATATTATTCCAAAAGTAATAATTTTTTTCCAAATTACAAGTGGTGACAAAAAAAACGGAGAAGAGCCCCCACACACTTACAGCAAGCCTAAGCCGCCTTAGGCAGCGTGAAGACGAACTCCAGCCCTCCGGCGATGCCTAAGCGGACAGAGATGTTGCCATGATGAAGCAGCACAGAGTTCTTGACTATCGCAAGCCCGAGACCAGTGCCTCCCATCTTGCGGGAACGTCCCTTGTCAATGCGGTAAAACCGCTCAAAAAGATGAGGAATATGCTCGGACGCCACTCCTGGGCCATTGTCAGAGAAGCTGAAGGTATAGAAATCCGCGCTTTCCGACAAGACCTGCACGGTGATTGTAACCCCTTCGCCCCCGTATGCGATGGAATTGTCAGTCAAGTTTCTGAATATTGAATATAGCAACGAAGGATTGCCGTCCACAGCCACTTCCGGATCAACCAAAGCCCTGAATGTCACGTGTTTATCCTCCATCTGCATGGACACGTCCCGCTGGATGGATTGAAGCAGATCCGGGATATTCACTGGTTGAAACTCATATTCCTGAGGGGCGTCATCGAGTTTATTGAGTGTCGAGATGTCCGCGAGAAGGCTTGACAGACGGCGGCTTTGGGCATAGCAGCGCTGTATGAACTGGTCCTTTGTTTCTTTGTCAATGTCCGGGTTGGACACTATCGTCTCAAGATAGCCCTGGATGCTGCTGACCGGGGTCTTCAACTCATGAGCCACATTCTGAGTCAGCTGTCTCTTCAAGCGAGTCTTATCCTCCTCACTGTCACGCAGTTTGTCGTACATACTCACCTTCCCCTTATCTATGGATTTCTTAAGATGAACATACCGTCCTTGCATCGTAATCAACGCAAGAGCCAGCAATACAACGACTATAGACAACAGTATTATCATTGTTCCTCGTATAGATAACCGAACCCGTGGCGCGAGACTATCCTGTTCCCATATTCACCGATCTTCTTGCGAAGGCGGGTGATGTTGACATCCACAGTCCTGTCGGTGACAATCACATCGTCAGGCCAAACCTTTGAAAGAATATCCTCGCGCGGGAAAACCTTCCCTTTGTTGGTGAAGAGGAGTCTGAATATCTCATATTCAATCCTTGTAAGCGCCACAGCGGCACCATCCACCGTAACAACCTTCTTCTCATCATCTATGAATATGCCCGTGCTGGCATCCGGTATCGCGGCGGTCCGTCTCAGCACCGCCTTCACCCGGGAAACCACCTCCCGGATCGAGAACGGCTTGGAGATGTAGTCATCAGCGCCGATGTCAAGACCCTCCACCGCATCGTCCTCCGTGTCCCTCGCCGTGATGAAGATGACCGGCACGTCGGCAGTCGCAGGATCAGCTTTCAGCCTGTGCGTCAACTCGAAACCGGACATTCCGCCCATCATCACGTCCAGAAGAAGCAGATTGAATGACGCGATGTCCAGCGTCAGTGCCTCCTCTGCGGAATTAGCGGTCACAACCTCGTAACCTTCCTTGGAAAGATTGAATTTCAGAATCGCGCAGATGTCCTCCTCGTCATCGACCACAAGAATTCGGGCATTCATATTAAAAAAGTTGTATTTATCTTGCTAAGATAACCACATTTTTTCTAAATTTGGACAAACTACATAATTAATATGCCGAAGATTTCTATTCGTGGGGAAAAAATCCCCGCCTCACCAATCAGAAAACTGACCCCGTTTTCTGACGCGGCAAAAGCCAAAGGGGTAAAGGTCTATCATCTAAACATCGGGCAGCCGGATCTTCCTACGCCTCAAAAAGCGTTGGATTCATTGAAGACAATAACCAGAACGACTCTCGAATACAGTCCAAGCCAAGGTCTCAAATCTCTGAGAGACAAGCTTGTCGGTTATTACGACAAATTCGGGATAAAAGTAAATGCCAATGAGATCATTGTCACAACAGGAGGCTCTGAGGCTCTTCTTCTGACATTCATGGCCTGTCTGAATCCCGGCGATGAGATCATAATGACCGAGCCGGGTTACGCCAATTACCTATCGTTCGCCGTGACCGCCGGAGTGACCGTCAAGACCGTCACATCAAAAATAGAGAACGGATTCGCGCTTCCTTCAGTGGAGGACTTCGAGAAAGCGATCACCGACAAGACCAAGGCCATTCTCATCTGCAATCCGAACAATCCGACAGGATACCTCTATTCAGAAGAAGAACTGCAGAGACTTCGCGACATCGTTCTGAGTCATGATCTCTACCTCTTCGCCGATGAGGTCTACAGAGAATTCCGTTACACGGACGCACCATATCTTTCAGCCCTTTGCCTTGAAGGTCTTGAGCAGAATGTTGTGGTCATAGACTCTGTCTCGAAAAGGTACTCGGAATGCGGTACGAGAATCGGAATGATAGTCAGTCACAACAAAGAAGCGATGGCAGCGATCCTTAAATTCTGCCAGGCAAGGCTCAGTCCACCACTTCTCGGCCAGATTGTCGCTGAAGCATCAATCGAAGGAACCGAGGAATATTCAAAAGAATGCTTCGATGAATATCTCGCACGACGTGATTTCTTTATCGCAGGCTTGAACAAGATCCATGGAGTGTATTCGCCAATGCCCAATGGCGCCTTCTATACAATCGCGTCACTACCTGTAGAAAACGCGGAGGACTTCTGTGCGTGGTGCCTGACAGACTTCTCGTACAAAGATGACGGAACCCCGGAAGGCTACACCGGTGAGACCGTGATGATGGCTCCGGCAGCAGGATTCTACAGCACACCAAACCTTGGCAAGAATCAGGTGCGGATGGCATACGTGCTCAAAACTGAGGATTTAGGACGATCACTTCTGGTTCTTGAGAAAGCACTTGAGGCCTATAAGAAGTAATAAACCTTCAGGAGACAATGAAAAAGGACTCCCCGGCTGACATAGCAGTACAGTCGGGGAGTTCATTCTATAAGGCAGGCATACTGGCGTAGTGGGCGACCCTAGTGCACACAAAGAAAGGAGCCCCGACGTCGTATGACGTCGGGGCTCCCCGAAGTACGGCGGCGACCTACTCTCCCAACTGGTGTGTCA
>OLGZ01000421.1_pt1 | contig 34361 bp, 28 predicted proteins | sample 1605981 | NCBI WGS metagenome assembly OLGZ01 (sample SAMN03283291) | human gut metagenome | biome: human-associated habitat; material: feces | host: Homo sapiens | place: Peru | collected 2012 | reverse complement strand
TATAATAATGAAAGAAATGAGGAAAAAATTATGACAAATAAAGAATTTGCTGACTTACTAATCCCTGATTGCAAACATGATTGGCAATACTATGAAGCAAAATACCCAAAAAGAAATTTAAGTGAAACAGCGATGGTTACTCGTTTTGCCCCTTCTCCTACGGGATTTGTTCATATGGGAAGTTTATATACTTCCTTTGCGGCAATTCAACTTGCTAAACAAACAAATGGTGTATGTTACTTAAGAATTGAAGACACCGATGGTAAAAGAACAGTTGAAAATGGCGTTGAAGGAATTATTGATGACTTTAATAAATTAAACATTCACTTTGATGAAGGCCCTACTATTGGTGGTGAATATGGTCCTTATATTCAATCTGAAAGACGTGATATTTATAAAGCCTATGCTAAAAAATTAATTGAAGAAGATCTAGCATATCCATGTTTTTGTGAAGCATCTAAATTAGAAGAAATTAGAGAATACCAAGAACATAAAAAATTACGTATAGGTTACTATAAAAAATATGCTAAATGTCGTGATCTCTCTAAAGAAGAAGCCTTTGAAAAAATTAAAAATGGTGAAAAATACATTATTAGATTTAGATCACCTGGCGACTTTGAAAACAAAATTATTTTACATGACGCCATTAAAGGCGACATTGAAATGCCAGAAAACGATATTGATGATGTAATTATTAAAGGAGATGGCCTACCAACATATCACTTTGCCCATGTAGTAGATGATCACTTAATGCATACAACCCATGTTATGCGTGGAGACGAATGGGTATCAAGTTATCCTAAACACCATCAACTATTTAGCATCCTAGGATTTGAAGAACCTATTTATGCCCACATAGCGCCTCTTACTATTAAAGAAGGAAACACTATAAGAAAGCTAAGTAAAAGAAAAGATAAAGAAGCCGCTATTAGTTACTATAGTAAAGTAGGCATTCCAACAGATGTTATTAGATTATACCTAGCTACTATTGAAAACTATGACTTTGAAGAATGGTATAATACTAACCCTGGTAAAACAATTAATGACTTTAAATTTGAGTTTAGTAAAATGCCTATTGGTGGTACCCTATTTGATATTGAAAAATTAGAAAGTATATCAAGAGTTTACTTTAGTCGTTTAAAAAATACTGAGTTATATGATATGACATTAAACTATACTAAAGAATACGATGAAGAATTCTATAATATCTTAATTAATAATAAAGAATACGCTCTTAATGTTCTAAATATCGAAAGAGATATCGAAAGACCTCGTAAAGATATCGCATCATTATCTGATGTTAAAAATGAATTTTGGTATATGTTCAATGAGTTATTTAATAAAAATAATGAAGAATATGCCGAAGTTAAAAAATGTAATAAAGAAACCGTTATTGACTATCTAAATAACGTTTATAATGATACTGATACTCAAGAAGAATGGTTTAACAAAGTAAAAGAATATGCTTGTAATAATGGCTATACAGCTGATAAAAAAGCTTATAAAGCCGAACCAGAAAAATACACTGGTATGGTTGCTGATTTCTGTGCCCTACTACGTGTTATCATTTGCAAGAAAAACCAATCACCTAACATATACTATTTAATTAAATATCTAGGTCGTGAAGAACTAATAAATCGTACTAACAAATTTTTTAACTAGTAGAAGTTAACCTTCTACTTTTTATATGATTTATTGCGTCAAAATATCCCGTATGCTATAATCAATGTATAATAAAAGGTGGTAAACATAATATGAACTTTAAAAAGAAAAAAAATATTTATAATCATAAAAGCTATCCAATATACATCACAATATTTATTCTATTTTTCACTATAATATTTTTAAGTATCGGATTCTCATCATTTCAAAATAACTTAGCCATAGATAACATAAGCACTACCATAAGAATAGATAAAGATATAAGAATAACAAATATAAACATTAACAATACTAATAATGCAACTAGTAACTACGAAGAATACAATGCCACAAGTATTTCTGGAAGCATTAACTTGCCTAGTCAAAATTCTTATATTATATATAATGTAGATATATATAATTTAGGAAATATTCCTATGGGTATAACTGATATTTCAATAAATAATGAAAACTTAAAATACGAAGTACTAAATTATAATTTAAAAGATAAAATATGTGAAAATAATCAATGTTCATTAGGAGTTAAAAAAACTCTTCAAATAAAAATATCTTATAAAGATAACGTTAATCCTACTGATACAGAAAATATATTTAATTTAAACTTTAATTTTGGAAGATTCTTTAACATTAGTTACTATAATATTACTAATAGCGAGTCTCTACCTAAAGAAATAATAGAAGGAGATACTCTAAATGTTAACATACCTAATAATGAAGATTACCTTATAAAAGTATTTATGAATAATAAATTATTATCCAAAGATAAAGAATATACCCATGCCAATGATACTTTAAATATTCCTAATATAACCGGTGATCTAAAAATTAACTATAAAATGCCAATATGTCAAAGAGCAACCATTCTTCATACTGAAGAATGTAAAGGTAACTATTGTAATGGTATGGGATATAAGCCAGGTGGTGCAATGGGAGGTAGTACTATAACTTATGGTAAATTAGGAAATCCCGGAACACTAGAATCAGGAGATGCCTTTGATTGTGATGTTAATGGCGATGGAATATATGATGCTGAAACTGAAAGATTTTATTACGTTATAGATTTAGAAAATAATAGCGATGTAGCTGTATTAATCTATTATAATAATGTTAGTGAAGGAGCCCCAAGTAATGATAAATATTATCAATATTATACTCTAGCTGAAAATTGGCATGGACCAGAAAACGCAGTTAAACAATTACCAACTACTAGCCAATGGAGTAATGTAACCTTAGTTAATTCTGAAAGAAAAATAATTAATGAATATGGTACTACGAGTACTAAAGATGGTCATAGTTTTCCTGAAATCTTTAGTTACTCTAAGTACGCTGCCCGTTTTTTAACCATGGGTGAAGTTAAAAAGTTAGTTGATTTTTATATTCCTACATGGAGTAATGGCGAATTAAACGATCATCTATACTTAGTAGAAAATACTAATTTTTCTAAAAAAGATAATTCAAAATTTGATGGTTTTTGGTTAGAAACACCAAGAAATACTATGTCTAGTCATGCTTGGATCATATATGCTACAGCAAGACGTGTCCATAGCGTTGAAGTTCAAAGTACTAAGGTTATAATTGGTGTAAGACCTGTAATAGAAGTATATAAAAGTGATATATTATACCAATAAAAATAACTAGTTACCTAGTTATTTTTTAGCTTACTATCCCCTGTTTTATAATCAATATCTATTCCATCTTGAACATTATAAACAAAAATATTAAACTTAATACCTTCACCACTATCCTCAACCGAATAAGCCTCCATAACCACACCACTAGCTAATAAATTATCATCTTTATAAATAGGAGTTACCCGGTACAATACATGATTATTCGTACTCTTAATATAATTTGCTACCTTATTTTCAAACTCTAACATCCCTACAGTATTCATCTGCCTTGTACAAGTAATCAAATTCTTTTCATTAGCGTTCTCTCCCGTAAGTTGAAACCCAATCAAATGACAACGATTATATAAATACTTACCATTAACAATATCATATTTAACCAAATGCCACCCACTAGGTTTTACCTGACCAATCGAACCACGTTCCTCCGTCGGCATCAAATCAACCCCAATATTAGCATACGCCACCTTAGCACGGCCTAAACTATCTAACTCACTATAACGTTCAAACGAATCCGTTGTATAATCACTTTCCGTAAAATTGGGCTCATTATTATTCAAAACCACATAATTAGCATTACTATACTCCGGAATGGACGCTAAATCATAAGACACCTGATTAACAACATTAGAATTATCTTCAATTGGTTGAAATACTATCTTACCTTCATATACTCCACCTATTAAAAATATAATTAACGCCACTATAAAGTAAATACTATTTTGTTTATTTTTTCTTCTCTTTGCCATAACCTAGACCCTCCTTCTAAATACAAATTATCCCTTTAGGATATCTGATTGATCATGAAATTTAGTATGTAACATTTCATGTGCTATATGACTACCTGGTTTAACATAAAAATCTTGATATACTTTAATTATCTCTTTGTTTTGGTAACATACTCTTCTTGTATCATGACTATCTTCGGCATACAAGCCTTGACTACGTTTAACTCGAACAGTATTAATATCTTCATTACTCTTTGGTTGACCACCGCCACCAATACAGCCACCAGGACAACTCATAACCTCAACAAAACTATAATCACATTCCCCATTCTTTATTTTATCAATGATTATTTTTGCATTCGCCATACCATTAGCAACTGCTACTTTTAAAACCTGGCCATTAATATCAAGGGTAGCTTCTTTTATTCCATCCATACCACGTACTTTAGTAAAATCTAACTTTTCCATTTCTAAGTTTTCATTAGTGAGCAAACGATAAACACATCTTAATGTCGCCTCGCACACTCCCCCAGTACTACCAAAAATCAAACCAGCACCACTGCCAAGGCCCAAAGGACTATCAAAATTTGTATCACTTAAAGAATTAAAATCAATATTACTATCTTTTATCAACGTGGCAAGCTCTCTTGTTGTTAAAATATAATCAGTCCCTTTAACCCCATTACTATCAACATTTCTAAGTATTTCTTCCTTCTTTGAAGTACAAGGTGCCACTACAACATGAACAAGTTTCGTCTTATCAATATTCATTATCTTAGTAAAATATTCTTTAATAGTAGTCCCTTGCATTCCAATTGGGCTCTTACAAGTAGATAAATTATCTAACATTTCTGGGTAAAAAATCTCAGCATACTTAACCCATGAAGGACAACATGATGTAAACATCGGTAGATGTTCTTTTGCACTTAAACGATTAACTAACTCCATAGCTTCTTCCATAACAGTTAAATCAGCTCCAAAAGTTATATCAAAAACGTACTTTGAACCCATACTTTTTAAAGCGGTAACTATCTTACCAGCTACATTTTCTCCTGGTTCTAAGCCAAACTCTTCACCTAATGCTACTCTAACTGCTGGGGCAATACTAAAAACAACTACTTTATCGGGTTCTTTTAGAAGCTTTTTAACCATTTCATAATCAAACTTCTCAGTTATTGCGTTAACCGGACAATTCAAAATACATTGCCCACATCCAATACATATTGGTTTCTTCGTTTTATCAATTTCATACATCATAGCTACAGTTGCAATATCCCTACAAGTCCTTACACACTCACCACATTGAATACATAAAGAATCATCAATTCCTAAAACACTAGGGTTTTCTTTATCAAATACTAATGTTACATCACTTTCACTCATAATTAGCCTCCTCTTATTCTTTATTACTCTTTAATTATAATATTTTTTTGTTTAATTGTAAAAGAAAAGTATCTATCACTAGACACTTCTAATTATTTTCTTATATATTCAAAGCTATATAGTAAGCCAACAACTGGGGCTCTTCCCTGTTCATCTGGTTTAATCAAAGATTCATATGGAATATTTTCTTCTTTAAGAGCATCAAGTATAGCATTAGCGTATTCAAATAAAGTTTTAGAATCTACATCATTATCATATTTTCCAACTAATCTTGAAACACTAAATTCATCTCCCGAATTCATATTTCTAACGTCTTCAACCGCTTTTCTAACAATTTCCTCTTTCATCTTAATTCTCCTTCTATATAAAAGCATTATATCATATTTTTAGTTATCATAGTTATTTCTTACCAATGCTGCAATTATTGTATCAATATACTCTTTAATATCTGGATCAATATTCTTCATATTACGATAAATTGTTAAAACATCATTAAAGTTTATTTTCAAACTTGATGAATACTCTTTTTCGATCGTCTTAAACAACGTTTCAAAAGTAACCTTAGCTTTTTCTAAGTCTAAAAGCTCTATTCCTTTAGTCGTACGCTCATGTAACTGCTTACTTAACCCACTTAAATCACTGCTTATAAATACCTGTCCAAACATCGTCCAACTAGTAGGATAATGTTCCATAAACCCTAGGGCTTCACTCTTTATGACATTATAGTTTTCGTTATATAAAAGTACTCCTACTAACGAACCAGAAGGCATAATATTTACTAACTTTTCTGTTAATGCTTGATACTTATTACTTTCATACTCCTGCTTTCTAAAACCAGGTCCATCAAAATTATAAATCTTCTTTATTCTTTGTAAGATACTAAAACTTGCTTCCATACCACTTACCATAGCTAAATTACCGCCTTTAGAGTGACCATTAAGATAAATAATTTTATCACTATCCCTAATTGTTTTCTCTAAATACTTAACTGCATAATCTTGAGTAATTGTTAGATAATCATAAGCAATCCTGATATTTTCAATCCACCCAATTAACGAACCATCTGTGCCCTTATAAGACACCATCGTTATATCATTTATTCTTATTGTTAATGCCCCAAATTGTACTTTATCATTCTTTATATTTTCTAAGTTAGAAATAATAATATCTTTATAACGCCTACCACCACTTATCTCATCAAGTACTTGATAAGCATAAGGTACCATAACACTAGAAGTATCTATATCTCTAAATTCTTGAGCATACTTAACAAACTCTGCTAAAGTTTTATCCCCTGCAAAAGATTCAACAGGTAAGTACGCTAAAATACTCCCAATTAAATTATCCATAACATTTAACTTCACATCATTAAAACTAATATTTTTATAATATTTAACATAATCTAAAATCTTATACATCTTATTCCTCACATATATCTTTTAATTCATAATTAACTATTCTTTTTAAATCTTCTAACCTTATCTCTATTTGATAACCTATTTTGCCCCCACTAACTATTATAGTATCTAAACTTCCAGCCTCCATAGCGATTATCGTTTTAAAATGTTTCTTCATACCAATTGGTGAACAACCACCATGAATATAACCCGTTAAACCCAAAAGATTTTTCGATAATTCCATTTCAATACTTTTCTCATTCACAACCTTGGCGCATTTTTTTAAATCCAATTCTTTATTTACTGGTAAGACAAAGACATAATGTTCCTTCGATTTTGCTACTGTTACTAAGGTTTTAAAAACATGATTAGGGTCTTCTCCTAAAGCAGTCGCTACATCCCTACCACTTATCACATTTAATTTTGTATAGTCATAAGCTTGATACTTAATATGTTCTTTATCTAATATTCGCATTACATTTGTTTTTTCCATATCCATCCCTCATAATTTTATCATACTCCCCCAGCTTTTGGCAAAAAATGTCTAAAAACTTGTAATTTTACGTTTTTTTAATTTTTGCATAATTTATCATACTGTTTTTTAAATTCTGCACAATTTTTAATAATTTTATATCCAATATGATATATTTCAGCTTACAGAAATTGAAAAACTGCAATTTGCTCTAATACTTAAAAGATAGTATATTACCTCTCGAGAGAGAAATAATACATATTTTTTCCTTGAACACATATGGATTTCATACACTTTCTTTCCATTCTCTCTCAAATAAAAAGAGTGGCAAATATGTTGATAGACTATATCCACCAATTTTTAAGAAAAAGTCGCTCCTTTCTAAGACTAAAATAAAATTTTGTCACTCTTTTAAAAGTTATCATGGAATATCACAATTATTTTTAGGTCATAAAAGTCTATCAACTCTAAACCTTCTAGAATCATTTGCAACTAGAGGGTTTTAATTTTTACAAAAATTGGTATAATAAAATCTAGAAAGGATAATTTATGAATACATTAGAAACTTTAAACAAAAGAAAATCAGTGCGCTCCTATACTGAAGAACCAGTTAGTGATAACGATTTAACTACAATCTTAGAATGTGCTTGGTGTAGCCCAGTTGGAATGAAACAATATGACTCTTTAAGATTAACTGTCATTAAAAATCAAGAACTATTAGAAAGTATTGAAGAAAATGCCCGTACCTTCATGCATAAAGAGGACTATAAACCTTTATACGGTGCTAAAACCCTAATCATCGTTTCTTCTAATCAAGTTTTAGAAAATCAAAACGTTGCTTATTCCAATTGTGCCATTGTTGCTCATAACATGGCCTTAGGTGCTGTTGAGCTTAACCTTGGTTCTTGCTACATTTGGGGTGCTATTATTGCGCTAGCGCAAAATAAATCTCTTGTTGCTAAGCTAAACTTAGAAGAAGGATTCATTCCTTGTTGTGGCATCATTCTTGGTCATACCACTGAAAAATATATTCCAAGAATATTACCTCATAACCGAATTCAAACTAATGTTATTGACTAAGCCTCTTAGTCAATTTTTTATTTAAAAAAAGTAACTAGACCTAATCTAATTACTTTTTATCATGTTCATGTTCAAACTCAGTATGACCTTCAACTCCATACTTACTAGAAATTGGATCTTCAAATATAATATTTTTTAAAGGTGCTAAAGTCAAAGTCATATACATACCAAAAACAATAAATAACCCGACAACACTTAAATACTCTATCATATAACTAAAACTTGGTAACTCTAAAACCTTGTAAAACGCCAGTTGAGCAATCACAATAACTACATAAAATGTCATAATATCAATCGGTAAAATAGCTTTCTTTGTAACTGCTTTATAGCTATAAAATATTACTGGAATTAACACCATTATCAAAACTAAACTAATAAGCTTTGCACTAAAATAATTACCATTCATACCATACTTGTACCCATCATATAACGAATAAAATATCATTGGTGTTAAAGCAATCTTAATATGCTCCCAAGTTGACTCGTTAACCGCCGCAAACAAAGCCACTACCTTATTGTGTCCACTAAATTCATAAAGAAAATGCAATAATGTTCCCACAACACAAATAATTATAATTGATATCCACATAATAATACTCCCCTTCTTACTCCATTTTACTACAAAATACCTTCTTTGATAACTAGTATTTTATGCCTTTCTCACCAACTAAGATATAATTATCTGCTAAAGACGTATCAATAATAAAATTATTATCTTTATCATAAAACGCAATAATTTCATTCAACGCCAAACTATTATAAACTTCTTTATAACGCCATACGGGAATATAATTTTCCAAAACTTTATACAATTCTTTCGAAGCTTTAATCCCTACTAAACTATCTTCTGTATCATCTTTTTCTATCTTCTTCCGATATATAACATCATCCATACAATTAAGAATAATATCATTTACTAAAACATTACCCATTAAAGATATCTCAATATAACTACATTTCTTTTCTAACCTTTTTAAAGTATACAAATAATCTTCCCTACTTTTTATATAATATTCCATTAAACTCTCCTCTAATTTATATATATTTCACTAAACCATACTTACTACTATCTTAAAACATTTAACTTAATAACCCTTTACTAATTCCTCCTTTGCCGATACTAAAATTGTATCTAACACTGATTATTTTTTAAATAAATTGTAAGTTTAGTTAACTAAACTAGAGGTTGAGTTTAAAAAAATACCTAAATTTAATTAGATATTTTATCAACTTTAACTAACTTGATACTTAATACGAATAATATTTCTAAAGAAGGCTATTTCCTTATTCATCAATGTCAATTAGTTCATAATTTGTTGTCCCAAAACCATGTTTTTCTGCAACTTCAATAGTATGCATTCCGTTTCTAGAATTTACTCTTTCTAAGAAATGTTCCTTACCTTCGTCATTACTATTAATTACTAAATCTAGACATGCTCTATCTATGGCAATTGGATCAGTACTAATTAAAACTCCTATATCTTTAAGACAAGGATCTTCAGCAACAGCACAACAATCACAATCAACACTCATATTTTTCATAACATTAATATAAACAACATTACCTTTAAAATAATTATGTACCGCATAAGCTGCATCAGCCATACTTTCTAAGAATGAATCATGATTAGCTGTCCATAAATCTTCTGGTTTTCCGGCACCATGAATATAAGCCTTACCATAACTTGATGCTACACCAATTGATAATTGCTTTAAGGCGCCACCATAACCACCCATTGGATGTCCTTTAAAATGTGATAATACTAACATTGAATCATAATTATCAATATGTTTTCCAACATAATCTTTCTTAATCATAAAGCCATCTGGTATTTCGAGAGACTTATCAGGACTTTCACTATCCATAATATCAACATCAAAATACTTACTCCAACCATGACTTTCCATAAGTTTTTCGTGTTTCTCCGTCGTATTTCTAGCCCCGTCATAAGCCGTATTACACTCAACTACTGTTCCATTAACATGTTTCACAATATTTTCCACAAATTCTGGACGTAGATAATTTTGATTACCTTCTTCTCCTGAATGTAGTTTAACTGCTACCTTTCCATTTAATTTAACTCCTAAAGTATCATATAATCTTACTACACTTTCAGGAGTAATTTCTTTTGTAAAATAAACTTTTGCTTTTTCCATAATTTTTTCCTTCTTTCTTAATTTTTTTATTTAATATTCATTAACTTAGAAAATTCATAACTAAATCAGTTATAACTTCTTTTTCCTTAGGATTAGATTCCGCAATCAGTAATGTTAAAGAAGCCAATGTATTATTATCCACTACTTGTTTATTATCTTTATATAGAATGTCATAATAATTTAGAAAATAGATAAACAAAGTTGCTGCAATCCTCTTATTACCATCAATAAAGACATGGTTTTTAATATAAGAAATTAGCGGCTTTTTCTTCAATACTTTTATAGACATCGCTTCCATCAAAGGTTTGATAAATACTACCAATAATTGACTCTAAACCTTTATTTCTTTCAATAGCAAAAATATCACTTTCTTCATTAAATCTTAGTTTTTTAATTATCTCTAAACAATCCTCATACTTTATTTGTTTCTTACTATTACTTCCCTTTGGCTTTAATAAAGTTCGATGGTCATAATCATCTAAAATGTCTAAAGCCTTAGAGTAGTTTCCAATAACTTTTAGAATTTCTTTGGCATCAGCACTTTCTAGATTTTCATTTGCTCTATTAGCAATATCTATTAATTTAACAGTTTTTTCTAAACATTCTAATCTTTTTTGATTTATAGCATAGCCTTTAATCATATAATCTTTCAATATTTTATTAGCCCATTTTCTAAAGATAATACCATTTTGCGATTTAACACGATAACCAACACTTATAATCATATCAAGATTATAATATTCTACTTGATATGTCTTTCCATCTTTTGCAGTTGTCGCAAAATTTGCGACAACTGAACCATCAAGCTCTTCTTTCAAAGCATTATTAATATGTTTACCTATAGTTTTAACATCTCTATCAAATAATATTGATAACTGTTCACGATTTAACCATACAGATTCATCCTTCATATTAACTTCTAATTTTACATTTTGATTTTCAAATAATACTATTTCATTTTTCATCTTAACCTCCTAATTTGTTATTATCTTAAAATACCTAAATCAAACTCTTCATCATACTTATATAATATTTCCTTATCATTACCATTTAATACTCCAATTTTATTATTATTCTTTAAATACATTAAAGCATCATCTAAACTATCTAACTTAACATCAGCAAAAGTATCATCATAATCTATTTTATTGGGATTATATCCCGTAATCTCAGCATACGTTCTTACTCCTAAAACCTTAAAAATATCATTTAGCTCGGTTAATTTACTATATTGATATTCATTTATTAATCCCGGTATCTGCACCGTCACAAACTTATTACCTATCTCATTAACTAACCTTATATATACATAGTTAAACTCACAACCAGGTATAGCCTGATTTAACATGCGCATTCTTTTATTACTATTACCCTCTAGTTTTACATTAAAAATACTAGCTAAAATACTTTCAACCGTGCTTCCATGACTACCTAATCCAATAACATCATTACCATTAATATCTTTCTTCGAAACATTATATACTCCAATACTTTGTTTATCAGTTATTAAAATAACTCCTCCCAGTCCTTCTGGAATACTATTATTAAAACCTTGATAATATTGATTACTATCTTGATAAAATTCTTCTAAATCTAATCTCTTCATCTATATCCTCCATCTAAATTTTAACACATAACTACCTAATATTAAAATTTTCTTTCTTAAGTCTAGCCTACTTTTTTGAAGTTGTCTCCATTATACATAGAAAACGTACGTACGTCAATAGGCTTTATTAAATCATTTTAATTTTAGTAAACATTATCAAACATAGTAATATAATTAATTACTAATAATGCTATACGAAAAAAGAATCATAGTCTAACTACAATTCTTATAATTTCGTTCCAAAATGTTTTATTGGATTTGTTAATTGATATTTTTCACATTTATCGCCATTTAAAGTATATACTTTAGAACAACTATACTCTACTTTCGCATCTTTTTTATCATTTAATACACAAGTATTACCCGCTAATATATAACCATCACTACAAGTATACCCACTAATCGCATCCGTCGTAATCGTTGCTACACAATTATCTCCTTGTAACTCTAGTCCGCCAGCACAATAATATTTTGCCGTTGGTTTAACTGATGATGATTTAAGACATTGATTACCATAAGTTTGATATCCTGATGGACAGTTATACTTAACTATCGCTGGAATCTCTGTCGTAGTAACACACTTTCCATTTACTAAAGTTCCCTTAGAACAACTTAGATTATCATTCTTTTTACTAGCGTCTCTAAAGCATTGAGTCCCACTCTTAGTATAACCCGATGGGCAAGTACAACTTGTTGTTGTCTCACTACATCCTGGCATATATGGATACCACTTACAATAAGGATTATCACTTCCTGTAGTCGTACAAGTAGCTTGAACATAACACTTATTACCTATTAAAGACTCATTACTACCACACTCATAACCCCCACTACTAACACTCGGATTACTATACTCTGTCTTAACACATTTTTGATTACTTAAAGTATAACCCGATAGACAACTATAACTACTTGAAGCCGTCTTAGTACTTACTGTCGAACACTTATCATCATAAAAAACATAACCCGAAGGACACTCATAAGTAGTAGCGGCTTTCGTACTCTGCTCAGTTACACACTTATTCCCTTCTAATCTACCTAACCCCGCACATTGATATTGCGGTATCGCATCAATAGTATCATTTTTCAAACAAAACTTATCTTGCAAAGCATAATCATCATCACATATATACTTCACATTAGCATCCACTGACTTTAAAGTCTTACTACACATATTATCTTCATTTAACGTATAGCCTTCCCTACAAGTATACCAACCCCTAACACAAACCCCAAAGTTATTAACATATCCTTCATTACATTTCTTGGTACTAAAAACACAACCCTTTAAAAAAAATATTAGTAAAATAACTAAAATAATAACCATAATCTTCTTGGCATTATCAATATAAAACTGTTTATCTAACAATTTATCTTTTAACTCAACCAAAGGTCCTTTTATCTTCTCTTTAATTAATCCTTTAACCTTACTTGAAGACTCTTTATTATCCGAAGAAGCCTTAGTATCCTTTGTATCCATGACCAAAGTTTCAGTATCATAAATACTAACCGTCTTATTAAGATTACTCAAAGTACTTTCTTTATCACTATATTTCTTATCCCTATAATGCCTCAAAGCATTAGCCATCATATAAGGATCATTATAACGATACGTATCAGTATAAGAACAAGCCTTCAAAATAATATTCATTAACTCCGGTTCGACTCCCTTTATCGGAGTCATATCTCTTCCAGCCATCCTAAATTTTAAAGCCTTCGTATCACTAACAAACAGACTAACAAAAGGTAACTTGCCCTTATTTAATAACTGATACATAATAAGTCCCAAAGCATAAGTATCACATTTATTAACAACTAACTTTTGATAATAAACTTCCGGAGCAATATATAAACTATTACTTTGATAATTATCAACCTTAAAATCTCCTATTTTATACTTACCATCACTACCAATAAAGATATTACTAGGCTTAACATTACCATGAATAATATTACACTTTCTTAAAGAATCTAATCCTTCACAAACATCAATACCCAACCCAATAATTTCTTTAGTACTCATATTACGATTCATAAAATCTTTTAAACTTTGAGTTACTAAATCCATTCGAATATAAATATCATACCCAATTCCATCTTCATGAGCTTCTTCATAATAATCATAATAATTTAAAACATACTGATTACCATATTTCTTTATTGTCTCAATCTTTACTTTTATATCATCTAAGATTTCTCTATAATATGCATTAGCATCCTCAACGCCCTTAATAACTCTTCTCTTTATTAAATCATCTATTTCATGATTATTCCTAGGAAAACTAATATATTTAACCGCATAATACTTATTAACCCCATTAATATTTTTATAAACTTTATAAACTTTACCATTGGCCCCTTCACCAATTAAGTCCCCTATCTGGTAATTATCCCATAATACCTTTTTCATAAATCACCTTCTATCATTTAATTGTTTTCTTAATAAGAAATAACACGCTAGTAATATTACTATTCCCATTATAATAATTATTTTTACATCATTCATAAAGTGGGTCTTCGTAAAAAGAAAATAATCTTCTACTTCTCTTACATAACTTGGTTGTAGTTTTTGAATCTCATTAGGTAAGCTATTTAAATCACAACTAATACCAAATAACTGAATAGCCCATCTATCTAAGACAAATACCGATAATTTTTCTAATACCCCATCTAAGGGTAAGAACGAACCATTTAATACTAATTGGGGAATCAAAGTAATTGGTGCTAACATTACCGCGTTAGATGAATTTTTTGATATAGCTGATAAGAATAACCCCAAACATGTTGAGCAAACAGTTATCAAAAAGAAACATAAAGTCATTTCTAAAGGCCAACTAGTAATAATTCCTTCATTTGGTACAAAGCCAAAGAAATACATAAATACAAAAATAAATAAAACCGATTGAATAAAACACAAAATAATTTGAATAAATAACTTCGAAGCAAAGTACGCAGATAACTTCAAATCCGCCATATATTCTCTTTTTAAAATGGCTCGTTCTTTACATATAACTTGAATTGAATTTAAAGTACCTAGCCAAATGGCTGCAATAGTCATTGCAAACAGCATCATCTTCGTTGTTTCATATCCTTCAAACATATCCTCCGGTGCTACTAACGCAAACATATACGCAATAAATGGTGATTGAAATAATAACAAAAGTAACATCTGCTTATCATTTATAATTGTCTTGGCATATCTTTTTGATAACGTAATAAATTGATTCATAAATGATCGATTATTCTTTCCCTTTTTCGTAATTGAATCACTACTCTTACGTACTACTACTGTTTCAAAATACCCCGAAGCATTATACTTATTATACCAATAATTTACATCATCACTTAATAAATTATAAATATCTACAAAATCATTAACTCCAAAAAACTCTAAAGTATCCTTAGGAGACCCCGCAAAGCAAAGCTTTCCGCCTTCACCAAAGAAACATATTTTATCACATAAATGTAAATTCAAAGTATTATGTGTAACTAAAATAATCGTCTTCCCACTAGCGGCCATCTTCTTTAAAATATGCATTAAACTACGTTCTGTCCCTGGATCCAACCCACTAGTTGGCTCATCTAAGAAAAATAATTTAGGATCAGCTAAAAGCTCAACCGCAATACTAGCTCTCTTCCTTTGGCCACCCGAAAGATTTCTAATCATAACATCTTTTTTCGTCGTCAACTCAACTATCTCTAATACTTCTTTAATACGTTGTTTCTTCTCTTCTAAGGACGCATCATCACTCATTCTTAAATTAGCTGAATACTTTAACATATCATATAAAGTTAAATCTTTAAATACTATATCATCTTGGGGTACATACCCAATAATCTTCTTTAATACCGAATAATTCTTAAATAAATCATTTCCATTGACATACACATGTCCACTAGTTGGTTTTGATACGCCACTAATACAGTTCATAAATGTACTCTTACCAGCACCAGAACCACCTACCAAAGCTACAAACTCTCCCGGTTTAATGGCTAAATTAACATGATAAGAAATATCTCTTTTCTTTCCTTTAACACTAACGGTTTTAACAATATCAACCGCATCAACCCCAACTCCCTTATCATACATCTGATAAAGAATTCTATCATGCACATATATTAACTTCGCATCCGCAATTAAAATAACATCTCTATCTTTTAAAGTAATTGCGCCTCCTAACAAATTACCATTAATTAAGATATTATTACTCATATCTGCCGGTGCTAAAACATACTTATCATCTTTTTTATAAATATTAGCAATATTTAAAGGAACACTAACATGGTTTAAAACAATATTACTCTTAGGATCTCTTCCTATTTTCGTAACCTCAACAGAATTCAAATCATATTGTTGCCATTCGTCTAGGTTCTCTCCTAAAGTTAAAATCATAATAACACCCATAGCCAACGGATTAGCTGGATTATCTATTTTTATCGCATCACCATCTTGTAAATACGTCTCAATAACTTTTGTATTATTTACAAATAGCCCATTAACACTGTTATTATCCACAATTCTAACTTTATTATCCATTAACTCAAAAAAGCCATGATATGGCGATACCAATAACGAATTTAAGACAATATCATTATTCGTACTACGCCCAATTAATATTCTTTGTTTTTTAAATTTATTTAACACAATATTTTGAACTCTATCTTCTTCAATTATTGTAACTGTATACTTAACTTCTTTACCCATCTATTAAGACACCTACTTCGCTATCGTACCATTTAATTATAACATCACTAGACTTCTAAATCAATTAAGAAAGAAACAAAAAAGTGAGGAATTTAACCTCTACTTAAATAAGTTTTTAAAGAAATTTTTAATGCCACTAAAGAACCCGCCTGAGTTAGAATTACTCGTAGCATCTTGTGTTTTCATTCCAAGTTCTTCAACAAAACTATTAACCTTAGCAGTATATTCATCTTTATGTTGACCAACAATTATAAAAGCATGTGGTGAATCATCTGGACGATATTGTAAAATAACATTACTATTATTAATTACTGTATCTGCATTACTTGGTGGTACTGTTGTATCTTTTCCGCCATGAATTACCATTACTTTAACGTTGTTATCTGCCATACGATTATTACCAAAAGCATCTTGGTAGTTTCCAAAATTATCACTATTTAAACCAGTCTTAATTAAATCTCCTGTTAAAACCGCTTTAATTAAAGAATTAGCAATATTATTGTTATTTCCATTTAACTTTAAACCACCTAAACTACCTAATGTATTATTCGCACTATTATTTGAACCCCATGACTCAAAGCCACGTCCATTACCAAATAATGATTGCGATGCACTAGAAATATTATTAGATGAGCCACTAGTACTAGGAAGCATTGAAGTAATTATACCAGTCATCGAAGTATAACCACAATCATCTACTACTCCCACTACTTTTTTAGTTGATATAGCTGGCATTACTCCAAGACCACTAACATTTAAACCACCCATGGTTAAACTTTGAATCGTTGTCGCACCACCTAAAGAAACCCCATGAACAATAATTTTTTCCGGACTTCTACTAGAATCTATTTCACTACTTGAATTTAGAAAATCTAACCAGTTCATTACATCAAGACTTTCTAAGAAGCCCATAGCAACACTACCTTTACTACTACCAAAACCTCTTAAATCAATCGCTAAAACATTAACATTATTATCTAAATACATCTTACCTACAGCATTAGCCATTGATTCAGCGCTCATCATATTACCATGAACTAATAAAGCCCAATTATGTGTTTTCTTCTTTGCATAATAAATATTCGCATGTAACTTGACACAATAACTATCAGCACTTTTACCCGTAGCTCCCGCAAACTTACAAACATTAGCCGAATCCATAGTTACTTCTTTATCGGCTTTTAATTTACTACCACTAAATATTCCAAGTATCTTATCAAATAACGAACTTAAACTTAAAGTCATATTATTATCAGAAATAACATTCTTACTTTGATATTCAACCCTCTCCGTTACAATCGTTCTAGAATCCTTAAAATACATCTTACTCCCAATTAATAAACTTGCTCCTGCTAGTAAAGATGTCGTTATAATCACATTTTTCTTTTTATTAAACTTAAACATACACCCACTCCTCTACACTAAAATAATACCACATTTAATTTTAAGTAACAAGTTTTATTTAAAGAAATCTCTTTTATTAAATGGGGCACTCATAAATCTTAAAGATGCTTTTGTATTAGTTAACCACACAAATCTAACATTATAATCATTACTTCTAAATACTTTAGCCATTTCTAATCCAAAGCCTCTTGCTGAACCAGTTATTACAGCACTTTTCATATTTCTACCTTCTTATATATGACCTTTAATAAATTAAGCATAAAAAAAAGTCCCGTAATGGAACTTTAATATTCTAATGGTAGCCTGTATGGAATTCGAATCCATGAATGTTGCCTTGAGAGGGCAATGTGTTAAGCCACTTCACCAACAGGCCATAACTTGTCTAAGACATTAACATTTTACCATTTATTATTTGTTTTGACAAGCTTAAGTCTATTATATAAGAGAAAGTTTTGGAAATATTTTTCCAAAAGTACCAAATTTTACTGAGTTTTGGAAATTTTCTTCCAAAAATATTTGTCTCTAGAGACTTTAAACAAAGCCAATTATTCAAATTGCTATTTTTTGCCGTATATATGGGCATTTTTAGAACTATTTCACGTTTTTGGCACCACTTTTTTAGCAAAGTTTCACGTTTTTGGCACGACTTTTTGACAAAAGTTACACGTTTTTGGCATCACTTTTCGAAAAAATCAGCCTTTAGCTGACTCTTCTTAATCCTCAACATCAATATTTTCTACCACTTCATCATTAATAATATTAGAAACCCAAGTACTAACAGTTTCTTTATTATTGTACTTAGCAATATAAAATTGGGGCGAAGCAATAATCGTATGTTGTGTTACTTTATCATTTAAACCTAAATTATTATTCCATATATAGTAGTAACATCCCTCTAACTTAGAATACTCCCTTAGAAAAGATTTTAAGTTACTTTCAAAAACTGATGTCGCCTTTGAAGTAGTTTCAAACTCCCCATTATCCAAATAATTTTGATACTTCGTAAGAATATTATCTTTATTAGAGCAAACAAACATCACCTTAGTATTGGGATACTTATCCTTAACATTTTTAATACTATCCAATATTAAATTATCACTTTTTACAATATTTCTTATATCTTCCGGACTATTCCAAACATCTTTTAAAATACTTGACCACTTATCCGTAATTAATAAAGAAGCATCAATTAAAAGACTAAAATCTAAAACTCCAGGAAAATATTTTTTTCTTACTACCGGCATCAACATAGAAACCGCAAACCCACCTGCCGAATAGCCAGCTATAACTACCCTTTTAGTATCTTTTAAGTACTTCAAAACCATATCCATATACTTAATAAAGTTAGAATAGCCATAATGATATAAAACCTTCTCACTACCTAAAACATCCTTATAATGATACTCATTATTACCAACATGCATATCCCCTGTCGCATAGGGAATTAGAAGTATTGTATAATCTTTAAACGGATTATCATGATTACTACTAGTTATTCCAAAATGTTCCAACCCATCTAAAGGTCTTTTAGCATAATAAAAGCCATCTTGCAAATAATCCATATCATAACTAGCCGTAAAACTATCAATACTTAACCCACCACCATAAAAATAGATTAAAATCTTGCTCGTATCCTGTGCCTTTATTAAACCATGCCACTTACTTCCGTCCGCATTCACCCCACCATCTGGTGATACCTTGTACCACTTGCCAATATCCAACTTACCCTCTAACTTAGGATTAGTTAAAAACTTTGACAAAGCCCCTAACGTAATCCCCGTTATAATTAATCTTTTCTTATTTTTCTTCATTCTTACCTACTTTTTCATATATCTAATTGTAAAAACTGTCCCAACCCCTAAAGTACTTGTAACACTTACATTACCATTATCTTTCTCAATTATCTGTTTAGCCAAAGAAAGTCCTATCCCAAAACTATTACTACTCGAATTACTTCCCTTATAAAATCGTTTAAAGACATTCTTCATATCCATATCACTCATACCTAAACCATAATCTTTAACCGTAATCTTCGTAAACAAATCATTATCTTGAACTATAATAGAAACCTTACTATTTTCCTTCGAGTACTCAATACCATTCTTAATTATATTAGTTAAAGCTTCGCTTTCCCAAGTCTCATCCCCCATAATATTCAAAGTACTATCACAAACAATATCAAGTCCGACATTCTTTAAATCACCAATAACTCCCAAATTATCTTTAATACCATCAAGTAACTTTCTTAAATTAATCTTCTCTTTCTTAAACTCAATTGTATTTGTATCTAATAAAGATAACTTTAATAAAGAGTAAACTAAAAAATTAGTATTAACTACCTTCCTATGAATATTAGTTAACAAATCATGCGTTTCTTTCTTATCCATATTCCCATTTAAAATCTTATCCGTCATTAAAGTAATACTTGTTAATGGTGTTTTAAGTTGATGTGATATATCTTCTAACGACTTCTTTAAGTTATTCTTATCATTCTCTAAATTTATCGTTTGTTCATTTAAACTAATCGCTGTTTTATAAATTTCATCTTTTAAGTAAGAAAACTCATCCTCATAATAATTTTTAATATCTAAATTATAATTATGATTATTTATCTCTTTAAGATAATTAGTAATCAACCTTATTTTTTCTTCTTCTCTTTTTTTATATATTTTTAAGTACCAGAATATCATTAATATATAAATAACTATCAAACTTAGATTAGTAATTATAAGTATCTTATTTATATTATTATTTATACTTGCTATAGGCATCTTACTTAGATATATTCCATATCTACTTAGATTATCTTTAGAATAATTAGTACTATTAATAATCGTAATTAAATCACTCTCACTTATATTGGGATACTTACTACTAACTTCATTTAATATATTAGCCACTATAATATCATTATTCTTCCTATACTCCCAAAACAACACATAATTACTAAAAATACCCAAAGTAAGAAATACTAAACTAACTATAATAATCCTCTTATATAACCTTATTGTATCTTTATCTTTCTTCATTAATCCTATATCCTATTCCCTTATACGTAATTATTATACTACTATCTAACTTCTCTCTTATCCGTTTAAAATAGACTGTCAAAGTATTATCATTAACATCATTTCCTGTCCATTCCCAAATATGTTCTAGTAAAGTCTCTCTAGTTATAGTTTTATTAAGATTATTTATCAAAATAAAGAGTAATCTTGTTTCTAAACTAGTAAGCCTTATCTCAGTATCATTTTTAAATAACCTTAAATTCAAAGTATCAAAAGTAAATTCTTTTATTTTAATAATATTAGTTTTATTATGTCTATCTATTATTTTCCTAATTCTAATTAGTAATTCTTTAGTTAAGAATGGCTTAGTTATATAATCTTCGGCTCCTAAACTTAGTCCTTTTACAATATCATCTTCTAAGTCCTTAGCAGTTAAAAATATAGTTGGTATTTCTCTTTGTTTAATGTTCATTTTATAAAATTCAAACCCATCTCCATCCGGTAAAGCCACATCTAAAATTATTAAATCTAAATTTTTATCTAAGTATTCCTTACTTTCTTTTATTGATTTTGCACTTAGTACTTGGTAATTATTTTGTTCTAAAATATCCTTTAAGTTATTTAAAATATCTGCTTCATCTTCAATTAATAAAATCATAAGAATCTCCCTTTAATGCCTTTATTATACTATAGATTATCCCTTTTTTATACATAATTCCTATATCAAAAGAAAAGAAAACTAAATGTTCTCTTTCCTAATTGTTTCAATAATATTTTGTTCATTTATCTTAGATATTGAATATCTCATAATAACTAAAAGTAAGATAAAGACACAAATACTAGCAATTAATATCTCTTTTATAGGTATACTATAAGCAATATACATCGAGCCACCCGAATTAAAAACCTTATATATTAAGTATGATAACAATATTCCAATTGGAATACCAATAAATAACGCTTTAACCCCATAGAAAATACTTTCTAAACTAACCATCCTATTAAACTCATGCTTAGTCATACCAATACTTCTTAAACAAGCAAATTCTCTTTTTCTTAAATTCATACTAGTAGTTATAGTATTAAAGATACTAGTAATACCAATAAGAGAAATAACCGTAATAAATCCATATAAGAATATAGCCATCAAAGTAAAAATAGAATTCATCGTCTTTGCATTTTCTTCATAATTATATAAATCATAATCATCATCTTTCAAAACTTCATCTATTTTATCTTGTAGTTTCTTAGGGTTCTTACTATTTATCCTTAACATTGTTCTTGTATTAGGGTTATGATATTCAATCTTACTAGCAGCATTATCACTAACTACTAACAAAACACATGATTTTTCACTTATCCCAAATGGTAATTTATCAGTTATCTTAGCCACTTCTAAGTTATATTCTTTATTATCTACCGATAATTTTAAAGTAGTATTTTCTTTAACATCTAAAACATCAACCATCGTTGGAATTGACTTATTACCTTGTTGAATATATTCTTTTACAATATTAACTACAATCGCGGCATTATCTGCTACATTAGAAAGTCCAAGCGACTTCAAGTAATTTTTAAAAGCATGTTCTCCAACATAGAAAATTGAAGCATAAACCTTCTTAGTATCTTTACCCTCATAATAATTATTAATATCAAGATATTCTTTTGTTAACTTAACATTATCTAAAGATATCTCTGCAGGCATTGAATCAATAAACCCATAATCAATAACGTCTTCACTACTTAAAATAGTATCTAACTTACTCTTACTAATAGAATCTTTAAGGTACGCTAATGATAAATTATAATCCATCGTCTTAACTTCCATATCTATTGAATCAAAAGCAATATTTAAGAAAGCTGATAACCCAATAAATACACTAACACAAACAACAATAGCAATAACAGTTGGACGATATTTCTTACGATTTCGTTTTATATTCTTATAAGAAATAACTCCTCCTATCCCAAATAATTTATTAATAATTTTTGGAGTTCTAATTCTTTTTTTATTTATTACTTCGGCACTATTTTTTAAGGCTTCAATAGGAATAATCTTGCCTGATTTCTTGGCACTTCTATGGGCTGATAACATAACTGTAGTAAAACCAAGAATAGAAGCAAATAAAATACTTAACCATGAAAATTTATAAACTAAGTTTAGAGTTAGCATTGAACCTAAGAAAATATTACTAATAATAATTAAGATATAACTAGCTAGAATACCACATATAATACCTAGAGGTACCCCTATTAGAAAGAGAATAAATGCTTCATAATAAACATTATGTTTTATTTGCTTACTAGTCGCCCCAACACTACGTAACATCCCATATTGTCTAACTCGTTCACTTATTGATATATCAAAACTATTTCTAATACAGAATACAGAAGATACAACAATAATTATTAAAACAATACCAATAACCATACCCATTGATCTAGTTGAAGATTCTTTGAATAAACCAGTTTCTAAAGATATTAAATAAGAATTAACTTCTAAATCATACTTAACATTATGCATTTCATCTATTACTTTAGTAGCTTCTTCCTCCGTATCCCATGTTCCTTCAACATACTTTCTAAATGTTTCTGTACTAACTCCTACTATACCTGCAGAAACTTGATACCTATTATTTAAACCCTTTTTAGTATATAAAGAATAAACATCATAATACCCTGTATCAAAGTTATCTAAGTAAGTAATTACTGTATATCCTGGAGCTGAATAAGGTTCAATATTCCTACTTGGACGTTGCATTATCCCTACTATTGTATATTCCTTAGTTTTTACATTAACTAATGTTTCATTAGTATCAGTATCTTCTGGATCATAAGGGTTATATTGATCTAAACTAGTCCCATCATTTTCTCTAGTTCCAACATTCAAAGTAATTTTATCTCCGACATTATACTTAACACGTCCATTAGTCTCTAAATGCGTTGGTATAACTATTTCATTACTATTTTGAGGGACTCTTCCTTCTGTTAGATTAACAGCTAAATTTTTTAAAGCTGTATCATTATAAGCTTTAATATATAGATAAGGTTTATATTTATTTTTTATATTATCTAACTTAGCATAACCAATATTTTTAACAATAGAATTATCTTCTATCATTCTATTTTTCTCAAAGTACTTTAAATCACTCGCCGGTACATTAGCAAATTCATAGTGATAATTACCCTTTAAATTTATTTCATAACTAATTAAAGTTTCTCTAAAACTCATGAAAAGAGACGCTACTGCAGTCATTAAAGCCACCGATAATACAATACCAATAATTGTTACTAACGTTCTTTTCTTATTAAGTTTAAGATTTTTGATTGTCATATTATTTAAAAGTTTCATACTCTACTCCTTAATATGACCATCTTCGATAGTTATTACTCTATCGGCTTGGGCTGCTAACTCTAAGTTATGAGTTATCATAATAATCGTTTGTTTATATTTTTTATTAGATAGCTTTAATAACTCCATAATTTCTTCACTAGCCTTAGAATCTAGATTTCCTGTTGGTTCGTCTGCTAAGATAATTGCTGGATGAGTTATTATTGCCCTACCAATTGAAGTTCTTTGTTGTTGTCCTCCGGATAATTCATTAGGTAAGTGAGTTCTTCGATTCGTTAACCCCAATGTATCTAATAATTCATTTAATTCTTCTTTATCCACCTTTTTACCATCTAACTCTAAAGGTAAGACAATATTTTCTTCAACGTTTAAAATAGGTATTAAGTTATAAAACTGATAGATAAGCCCTACTTGACGACGTCTAAATATCGCTAAATTATCATCATTTAAAGTATAAATATCATTACCTTCAATAATAACTTTTCCTTTAGTAGGCCTATCTACTCCTCCAATTAAGTGCAACAAAGTTGATTTACCAGACCCACTATGACCCACAATAGCAACAAACTCTCCCTTATTAACACTAAATGATACATTATCTAACGCTACTACTTTATTTTCTTTCGTACCATATACTTTAGATAAGTTCTCTACTTTTAATATTTCCATAAAATCTTCCTTTCATGATTTAACTATATCTCTTGAAAGTGACTATTAAATGACTATTTTAAACTTTTATTATTTATATAAGAATTTATTTTATCTAATTCTATTATTCCTACTTTAGTACTTAACAATGTTTTATCATAATCTTGATAATTAATACCATACTTAGTAATTAAAGTATTATTTAAAGTATTTATTATCTCTATCTTAGTATCTTCTAATACATTCCAGTTTAATACTTCACAAGCTCTTTGTAATATAAAACATACTATTATATAATCTATATAATATTTATACTCTAAGTAGTTGTTACTAAACTTTGTATTCATTACTAAACTATCTACAATCTTAAAACAATCATATATATTCTCATTATAATCATAATTCTTAAAAGATATACCTAAACTACTCTTTCTATAAAAATAATCCCAATTATTCATTACTAATACTCTGTTAGAATTAAATAAAGCACTATAAGTAAATGCTACATCTTCCCACATACTATCTTCTACAAACCTTATTTTATTTAATATATCTCTTTTATATATCTTATTACAACTAGATGGTGATAAGTTAGAAAGTCTCTCAAAATCTATCTTAGTATTATATATATATCCTTTACTTCTTCCCATAAATTTTAAATCATTATCTAAATATTTACTATCTTTAACAAATAATATCCCTGTACTTACAATATCAGCATTATTATATTCTCCATTATTATACATATCTTCATACATTCTAGGGTTTATGTAGTCATCTCCATCAACAAACCCAATATATTCCCCAGTAGACAAAGATATTCCTAGGTTTCTAGTATATCCTACTCCCATATTCTTATTATTTCTAATTATTTTAATTTTCTCTTTGTATTTAATTTGATACTCTTTAAGAATGGTAAAGCAATCGTCGGTTGAACAATCGTCGATAGCAATTATTTCGATATTATCTAGAGTTTGCTTTAACACCGAGTTTAAGCAATCTCTAAGATATTTACTATTATTATATACAGGTATTATAATACTTACTTTTATTTTTTCCATGTCTTCATTATATAGCTATCTTTATTTTATGGCAAGAAAATTGTAAAATAGAAAGTCATAAATATTTCAAAGTTAAAATGTCATAGCTTTGTATATCTTTCACCATTAAAAAAGGTATGCAAATTTAATAATTTACACACCATATTTACAAGGTCTAGCTTTCATGCAAGGTTCATGTGATCGGCTACAGCCGACTTATTCTCCTTTTCTCTCACTTTATAGCACCTTCATACATCTATCATGTTTCTTATTAACCATTCTCTATATCATCATATTTAGTTTTTCCTGTTAATAAATCAGGTAGCGGCGCCGGCCTCACACTGACAAGGCAGCGGTACTTGAGTGACTATCCTACTTTTAGTTGATACGGAGATTTAGCTGTCCCTATTCCTACATCTGTTATTGAGATATTAGATTTCAGAAAAGCAGCCGGATGAATCCAATTGCCGGCGTTCGCACTGCTGTAGTAGACACTCCCGATCGCTTCCACATAGAAGACAAAGTCGCAGGTGTCCGAGACAGGCGCTAAAGTCCACTTACTACGAGTTAGGTAATTATTATTATATTGATAACAGTCATCTGCACCACCAATTTTTTTTGATAAACATGTTGCTCTATCGGTTGTTGAACCACCGGATGTAGCATATCCATAATCACTTGGGTATATTAAGCCTATTTTTCCTGTCCATGTACTGTATACAGTGGTTTCTCTTTCAGCAGCATAGTACGTATTAGCTGTCATTTCTTCTTCGCCTTCGCCCCCGCCCAAGTTCCATACAACGCTTTCTATTGCATTTCTTGTTAAATCATTTTTTAGTCCAGTTGAGGTAAAATCAATTGAAGTACATGTAAAATCTTCTCCACTAGCTACAGCAGCTGGTTGACAACCACTTGTTCCATTATAGTAAGAACCCATATTTTGATATATTGCTTGGCCATTACTATCTTTTACAACATTATTTTCTATTGTATATCCTGATTTCAAATAATTTGTTGGATTTAACATCATCATTAATTGACTATCTGTCCAGTCATTTGAACCGGAATCTGAAATTGAAGTGCCAACACCCTCTTTCTTATAATCCCAAGCAATTTTTCCCAAACTATCGTCTCTAATAATTTTAACTAAGTCTGCTTTAGAGCCATCTTCCTTAGTCATATTTTTAAACTCGCCAATAATACGCCACTTTTCACAGGTACTATCACTTTGATTAGAATAATCACTGCAATTGAAATATACATAGTTATTTGGGTTTGCACCAATATATCTTATATTATTATCTGGATCGTCAATGGCAATTTTAGTTGTATCAGTAATCTCCTTACCTAATATTTCAATAGGTGGCTCTTCTTCTGTAGCCGTATTAACAATAACAACCTTAGAACTAAAAGACTTAGAAGCCTCTGCTACCGTAACAGCTTCATCCATCCATAAATATAGAGAATAAGACTTAGATTTATTCGCACCTATTATATCAGTACCTAGAATATAAGCTTCCTTAGCGCCACTTATATCAACTTCAGCCTTCTTATCTAAAGAAGTTAATAAAGTAGGTGTACCACTCTTATCACCCTTAGTTAAACTAGTCTTAATCGCACTGCTACTCATAGTAGAAGTATTTAATACATCTAATGCAATAGTAACTTTAGAGTTCATATTGCAAGTATTTTTCAAAGTAAAAGTATAAGGTTTTTCCTTTAATCCTTCCTCATCACTAATAGGAATAGCGTCAATTAAGTTAATACTAGAAGACTCCGTAAATTCAATATCAAAACAAGAAGAATTAACAATATTTTGTTCCTTTTGGATAGCAGTCTTAACCCACATTGAATAACTAGTACCAATAATAATACTTCCAATAAGAAGTATTGATATAACCATTAATATTATTTTATAAGACTTTCTCATAAATAACCTCTCTATCTTTTATGACTTACCTTGTCATACACTACAATAACATATTACCACAAAATACTATTTTTGGGAATACATAAATTTTCCAAAGTATATAAAAAGACCATAGTCTAAATAACTATAATCTTACATATTTCTTAAAGTAGCGTGACAATTCTTAGTAACATCACTAATAATCTTATTAAAAATTATCATAACTTCATCTTCTTCTAAAGTACGATTACTATCTTGGAAAGTTAAATTAAACGCTAGTGACTTTTCATTATCTTTAACATTATCTCCCATATATACATCAAATACTTCTATATTAGAAAGTAATTTACCACCACTCTTCTTAATTTGAGCTTCAATACTACCAGCACTTATACTCTTATCTACAATAAATGCTACATCTTTCTTAATACTTGGATACTTAGTAATCTCTTTAAAACTCATTTTAGTTCCTCTAAACTTAAGAAGTTTATCTAAATTAATTTCCATAACATAAATATCATCTTTACTAATATTAGGCATTAATTTACCTAAAATACCTATATGTTCTCCTTGAACTACAATAGATGCACTTACTCCTGGATGTAACTCTTTAGGAATATTATCATCAACTACAAAACTATAACGATTCTTATAACCTAAATAATTTAATAATTCTTCAACAATACCCTTCAAAATATAAAAATCAACTTGTTTTTTATCTAACCCTAAAGTATATACTCCACTTAATAATACCGCTAACTTAAGTTCTTCTTGATAAATATTATCTTTCTTAAAGAAACCTTTACCCATTTCAAATATTGAAATATCTTTATAACCACGATTCTTATTATAATCATAAATATCTTTTAAAGAAGATATCAAACTATATCTTAATGTACTTCTATCTTCACTCATAGGGTCTTGTAATTTAACTTCTATAAAATTATCCGTAGTATACTTATGAACATCACTACTCTTAATTAAAGTATAACTTAAAGTTTCATTAAGCCCTAGTGATATCATTTTATTTCTAATATCTCTTTTAACTTTATTATATTTACCAATAACTCCTGTAGTAGTAGGAAGTTTACCTATAATTCTATCTATACCATATAAACGACCAATTTCTTCAATTAAATCTTCTGGTATATTAACATCTAATCTTCTAGAAGGTACTTTAACTATTAATTTATCCCCATCAATATCCACATCAAACCCTAAAGATTTTAATATATCTACTGATTCATTTAACGGAATCTTAATACCAAGAACTTTCTCTATCTTAATTATTGGTAACTCAATTACTTTATCAGTAACATTACTTTCATTAAATTCAACCATACCATGAGCGATACTAGCATCAGCATAACGTTCTAACAAAGCACAACTTCTTTTAATAGCCATATAAGTTCTTTTAGGATCTAAACCTTTTTCAAATCTTGTTGAAGCTTCGCTTCTAACAATTTTCTTTGAAGTACGACGAACCTTTACTCCATCAAATATAGCTGATTCAATAATAATATTCTTCGTATCATTTTCTACTTCCGTAGATAAACCACCCATAACACCAGCTAACCCAATAGCGCCATTCGTATTAGCAATAACAATATCTTCTTTAGATAAAGTTCTTTCAATATTATCTAATGTCGTCAAAGTCTCATTATCTAATGCATTTCTAACTATTAAAGTATCTCCTAGTCTATCAGCATCATAAAAATGTAATGGTTGACCCGTCTCTAACATAACATAATTAGAAATATCTACTACATTATTTATTGGTCTAATACCTGATGCTATAAGTCTATTTTTAATAAACGTAGGACTTTCTTTAATCACAACATTCATAGCTTTCTTAGCTAAAAACACACTACAATCTTTAGTCTCAACCTTAACATTAAAGCTATCATTAATATCATTATTATCTTCACTATATTCTAAATCAATATCTTTAACTTTCTTCTTATATATAGCTCCTAATTCATAAGCCATACCAAGTATACTTAATAAATCTCCTCTATTAGAAGTAAGTTCAAAATCAATTACTTCATCATCTAATTCTAAGTATTTAATAGGGTCTTCCCCAACAACAGCATCTTCTGGTAACTCATGAATACCATTAATATCTGCCTCACTTAAGAATTTATGTTCTAACCCTAGTTCTTTTATAGAACATAACATCCCATTAGAAACACACCCTCTAATTGTACTCTTCTTAATATCCCCACCAGGTAACTTTGCACCAACTTTGGCAACAATTACTTTTATTCCTTCACGAACATTAGGAGCCCCACAAACAATATCTAATACTTCACTACCAATATCCACCTTACAAACATGTAAATGATCAGAATCTGGATGCATCTCACACTTAACAACTTGTCCAATAACTAAATTAGTACAATTTATTAACTTTTCCGCACTATCATATTCATTACCCACATTAGTCATATCTTCAGCAATATCTTTTATTGTCAATTTAGGATCAATATCAATATAATCACTAACAAATTTTCTACTAAGCTTCATTAATCTTCATCCCTTCTATCAAACTGTGTTAAAAATCTAATATCATTACCATATATTGTTCTAATATCCGTAATACCATATTTAAACATCGCAAATCTATCCATTCCGGTACCAAAGGCAAAACCTTGATACTTTTTAGGGTCATACCCTGACATTTCTAAAACATGAGGATGTACCATACCAGCCCCTAATACTTCTATCCAACCAGTTTGTTTACATAAATTACATCCCTTGCCTCCACACTTAAAGCATGAAACATCAACCTCAACTGAAGGCTCTGTAAATGGGAAGAAACTTGGTCTAAATCTAACCTTAGTCTTCTCACCTAGAAATTTCTTAACAAATAATTCTAAAGTACCCTTTAAATCAGCCATCGAAATATCTTTATCAATTACTAATCCTTCAATTTGCATAAATTGATGAGAATGAGTAGCATCTTCATCACGACGATATACTTTACCCGGACATACTATCTTTAATGGACCCTTCTCTTGATTTTCTTCCATCGCATGAACTTGGGCTGTAGATGTTTGCGTACGAAGTAAATAATTTTCTACTTCATTTTCTAAATAGAAAGTATCTTGGGCATCCCTAGCTGGGTGACCTTTTGCAATATTTAACTTTTGAAAGCAATTCTCATCACTTTCTAACTCTACACCCTCATATACTGTATAACCCATTGAAGTAAATAAATCTTCAAACTCTTCTTGAATTCTTGACATAGGATGTTTACTACCCGTCTTAATCTTAGTTGCCGGTAATGTTATATCAATCGTATCTTTCTTTAATTTTTCTTGTAATTCTTTAGTTTCTAAGTAAGATCTTTTATCTTCTAATAAAGTATTCATTTTATTCTTAAAATCATTAATAATTTTACCATATACTTTCTTATCTTCAATACTCATCGTACTTAAACTAGCCGCTAAATTACTTATTTCTCCCTTCTTAGAAAAATACTCATTCTTAACATCTTGTAACTCTTTCATACTATTAACCATACTTATCTTATCATTAATAATAGTCTCTAAATTTTCTAATCTTTCTTTCATATATATCCTTTCTTTAGTATCGAAAAAAACACATCCTCCTAAGGACGTGTTTACTGCGTGGTACCACCTTATTTACTTCTCAAATATTTTAACGCATAAACTGCGGGATAATCCAGCTCCTAAGGTGAATTCATAACCTATTCTTTATAACCTCTCAGCACTTTGGTTAACTCTCTTAAAAGAATAATTAGTTATTACTATTTCTTAATCGACACTTTTTTAAATACTTACTTAGTATAGCATACTTTTTTTAAGAGAGCTATAAGTTTTTAGTATTTCTTCGTTATTTCTAATTTTTTTAACATTTCTTTTTCTTTATCTTGCATTTCACTTAAGTATTTATCATACTTACCTGGGGTATAATCCATTAAACACTGTACTAATAGATTTCGATAATCACTTAAAAATTCTTCTCCTTTTAAAACATCTTTAAACCCTCTAACATCATACGTTAAAAAGTCATATAACTCTTTATAATAAACTTTATCAACATCAACCATCTTTATTCTATTAAATCTCTCAGTATTATCATAATACATATTATTAGTACTATAAGTTATATAAAAATACTTTAACATAAAAGACATTATCTCATTATAAACCTGTGGATTTTTTTCTTTTATTAAAGTTAATTTATAACCTCCAAGACTAGCCAAAATATCCTTAGAAAAAGTCCCATTAGCTATAAATCTCATATATATATAAAACTCCAGTGGACTTGTTATCTCACTTCTTACAAAGACATCACGTAATTTAACAGTTTGTTTAAACTTTTCCATATTCTCTAACTCAGCATCAATATCTGGATGTAAGTATGTATAAACCCTTCTCACATTATTATTCTCTTCATATAATTTCAAAGTATCAGTATAATCATAATGATCTTGGTATTCAAATTCATGTTCATCAATAATATTCTTTATCCACGAAGTTAAATAATCTCTATCTTTATCTTTAAAAAACACAATATACAAGTAGTCATGACTATCACTATTAAAAATATCATACAGAGTATCAAACGTATCATCATTATCCGTATCATAAAGTTCCTTATGATAATTAAAGTACTCCAAAGCCATTAACTTAGCATCTTTCTTAAACTGTTCTAAATCATGTTCAAAATCTAAAATAAATGATAACTTAACACTTCTTAATATCTCTTTTTGTTCTTTTTTAGTATTATCTTCACTACCATTATACAAGCGATATCTTTCCCATACTTTATTAACAATATACTCTAATGTATTTTCATAGGCCATACTACCCACCAGCCCTTCAATTAGAAGTATATCATAGTTTTCTAACTTTGTTCTCTATTTTTTTAAACTTCTAGCTAAATTCCTTACTTCTTCCTTTTCTAAAAAAGTATCTTCTTCTTGATATTTTCTTATTACATCACGTAAGTTAACTTGTGGTATCTTAGATACTGAAACACCCATATATTGATACTTCAAATAATCTAAATAACACTCAACATCTTGATTACTAGAAACCTCTAAGTATTCCTTGATTAACTTTCTATTAATATCATCATCCGTACTTATCCCATATCTAAGTGGTTCTGTTAAATCTAAGTTAAACTCTTTAGCAAACTTCATTCCTCTAAGAGCGCCATACTTTAAGTCCCTACTAATTACCTCACCCATAATAGTATTTAATAACCCTTTCTTAAAGTACTCTTGTTTCTCATATTCTTTAATAACTTCTAAAATATTAAATGGTGTCTTTTCATCATATAAAACAATATTATTTTCTTTTAATATATTAACGATTTCTTTTAAGTTTTTATTCAAAAACATTGTTTTATCTAAATTTGTATTATTCTCTACTACACAGACAACTTTTAAATTTTCATCTACTTTCATAGTAAGAAGAATATCTCTATCTACATCATCCCTTACCAAAACCATATTTCTTTTATTTACTGGGCCCTTTAAAACAAAGTCTAAATATTCATTTTGATTAGTCAAAAGTCTATCTATTTTAGTACTTGGCTTACTATCACTTTCTAATACTTCACTAGGATATCTTAAAGTATACCAAGTAGCCATAACATTAATAAACTTTTGTAATTCAACAATATCCATATCTTCAAAGTAATTATTCTCTATTACCCAATTATTAAAATACTTTCTCTTTTCTTCTAAAGTTACATCTTTATTATTAATAATTCTCTCTATTCTTTCTTTTAATCTTTTTAATTTATTTTGCATATAATCATCTTCTTCCATAAATAGTTATAAAAAACCTCGTTACCAAGGTTTAATCTCCCCTTAAAAGGGCTATATAAGTATACCACTTATACCTTTAGAAGTAAATTAGCAATAAATCTTCTAATCATAACATTTTTTCTTAAATCATGTTATAATATACTCCATGGCAGGTGATATTAATGTTAGAACTAATAACGGCATTACTTATTTTATTTTTACTTACAAGACCAATAATCTTAATTCCTACAATAATTGTTATAATCTTAATATATTATCTAAAAATAAGAAAATATAATAACAGTTCTTACTACAAGATTACTAAAGCAAGTTATTTTGGCATCAAATTTGACAAAGGAAAATATGGTGAATATTTAATATACAAATATCTTATGGG
>OLGZ01000420.1_pt1 | contig 34559 bp, 25 predicted proteins | sample 1605981 | NCBI WGS metagenome assembly OLGZ01 (sample SAMN03283291) | human gut metagenome | biome: human-associated habitat; material: feces | host: Homo sapiens | place: Peru | collected 2012 | reverse complement strand
CTGCACCTTAAAATGGGAAGAACGCGTAACAAGCAACAACCAAAAGGTAAAACTCTTGGCCTTGGCAAATTGTAATGGCAGTTCCGATGGAGATCTCTCCGGAACTACCAAGTGTACTTGGGAAAGAAGCACTCAATTGAGGAATTGCGCAATAAACCATAAAACGTATTGTAGTGTGGCGGGGGATTGGAGTAGCATTTTGGCTGCTTCTTCGTGTGATGTGGCTGTACTTACTTTGTCTGCCTGCCCAAAGGCAACACCAGGTGCAGTATGTTCAGTAAGAGAACAACATACATATCCTATTGATTGTAATCCGGAAAAGATGAATTCCTACACGGGTGCGATTACGGCTTGCCAGGCGCGTACTTATCGTGCAAAATGTACTAGAATTTAATAAAATTGGTTATACAACCAACATCCCCGGGGTACTATAAAAGGTCCCCGGGGTTTTTATGTCTATTGCTCAAAACAGACTTATGCTCGGTTCTTTTAAGGAGTGGCCTTTTGTCGTCATTTGCGGGTCTTTTTATATGGGTAAAAAATAAGAGGTTTTGTTATGTTGTGGTAGTTAGTAGTCATTCCCGAAGGTTTTTGTCGGGAATCTGTCGTTTTGTAAGAGAACAACAACAGCAAAAACAGATTTCCGACTACGACTTTCGGGAATGACGACTTTATGAAACAAGAGGTCATCCTGAATTTATTTCAGGATCTACCGATTGGGTAGTGGTTGTTATCTAAAAAGTCATACTGGAAGGTTAGCCGGCGCGGAGCGTTCCAGAATCTGTTGTTTCCTTTTTTTGAGTAACGGCAGATCCTGGACTACAACCTTCCAGGATGACGGCAATTACTAACCCAACTATTTCAGCAATTCGGCCCAAGCGTCTTTTTCGGCCTGGATTTGTTTTTTGGTTTCGTCAGCCTTTTGCTGCAATTTTTCCTTGGCTACATCTGCCGCCGTTTTAGAGCCGCTGGCTACTTCGGCCGCAGTTTTCGCGTTTTGGTAAGATTGTTTGGCTTCCAACAGTTTTTGGCGGGTTTCAGCCGATTTTTGCAAGGCTTCCTCCAACGTCATTGGTTGGGTGGCGGTGGTGGAAGTGGCGGTGCCCGTAGAAGCACAGCCCGCAGCCAATACCGCGGTTACAAAAGCGAGTAAAATAGTCTTTTTCATTGCATACTCCTTACTGGTTGTTTCTTATATTTTATAAAACTTTTCCCCCGCCGGTGCAAGTGTTTCTCTCAAAATTGCTACAATAAATCAAATACAAAAGGAGATTTTGATATGCATATGGTATGGGGATTTTTGGCGGGAGCCGTGTTGGCGGGCCTGCTGTTTGCCGTTCGGAATAACGGCGCACTTGCCAAGTTGCGTGCGGAAAATGCCGACCTGCGTGTGGAAAACACTAAACTGACGGAAGAAAAAAATTCCGTCCGCCGGGAAAAAGAATTAGTAGAGGAGCATTTTAAATCTTTGGCGGGTACTTATCAGGCGCAATTTGCCGAGGTGGCTTCCAAAATTTTGGACGATAAAACCAAGGGATTAGAAAGCAAAAATACCGAACTCCTGCGCCCTTTATCCCAGCATTTGGACGACTTTGTCAAAAAGGCGGCGGATTTGGAGCGGCAAAATATTGCTGCACAGGCCCGCCTGGAAAAGGGACTGACTGATGTAATCAAATCCACCGAAAAAATTGACCAAAGTGCCGTTCATTTAACGAGTGCCATTAAGGGCGAATCCATTATGCGCGGCGCGTGGGGAGAGGAAGCCGTCAAACGTTTGTTAGAAGTGGCCGGGTTAAAGGTTGGGGTGGATTATTTCCCGCAAGTAACGGATAGCAACACGAGCAAGCGTGTAGATTATAAAATCGCCTTGCCAGGCGGACGATGGCTGATGTTGGACGCCAAGACCATTTTCAACCATTACGCGGCCTATTTTCACGCGCAAGACCCTAAGGAAAAAGCCGCCCTGCTTGCGGAACACATAAAGGATATCAAAAATACGATTGCCAATTTGAGCGCGAAAAAGTACCCCGCCTTGCAACAGGCGCAAAGCGAAAAAATACAACCGGATTATACCTTGATGTTCGTTTGCCCGGAAAGCGCACTTTTGACGGCCGTAGAGGCCGCGCCTGAGATTTTGGACGAGGCGTGGAAGCATAATATTGCGCTCGTGTCGGCTACGTCGCTGATGAGTACGCTTAAATTGGTGTCCAAATTATGGGATATAGACCGCCAACATACCTATATGGAAGGGTTTAAAGAGGATATTTTAAAACTGGTGGAAAAATTTAACGAATTTTTAGTAAATTTCGCCAAGGCCGAAATGGCAGTTAAGCAGGCGGCGGAAAAGGTGCGTATCGCCCGCGAACATATAGACGGCGACAACGGGGCTTTTTTACCCGTGGCCCAGCGCATTGTGGACTTGTACGGCGTGCCGCTTACCGCCAAGAACGCAAAATTGGTTAAATCTATGGGATACGCTTACACCGGTGAAAAATCCTCCCCCGTAGAACCCCAAAAGTAATTTACTTAGTGATAAAAAAGCGGTCCAAGCCGTCGTTATCGTTGTTAAAATTGTGCTTGTCGGGGTTGTTCCACTCCCAAAAGTGCGTGGCAAATAAATAAGTGCCCAGCGCGGTGGTAAACGCGCTCAACAGGTAGAACCCTTGGCGCATTTGGTATTCGTACCCCTCAGTTCCCAGCCATTTGTGCATATAGTCCCAGTCCGGCAGCGTTTCCGGCCCCGCGTTTAATAGGGTGATTACCGGGTCCAAACTGCACCCCGTGTAATGCCCCACACTATAAAACGCTACTGCAAGTAAAAACAGGCAGCCGTCTGCCTGGATTTCTTTGCCTTGCCGCAAAAAACAAAAATACGCCAGTAACGGTACCCCTACTTCGGTAAGTGTGCCGCCCCAAATGGACCACATAAAATTTCCGCCGGAAAGAAACCTGAAAATAGGGTGTCCGGCCTCGTGTATGCCGATAGTAAAGAACCAAAATATCCCCGCCAACGGACAATGGTGCGGCCCTTTAAACCACGCATAACATAAGGCCGTTGCCACCATAATAAACAAAATCCCCTTCCAACCGTAGCGGTGAAAAAGCGGTCCTTTTCGCATTGGGTCAATAAAATCAAAAAGATGTCGCATATGTATAGTTTCTCCCCTTGAAAATATATTGTACCCCAAAAATGGCTTTTCCGGTTAAAAAACTTTTTATACCGCGTAAAAGGGGTTAGTTTTTTTAATATCACAGACGGAGACTTTTTAAACTAATCTGTTTTTAGCGTTGCGGAAATTTGCCTGTATTGCTACTGTAACAAAGACGGATACCAATCCGTTAAATTTGTTCAGAAACGTTTACGGGGGTAAACAATGAACTGTATAAAAACCGTACTGGCGGCAGGGCTTATTTTAGCCTTTACCGCCGCCAACGCGCAAAATACCGCGCCGCTTTCTGCCAAGCACGAACAGCGGCTTGCCTCCCGGCAAAAGTTGGAACAGGATTTATCCGCTGATTGCCGGTTGGGGCACATTAAACTAAAACAACTGCTGCAAGATAAACTCGGCCTGCAAGTTGGCGCCGATATTTCCTACACCTTGCAGCGCGGCGCCCCGTCCGGCAAACAGACGGCGGTGCAGGGTATTTATTACCCGTACCTTACTTGGTCCTTGTTTAAAGATTCGTCTTTCGGTTCGGGCCAAGTGAACTTCAACTATAATCTTATCCGCTATTGGGGAACTTCGGCCGCCGCGATACAAAATCGCGTGAAAACAGCCGTAGCGTTTAATGATTATTCCGCCAACCAGGAAATCTTCTCTCAACTGACTTATACGCATACGTTGCCTGGGGAACTGGACTGGCTGTCGGTTACGTTGGGGCAATTCCCGCTGTATAACTTTGACGGTACGGAATATATTGCAAACCAACAAACCGCGTTAATGAACTATTCCTTGGCGCAAAATGCGTCGTCTGCGTATCCGTCGGCCTCGCTCGGCGCGTATATGCAGGCACAAGCAGGCGCGTGGACACTCAGTGCCGGCTATCAGGATGCGACCAATCTTTCCGGTGCGCAACTGCGCGTAAAAGATGCGTTCCGTGGGGCTTATACCGGGTTTGGTGCAGTCCAATGGGCGCCAGAGTTTGCGGGTAATCCCGGCCAGTACGGCGTGATGTATTATTATCAGCCGTCCGTAGAGGGACAGGAAGAAAATGTAAACGGCTGGTCCGTAAATATGCAGCAAAATATGGGCGAAAAATTAGCGTTTTTCGGGCGGGCTAACGGTTCCTCCGGCGGGGCTACGCCCGTCAAACTTTCGTATGCCGCGGGGGCCGCGTGGTTAAATCCGTTAGAGCGCAACACGCAGGACGCTATTATCATAGGGGCCGCGTATAACCGGCTGAGCAAAAAAGGGATGGGTTATCCCCCCTATATGCGCTCGGGTGAGGTTGTTTTGGAAGCCCAATGGGTGTGGGGCATTGGCAAATTTATAACGGTTACTCCGGATGTGCAGTTTTATCCGCGTGCCGCTTCCAACCCGGACAAGGAGTTCGTAACGGTGGCCGGGTTGCGTACAACCATAATGTTGTAGTGGGGTAAATTAAAAACAGGAGATGTATCTATGGAAAATAATTTAGTATTGGGAACGCGTTATCCAACTTTGGCGTTTATTTCCGGCGGGGCCGGGCAGGCGGCAGACGGTATTCCGCCCCAGCCGTTTGAAACATTTTGCTATGATTCGGCCCTTTTGCAAGCAAAGATAGAAAATTTTAACGTAGTGCCTTATACATCGGTACTGCCTAAGGAACTCTATGGCAATATTTTGCCCGTTGACAAGGTGGCTTCCCACTTTAAACACGGGGCGGTGCTGGAAGTGATTATGGCCGGAAACGGCGCACGTATAGAGGACCACAAGGCTATTGCCACAGGTGTCGGCGTGTGCTGGGGAAAGGACAAAAAAGGCAATTTGGTAGGCGGCTGGGCGGCTGAATATGTGGAGTATTTTGATACACCCATTGATGACGAAATAGCCGAGGGACACGCGCATATGTGGCTCAATAAATCTTTGCGGCACGAGTTGAAAATACGCGGCGTGGAAAAGCACAGCGAGTTCCAAATTTGGCACAACTACGTCAATATCACCCAGCCGTTTGCGTATTGTTTAACGGTAATGGGCTTTTTGAACTTTAAGTTTGCAGAACCTGTAAACGTAAAATAAACCTGTAACGGTTTTGGGGGATATATGGGAGAAAACAAACAAACTGCCGGCAAGTTGGGGGTTATCGGGCTGGCTTGTATTGTAATCAGTTCAATGGTCGGGGGAGGCGTTTTTTCCCTCCCCCAAAATATGGCCGCCGGGGCCAGTGCGGGCGCGGTGTTAATTGCGTGGCTGGTAACGGGTATCGGGATGTATTTTATCGCCAATACGTTTAGCATATTGTCGCGCGTAAAGCCGGATTTAACCTCCGGTGTGTATATGTACGCCCGCGAAGGATTTGGGCGGTATGTGGGGTTTACGATTGGCTGGGGTTATTGGCTGTGCCAAATTTTTGGCAATGTGGGTTTTGCCGTAATTACAATGGATGCGCTGAATTATTTTTTCCCGCCGTATTTCGCGGGAGGAAATAATCTTTTATCCATTGTGTGCGGTTCGGTGATGATATGGGTGTTTAACTTTGTGGTGTTGCGCGGGGTGCGCCAAGCCGCTATTTTAAACGTTATCGGTACGGTGGGTAAGTTGGTGCCGATATTGCTGTTTTGTCTTATAATGCTTTTTGTGTTTCATTTGGATAAATTTGATTTTAACTTTTGGGGCCATATTGCAGAAGACGGCAAAACCTTGGGCAGTTTGGGCGCGCAGTTAAAAAGCACAATGCTGGTAACCCTCTGGGCGTTTATCGGTATAGAAGGCGCCGTTGTACTGTCCGGCAGGGCTAAAAGCCAGGCGGCTGTCAGTAAAGCCACTTTTTTAGGTTTTTTGGGATGCTTGGTTATTTATTTGGGGCTTTCGATCTTGCCGTTTGGTTTTTTATCACAAGAGGAACTGGCGGCGATTGCCAACCCCTCTACGGCGGGTGTGCTGGAAAAAGTAGTCGGCCCGTGGGGTGCCTGGGTGATGAACATCGGTCTGTTGATTGCGGTGCTTTCCAGTTGGTTGGCGTGGACAATGATTTGCGCCGAAATTCCCGCCGCGGCGGCGGAAAACGGTACTTTTCCAAAACAGTTTGCCGTGCAAAATAAAAATGGGGCGCCGGCTGTTTCCCTGTGGGTTACAAGTGCGCTTATGCAACTGGCTATTTTAATGGTATATTTTGCAAGCAACGCTTGGAATACAATGCTTTCCATTACCAGCGTAATGGTGCTGCCCGCGTATTTGGCAAGTACGGCTTATTTGTGGAAGATGACCGAGGACGGTGAATTTGCCCAAATCAGTAAAACGGGCCGGGCGGCGGCTTTGTTTACGTCCACCTTGGGGACGTTTTACGGCTTGTGGCTTGTATATGCGGCAGGGCTTAAATATTTGTTCCTGGCGGTGATTTTTTTGGCGTTGGGGGTGCCCGTATTTATTTGGGCGCGGTGCCAGCAAACTGATGACGGGAATATTTTTACACCGGGCGAAAAGGTGGTTTGCACAATTTTAGTGCTTTTTGCGCTGACGGCGGTATATGTCTTTGCACGTGGGCTGGTAAGCATTTAACAGGCGCGCCTGTTTTAGCGCAAGGCAGGCCGGGTGTATATCCATACACCCGGCCTTTTGAGGGCCTAAATTAAACTAGGTCTTTGGACCCTTGCGACGGACACGGCAGGCGGATATACTATATTTATGAAGATATTTCTTACTTTATCCGTTTTGTTTTTATCGGTGTTCGCCGCGGCGGCTCCCTTTGGACATTTGGAAAATGTATCCACCCAACGGGCGGTGTTTTTAGCGGACAAACTGGTTAAAAAACAGCCTATTACCTATTGCCTGCAAAAGGGAGATTTTGAAACGATTTCCGCCCCTCTTTCGGACCTGACGCGCCAAACGCAGGCCGCCCTTAATGAGTGGACCCGCGGTGTAGCCCTGCATATAGAAGCGGCAGGACGAATGAAGGAATTTGCGGATATTATTCCTCTTTTAAAAAGTGCGCAATTTACCGAAGTTCCGTGCGATTTATCCAACCACCCGGCGGCCGGGGTGTTTTTTCTGGCGCGCAAAAATGCGCAAGAGGCTGATATTACGATTTTGGTGTCTAATAATTATTGTGAGGGCCATTTCCATAAAACTTCTTCTTTTTATACCGAGCAAATGTCCCCCGCCAAACCCTTTATCTGTCTGCAAACGCACTACGCCAGTATTCCAAATGATAACGAAAACCTTTCGCAAGCCGGGCTTTCCACCGAGAAAAAAAATATCTTAACGGACGCTCCTAAAATATTATCGCGCGTGGCTTCTGGCGCCTATGCGGAGGACGACCAACGCCGTTTGTGGATATTAAACCGTTTGTACTCTTATGACGGACCCACTTATTTGGCGGCGGTTACGCACGAAATGGGCCACGCCTTTGGTCTGGCGGACGAATACACGGGTTATGGAGTGGACCCGCTGTACAAAACCGCCACGCCTGTTTCCGGTATAATGAAGCGTTTGTACGACCCCTTGGGATGCAGCGAAGTGGACGGGATGATTACCCTTTTGGACCGCTACACGCATACGAGCCGTACTTTTACCAGTTTTTGCGGAAAGGATATAACCTTTGTGTCTGGGGTGCAGAAGGTATTGAAAAATACCCCCACCAAATTGCGCGTGCGCCCGGGCGTAGTGGAGAGGTGGAGCCTTACGCCTGTTTCACCCACCGCCAAGACAATGCTTTACGAAAGTGTCCGTCAGGCAGACGCTTTGGACGAAACCACCCGCACCGCCGCCGTTTCCTTGGGCGTATCGGACGAAATTTATTCCCGCGGGGCGGTTTTGCCGGGGAACCTCCGGCAAGGTGCTTGGTTAATTATTGCGCGCCACGGAAAAAAATACAAAGCCGCGCAAGTGCAATACAATGCTTCGGGTCGTGTGGCCCAGGTCCGCCGGATACAGGTAAAGCCCACGCAAGCGGCGCAATATTTCGCCGAAATCAAGGCTGCTGAAAAATCCCCCCTTTCCGTGGATAAATAAGTACAATATTTTTATGGCAACTATCAAAGAAGCGGTAAAATTAATAAAAAATGCCCGCTATGCGGTAGCGTTTACCGGGGCAGGCATTAGCGTAGAGAGCGGTATTGCGCCCTTTACGGGGGCTGGCGGCTTGTGGAACCGGTACGACCCGAAATTTATTGAAATTAATTTTTTTGAAACCCACCCCAAAGAGTCCTGGGAAGAAATGAAGAAAATATTTTTTACCGATATGGACGAGGCCGACCCCAACGCGGCGCATAAAGTGCTTGCCAAATTGGAACAAAAAGGGCTGTTAAAGGGTGTGATTACGCAGAATATAGACGGCCTGCACCAAAAGGCAGGCTCTAAAAATGTGCAGGAATTCCACGGAACGATTAAAACGCTCTCCTGCCTGTCCTGTGGGCGGAAATATAATTTAGAAGATGTAAATTTAGACGATGTTCCCCCTCTGTGCTTTTGCGGCGGGGTGCTAAAACCCGATTTTGTGTTTTATGGCGAGGGTATCCCCGTTAAGGCTTACCAAAATTCCTTGGAAATGGCCCAAAATGCTGATGTAATGGTAATTGTGGGTACAGCAGGGCAGGTAATGCCCGCTTGCAGCCTGCCGCTTACCGCCAAGCAATTCGGCGCACAGATTATAGAGGTCAACCCGCAAGCCTCCGCCTTTACCGGGAGCATTACAGATTTGTACTACCCGATGAAGGCCACGAAATTTTTTACTGAGTTAGAAAAAAAGTTATAATCGTCTCAGGAGAAAAAATGTTACTTAAAAGTATCCTTATGTTATTGTTAGTTTACCCATTGGAAGTTATCTTCACTAATCCTGTATGTGGCACTTCTGCGGGCATTTTAATATTGGGTTTTTTAATGCGGCTGGTGGCTCTTTTTAAACCGTCAAATATTGTTGTTTGGGGAATTTCTGGCGGGTTAGGTGTTTTATTTTTTGGGCTTACCTTGCTCCTGTTGGTTTTTGCGGCAGGGATGGCAGAAAGATCTGTTCATTTTGGTTTAACTGAGATTCTTTGGTTGATTGTTGTTCCAGTTGCTGTAACAGGTACTTCCTTGCTTTCTTTTTATTATTGGCGTTATGTGTGGCCTGTATGTATTGTAGGAATATTGGTAGGAATATTTATGTTTGGCGGTCTGGATAAATTGCGTGAACTTATGGCTACTTTTTAGAAAAGGAAATGAAATTATGACAAAATTTGATGATTTTTTAGAATGGTTGGAAGCAAACCCTTGGATTGGACTTTGTGTCGGAGTATTGGTGATGTGCGGATTTTTTAGGGGGCTACATTATTGGAAAGTTCCTTTTGAGGTTTCCGCTTTGGGAAGCGGTATCGTGGCAGGCCTATTAGTTGGGTTGTTTTTTTTGATAGTGGGTGCGCTGAATTCCGAAACCAGCCCAAGTTCCTTTCCGTGGGCTGCCGTAGTGGCTTTTGTTGTGGCGGGGGCGCTGGTGGCGGGATTAGTTTGGCTGTCTTACCATTATTGGCGGTATGTGTGGACTACGCTTACCGCTTTACTATTAGGAACGATTATTTTTACGTTTATAAAACATTAAAAAAGGCGGCTTTTAGGCCGCCCTTTTTAGCGGGGTTGTTCCCCAAAGCGGTTTTCCCCCTCGGTCCCGGGGAGTAACATACAAATAAACAGCGCAAGCCCGCCCAAGTAGGGTACAAACAGCAAAAGTTGCCACCAGCCGCTCATCCCGATATCGTGCAAGCGGCGCGTGCGCAGGGAAAGCGGCAAAAGCAATGCCCCTAAATAGGAGCCGACAATACAAATAATACAGCCAATCCAGCCTACCCCTTCTTGGCTTCCCGGATCGCTATACAGCATAACGCCAATAGCCATACAAAGAAACATTACGATAAACCAGGCGGCAAGCATCAGGGCAATATACCAACACATAAAAAGCCAAAATTCCTTGCGGTTGGCGCGGCCCTTAAAATCAAATAGCCGTTTTAACGGATTAATTAAATAGTTCATTTGGTGAGTTCTTCCGATTCGGTTAGCACAGTTTTTTCCGTTTCGCGCATAGCGGACAAAGTCTTTTCAAACAGTTCTTCCAAGGGCCAACCTAACATTTCGGCCCCTTGTTTGATGATGTCGCGCGAACAGCCGGCGGCAAACTTTTTGTCTTTGAATTTCTTTTTTAAACTGGAAACTTCCATATCTTGCGTGCTTTTTGAGGGGCGCATTTTGGCCGCCGCGCCGATAAGCCCGGTCAGTTCGTCTGTGGCAAAAAGCACTTTTTCCATTTCGTGTTCCGGCTTGACGTCCACGGTAATACCGTAGCCGTGGCTGCAAATCGCGCGTATGAGTTCCGGCTCTGCCTTAATTTCCGCCAGCAGTTCAGGCGCTTTTTTACAATGTTCTTGCGGGAATTTTTCAAAGTCTATATCGTGTAACAGCCCGCACAAGCCCCAAAATTCTGTTTCGTCAGCATATCCTAATTGTACTGCCAGATAACGCATTACGGCTTCTACCGTCAGTGCGTGCAACAGGTGAAAAGGCTCCTGATTGTATTTTTTCAGCAGGTTTAGCGCTTGCCCGCGCGTAATATTTGTGTGCATATGATAAAAAACTCCTAGAAAGTATATTCATCTAACATAAAAATCTGTACAGAGTGGTCCTCTGCCATATGGCGTTTCATAAAGGTTTTTTTTAGGCTGGGGCGTATGGTGGCGGAATAATAGATAGCCTTGGGCAAGTGCGGAAAATACGCCTTTAAATAGGTATATTTGCCAAAACTGGCCGACACGGCGGCAGGTTTATATTCTTGCCACTCTTTCAGGGCCGCTTCATTGATAGCGTTCCGTTTTGCGGCACTTTGCTCATCATTTTCAAAGCCTTCCGGTAGTTGTAAAAGTAAGTTGAGTTTATTTTTTTTAATAAGGCGGGCCGTCGGACCGGGTTGTGTTTCCCAATACAAATGGTCCGTAGGAATATGATAAGCCTTTGCAGTATGTAAAATATAGTCTATATCTGTTTGTGTGAGGTCCGTTTTGAGATCCAGCCACCAATATTTTTCCGCCGGGGCACGCAAGGCTGAAAAAATATCATCCGGTTTTATGTGTTTTTTTAGTTGTTTTTCATCGTGCGCCACATAAATTTTTTTATCGTTCTTTTCAGGCACGGCCATTAAATCCAGTTCAAAGCCGGAATATTTATCCTCTTTTTTCTTGGCGCGGCGCGGGGTGTTGACTTGGTGCAGAAATAAAATTTGTTTGGCGGGTGTTCCCACGGTATAATCGGACGGCTCCGTTAAGAGTTTCGGCAAGGTGAATTTTTGCTCGGTATATACATACATAAAAGCCGTATAGGCCCCTGTTAAAACAAGAGCCAACAAAACAAGCGCTAAAACCAAACGGTAAGTTCTCATAGCCTTTCGGACAAAAAAATACCGCCCCCGTAGGAGCGGTATTTTTATAAATTAGTTATTGGCGGGACCGAAGCGGTTTTCGCCTTCGTTGCTGGGAAGCACGGCAAAAACAAACAACACAAGACCACCGATAAAAGGCACGAGGTTCAAAAGAAGCCACCACGCGCTTTTGTTGGTGTCGTGCAAGCGGCGGGCCAAAATAGCCAAGGACGGCAATAAAATTGCCAACTGGCACAGTGTATAGATGATATTGCCGGTTTTACCCAAGAAACTAACCACCGCGGCAAGAATCAAGAAGGCGATAAACGTAAACAATACATACAGCCAATATTGTTTGCGGGTTGCGCGGCCTTTAAAATCTACATAATGGTTTTTAAAAACATCCAAAAAATATTTATTAATCATAATTTCTCCTTTAAACAACTACTTAATTTATAGCACAAATTTTAGGCGCGTTTCAAGTTATTTGTAAAACTTGGCAAAGGTTTTAAACGCTTCCCCGATTTGGGCCGGGTCTGCCCCGTCCGAGATAGGGGTAAAGTTTTCGTCGTAAAATTCCAAGTTCCCGTAAGCATCCATTACCGTTAATTTGTCCCCGGTGCGAACGGCCTTTTTGGTGTAACTGGAAATAATGCTAAACGGGCGCGGTGTGCTGTCAAACAAGTCTTGGCCGATAGAATAGTCAGCGGGTGTATTGGCACAGCGGTAAACGTGCGTTAAAACCGTGGGCGCAACATCATAGTGGTTAGTGCGGTAGGTGAGCGTTTGGGCGGGCGCGCCGGACGGACTCCACACAAAAAGCGGAACGTGCGTTTGGTACTTGGCAAAATTACTATTGTGGCCCCAAAAATTGTTGCGCGTATCGTTAATTTCCTGTCCGTGGTCTCCCGTCAACACAACCCAAGTATTTTTTAAAAGCCCGCGCTTTTGTAAGTCCGTCAGCAGGCGGTCTATCATTTTATCGGTAAAGTGCAGAGAGTTTTTATAGCGGTTCATATACGGGGTGGGCTCCGTGTTTTTAGTTAAAAGAAGGTAATTCATCGCTTCTCCGGCAGGTTTAAAAATTTGGTCCTCTTTGGGTGAATCACTGCCGTGCGGAGCATCTAAAAATACAAAACCGAAAAACGGCGTCTTGGGGTCGTGTTTATCTAAAAAGGTTTCAAAATCCGTTACGGCATCTATATCCCTTTCCCATTTGGTTTGGCCCTTGGATTCCAGGCGCAAATTGGGGATAGCGGCAAAAATATTTTGGTGGAAGGCCGGGCTGTTTAATTTGCCGCTGCTGTAAACGGCGGGAGTATAGCCCAGGGTTTGCGCCTCGCTAACCAAAACGGGCGGCAGATGCCGGCTGGTAAAATCGTTCCAATACGCATAGGGCATTGAATAAAAGAGTGAAAAAACGCCCGCTTCGGTGGCATTTCCGCCGCTTAAATGGTTGGCAAAATAATGGGCTCCTGCTTGTTTGCTCCATTGGGTTAAACGGGGCATAATCTCGGGCGTAAAACTGTCAGAGCGCCACGATTCTACCAAAATAATAAGCACATTTTGCTTTTTATCCGGCGAGCAGGAAAGCGTATTTAGCGGATAGGCTAATTTCCCGCGTGCGGGCAGCGCATACGGCTCGCGCTTAGGCTCAAAGCCCATTTTGCGCAGGCGGCGGTTTGCGGAAAGGGGATTGGCGAACGGAAGTCTGTCCCGCTGGGCGGTAATGGACGGAACCATCATAAACTTGGCCCACGCAAATAAACCGTTATATACAAATAAAATCATTACCAAAAATACACTTGCCCAAACGAGGGCTTTATTGGACAAGGTGATTTTTTTGCTGATTAGCGTCAGACCCCACGCGGCTGCAAACAAAATAACCAACCCCGCAAACGCCATTACCCAAGTAGCGGCCGGGAACATAAAGATTTCCCGCCCGGCCGGCCCAAAAAACAGTTCCAACATCGCAGGGCTAATGTGAAAGCGGTATTGGGAATAGACGATAATGTCCAGTACAAAAAAAAGTGAGAAAAATCCCCCCCACGCGGTAGCCGCGGCTTGCAGTGCGCGCGGGCCGATTAAACGGAACGGAAGTGATAATATAAAAAGCCCTGCGGCAAAGAGCGACATTTGCCCTGGGATAAAAAATACCGTAAAGAGATTTCCGTAAAAATCGCCCGAAAAGCCGCCTGTTTTAAAATAAAAAAGGGACAAAAGGCACCACACCAGCCAGTTAATAAGTACAAAAGCACAGAGGTTTCTAATTTTCATAAAAAAGTCCTTGAAAGGGTTTGTTAAATTATATCTTTTTTGGCGGTTTGACGACGTAAAAACTCTACGCATCGGGCCAATTCGGTTTCTGTCAGCCTCAATACACTACCTGTCAGACGGTTTACTTCGCTTTCCAAAAATTCCGTATTTGTCTGCTGATTTTTGGTTTTTAAAGTGTAAATTTGCTTTGCCAGTTTTTCAAGTGCGGCCTGTTCCTGTTTCCCGGCAAAAGGTACGGGCAAATCGTTTAGCGGGGCGGAGTAAAGTTCCAGCAAATTCCCCTTGCGTTTACCCTTGTAAAACAGCCACGCATAATACGGCGCAGAATTAAACAAAGCCAGCAAATACCATAGCGAAACCCCGCGCGGGGCCGATATAAAATACACATCAGAACTGGCATACCACGGCCCTGGCGTATAGGCAAATGTATTTTTTAGGGCGCGTTGGGGCACGGCCAGTTTAGGGGCATCAAAATTCATTTTCCTCCGTACGGAGCCAAACCAATATTCCCCCCGCTTTAAAACTTTGTCTATACCATTGTTGTTTTGCTTGCGTGCGAGCAAAACGGGCGCAAATTTTTGCAGGTGCGCACGCAAGGCGGGATATTGGGAAAAATCGGTATTTTTATCTCCGGGGTAGAAAAAGTCAATCAGCCAACGGGTTGGAATTTGCTGTGGCGCATAAGGAAAAATATCGGAATTTTTAAAAAACGGTTTTAATTTTGTTTTTTCTGTTTCGGACAGAATTAAACCTGTTTTTTCGCGTGAGGATAAAACAAATACACCGTCGCCTTTTTTAATACCGGGAAGTGTAAATTTTTTTAAGTGGGCGGCAGAAATTTTGTCGCACCCTGTCATCAGCCCGTTAGTAACAGCGGCTACCTCTTTTAAGGTGCGCGTAACCTTTTCCATTTTGGCGAGTACCTTGTTTAAATTTTCCCCGGTTTGCAGAAGCAGATAATCATTGGGGCCGCGAAAAAGCGCATATTGGGGAACGGGCATACCATTTACGGTGCAGAGGGTTTCACTTTTGCCCTTTTCAAAAATACTTATTAAACTGTGGTGTCCGCCGGCCGCGGCAAAGAGGCGCTGTTCGCCAAAGTCCTGCAAATGCAAAAAAGTCGCATTTTGGCGTAAGGTTTTGCGCAAGAGAGCGCCCCCTTGCGCGGTAGCAAAGTAAGGGGTGGTCAAAAAACCTGCGGTGCCGGACGGATGTAATACTTGGAGCGCAAGATGAAAAAACAGATAAAGCAAATCACTTTTAGGCATTATTTTATCTTGCCAAAGCGGATTTGTGCGTAACGGTTCAAAAACGGCGCGGTGGTTCTTCTGCCCGACGTATGGCGGATTGGAAAGAACTATATCAAATCCGTTCTTTTGGGTAAATACGGCAGGAAATTCCGTTTGCCAAATGGGTTGGCCGTTGACTGCTGATAGGGCATCTAATACCCTCAAATTAGGAAAATCGCGGGGTGTTAGGTCAGTTAAAAGAGCCAGGCGCAATTTAAAGGTGTCTATGGCCTGCCGGGAAATATCTCCCGCGTACAAATTCTGCCGGACCACTTGCGCTAAAATCTGCCCGTAAGGCCTTTGCGGCTCGGCCTTATGGATAAGGTTCGCCAGTTTTTGCGCAAAAGGAATTAGCAAATTTCCAGCCCCGCAGGCCGGGTCGCATACGGTTAGATTTTTTAAAAAAACAAGCGTTTGACTATCCGCCGTTTGGGTGCCGTTTAGCAGGGCTTGTGCGGTTGGGGCAGGTAAGCCGCCTTGGCGGCATAAAACATAAAACAAAGTTTGCTCGGCCAACTGGCGGGCTACCGTATCCGGCGTATAAAAAACACCTTTTTCACGTCCGTCCGATTGTAACAGGGCTTGCAAAAATCCTAAATCTGCGGGAGAAAGGTCGGCTTTATTCAGTGCTTTTATGAGCCACGGAGGTAAAACCTGTTTTTTAGGCAGAAAACCAGACCACGCGCGGGCTTTATCTCCCACCAATTTATGGACCAAGGCAGCATACAAACCTGTCAGCGGGTAATCTTCCTGCCGGCAAAGGAGCAAAAGGTTTGTAAGGGTGCGCGGGGGCATATAAAAATATCCGTTACTTTATTTTGGTACAGAATATAAAATGAGGAGGCGGGCCATTTTAATAAGCCCGCCTCGGTGCATAATAAAATGCGTTATTTCACTTTTTTGCCTTGTTCCAAGAGCAAGGTGAAAGTGGTCAGGTTAGTTACCTCGTCGGGACCGAAGAATTGAATCGGTCCGGGGAAGGTGTAAAGGTCCAACTCGGCCCAATCGGCGCGGTTTTTAAGCAAATGCTTAAAGGGTTCGCCTTTGAGTTCCACGAGAGCCTTTTTGATAACCGGTTTTTCTTTACCTTTGCGGCGTTCAATGTTCATCATCATTGTCAGCGGGATACCGCCGCATTCCCAATCTTGCGCTTTTTTAGTCAGTTTGCGTACGGAAGAAAGGTAGCCCGAGCATTTGTTGAGTGCCAAAACGGCGGCATTGTAGCCCAAGGCATAGGTATAGTTCGCGTCAAAGGTGGACGGAATACCGCAGCGGCCTTCGTACCCGAAGAAGTGTGTAATGGCGGAGAATTTACCGTCGTATTTGCCTTCCTTCTTCATTTCGGCGAGTTTCGTGCGGAGCATTTCCACCAAAAGTTTTTCGGTTTCAATCAAGGAAACCTGTACGTTGCCGTGCGGGTCGCGGTCCAGCATCAACTGGCTGGCGATACCGGCGGGCAGGGATTTCATCAGGTCGGCGAGTTTGGCCGGGAGTTTGGAAATGATAAAGGCTTTCTTTTCAGCCACGGTGTTCATTTTGGACAGTTCCGCTTCGTTTTCGGCCAACGAGTCGTTAAGCGCGCTGATGAGTTCCTTCATTTCCGGGATAAATTCAATTAATCCTTCCGGCACTAATACCACACCGTAGTTTTTGCCCGCTTTGGCGCGTTTGGCAATGAGTTTAGCCAAATCGTCCACAACTTGGCCGAGCGTCATTTTTTTAGCCAATACTTCTTCGCCGATAAGAACTGCGTTGGGATGCGTTTTAAAGGCTACTTCCAACGTAATGTGGGAGGCGCTTCTGCCCATCAGGCGGACAAAGTGCCAATATTTGCGTGCGGAATTGACGTCGCGTTCAATATTGCCCACGAGTTCCGCATAAATTTTGGTAGCGGTATCAAAACCGAAAGAGGTTTCAATTTGTTTGTTTTTGAGGTCGCCGTCAATCGTCTTGGGCACACCGATAACGGAAATATCCACACCCTGTTGTTTTAAATATTCGGCGATTACGCAGGCGTTGGTATTGGAGTCGTCGCCCCCCACCACTACGAGTGCGTCCATTTTGTTCGCCAACAGATTGTCTTTGGCGGCTTTTAATTGTTCGTCCGTTTCAATTTTGGTGCGGCCGGATTGGATAAGGTCAAAACCGCCGGTATTGCGGTAGTCCTTCATCAAGGCCGGGGTAATTTCAATAAATTTGTTTTCTACGATGCCGCTGGGGCCGCCCAAGAAACCAAAAAGTTTATTTTTGGCGTTGGCTTTTTTAAGACCGTCCAGCAAACCGCCGATGACGTTGTGTCCGCCCGGGGCTTGACCGCCGGAAAGAACCACGCCCACGCGCACGGCCTTTTTGCAGGCGGCGGTATTGGTGCCTTTTACAAAAGTAATTTCAGGCAAGCCGTAGGTGTTGGGGAAAATCCGTTTTACGGCGGCTTGGTCGGCTACGCTTTTGGTCGCTTTACCCAATTTGGGTTTTACGGCCGCGGGGCCTTTTTTGAGGATGTTGGGAAGCACAGGCTGGTATTTGCAGCGGTGCTTTTGAAGATGAGAACAAACGCTTTTAGCGGTATGTTTAGTAGGCATTACTCTTCTCCTGTTAAGATAAAATCTTTACCTTTATTATACAAAATTCCCCCGGGGTGTATTGGGAAAAATAAAATAGTATAAAATAATTAATAACATTTTGGGTCTTTTGGCCCTTGCGAAAAAAACTGTTTTGTTGGACAATATAAAAAGGATGTCTAATTTTTATCTTCTTAATTAAGGGAATTTTCTATTTATGAATAATTTATCTGCTTTGGCTGATTTGTTAAAACGCTTTACCTGTTTGTTTGTTGCCTTTTGTTTTTTTATCCATATTGCTTCCCCGGCAATGGCGCAAGTATCAAAGCCCCGCTTTAAGTTAAACGAAAAACAAAAAGAAGCATTAGATAAATCCCTAAACCAAAGAACTTTTGAAGCCGTTTCCACCCGAGAAAGCACCTCTTTACCCCGCATTGAACAAGAAAAACGCCTGCAACAGCAAGTCTATAAAATTGACCAAGGCCGCCTAAGTGATAAAGACAAAGCCCGTTTAATCCAGATAGACGGTTTATTAAATCCGAATAGTACCTTTTCCTCCAAAACTGCCAAAGATGCTTTTGCTACCTTTAAAACGGAACTGACCAAAGATACTGCCGCACAGAAGAAAGCCCAACTGGCCCAAGTAAACGAGCGCGCCGCCCAAGCCAAGGCGGATTTAAAGGCCCAAGCCAACCAAATGATTGACTCCGGCAAATACGATACGGCCCAAGTGGAAGAGTGGCGCAAAGGAAATGAAGCCCTCATTAATAAGTGGCAGCAGGATTCCGTTGCCCAATTAAACGCTTGGAGCAAAAAACGCAATGCACAGGCCGAGAAGATTTTTAACCAGGCGCAGGCGGACTCTTTGGCACGGTTGGAAAAGCAAATTTTCCAAGCCGTAAAAGATTTGTTTGTTTTAAAGGATAAAGCACCCTTTGCCAAACGTAAGTTAATGACCTTGTCCCTGCGTGTGTTGCCCTTGCGCACCCGCGACGGAAAATCCTTTTTTACCCCCCAACAAAAGCAAACCTTGCACTCCTTATATACGAATGCCTTAAAATCGGCCAAGTGTGATAAAGACTGTTCTTTCCCGCTGACGGCGGTAGTGGGGCTTGGTATGGTGGGGTCGTCTGTGCAGGATGCCCAATTAGTGGAAAACTTTATGGAGAAGCAGCGCGCGGGCGCATACTCTGTGCCGGTGCTTCTGGCGGGTGCAAGTGCTCTCTTGGCAATGAAGCAATACGGCGTTTTGCGCGGGTTTATTCATTCCGCCACCGAGAAAGAGCGGGATATTTCCCATTTAGATTTGTTCAGTGTAACGACCGCCGTAGATGTGCTTAAAAATATTAACGGGCAGTATTTGGGCGAGGTTTCCAAATATGCCGTTTATCCGTTGACAAAGGACGTATCCAACACCGCCGCTTTTGGTAACGCGTGGGAAGATTTGGCCTTATTGTTGGCAACGGAGGGCAGTAAAGAAAGTTTGGCAATTCTTAAAGAATTTGGGGTGGACCGCTGCGTTGTATATGTTTCCAAAACCGTAACGCTTAAAAATGAATATAAAATGGCCTGCACGGGTATTGTGCCGTTCCTGGCGGGTGCTTTGCATAGTGGTAAAAGCGGCGCGGAAAATTATACCCCGCAAGGCAATTATTTACAGCCTGGTGCGTATTTAGATTCCTTTGGACGCAGTGTACAGATTACCCCCCAACAGGCTTCTCAAAACCGTAAAGGTTGGGAATCCCGCCGCGCCCTTTTTAACCAATATCTTGCAATTACAGGTCTTTCCGCCTCTGCCGCCGTGGCACGGCATTTGTTTAAGCAAAGTATGGGCGATTTGAGCGCGGAAAGTGAACTGCTTTTAGACCAAAAATTATATAAAGTGTATGCTTCTTCCGCCAAGAAGCGCGCTCCCAAACCGGGCTATGCTATTTCCGCTTACAGCCGCGGAAGTGCCGCTTATAATGCCAAGCGTGTCCGTCAGGACCGCACCAACTGGTGGTTGAAGGCTGCGCAATATGCCGATATTGCCATTTTGGTATGGTGTTTGGTGGATATTTCCAAACTTGCCTTAAAGGGAGCTAACTTGGGCCGTGCTATGTACAAGGCGATGAATATGGCCCGTTCGGGTGCTACCGTAACCCAACGCGCAATGATGCTCCGCCGCTTTAATGTGGTAAAACCGTTGCGCACGATGCGCAATATCCCGGTGCGCTTGCGCAAGGGGTTGGAGCCGGTTGTGCTCGCGCAGTTGCCGCAATTTGCCACCGTGCCCACCACAGCGGAACTGTTAAAAGTTCCGGGCGGATTTGTGCCGGCGGCCTCCAAATTAGTGGCTTCCAATTTAAAATTTTCTGCCGAAGTTGGTGTGTTGTCCGTCGGAAAGCCGGCGGCGGTACACCCCACGGTGTTAAACGAGGGCGAAGTGGCCAGCCTTAACGCCTCGTTAGCCGCAGCCACCCAGCGTGCCAATACCGCGTTTGCCAACCGCGGCACCTTAGCCAAATTAACCACGGTAAGCGCGGACGGTGCCTACCGCCAAATGTTAGCCAAAGAAATTTCCCAGTTGGGCGCTTTGCCGGGCTATAAGCCGGGCGAAACGGCCTCTTTGGCGGCGGAAGTAAAGAATTTAAAAACGGTAAAAGTACCCGAAAATATAGCCTCTTTTGAACGTCGTCCGCTTCTTTCCAATGGACAGCCGGACGGAGTGGCCCTTAACAGTTTATTATCCGCTACTTTGGGTGGTGCGCCTACGGCCCAACAAACGGCCTATGTTACAAACTTGCTCACCCAAACGATTCAAAAAACAAACGCTCAATATGCCGCCAAGAGTTGGTTCAAACGGAAGTTCTCGCGCGGTTCCTATAAAAAGGCCTTTATGAGCAATTTGGCCCAAACTATGGATGCGGATAAACTCTTTTTAACCGACGAAACCTATGGCAAAATCGGCCAGGCCCTTATGCACGCGCTTAATGGGGATGCTTCTGTTAAGGCTCCCACCTCTTTGGCAGGCATTGTGGCGGAAAAAGCCGCTCCGGCCAAAAAACAAAAAGTAGCCTCCTTGGGTACAAGTGTGCTGGTGGAGGACGGAGCCGCTCCGGCGGAGTTGCCGCTTAATGTATATGTGGCGTCCGGCTTTGGCGGTGCGAAGAAGGCGGGCTATCAGCGTGCGATATTTACGCAAGGCAAGTCGGGGGTGAAGTTTGGTTTTGGTACCGATTTATCAAGCGTAACTACTCCCGGTAACTTTAAATTGACATTGGCGGATTCCCAAATTCCCGCTTTTGCGGCGGCCGCAGAACGCGCCAATTTAACTTCTCCCTTTGAACTGAAACTGACCTCCACCGGAAAACCCGGTTTCTTTAATTCCTTAAAGAGCCCCTTTGTAAACCGTTGGAATTTGTTCCAGGCACAAAAGGCGGAAACGGGCAAATGGTCGTTTAAAAACATTTTAACACGCAGTAAAGAAGATATGTATGCGCACGAAATACCGGTTTTCCGCCAGACGGAAGCGGGCGGACTTGTTTCTGTGCCGCTTACCTTAAAGGCTGATACCTATTTGGGCTTGAAAGATGCGCAAATGGTGTTAGGCCCGTCCGGCTCGGTAAATTTCTACCGTGGCGGTCAGTTGCTGACGGGGCTTTCCCCTTTCTCTTATGGGGTGCGCAAAACGCAGTTAAAGCCGTTTATGGACATTGTTCGCCAAGCCCCTGCGGGTATGCGCTTTGACCTTACAGTCAAGGGTACCCCTAGCAAACTGGTGCCACTCTATATCGCCACCGGGCTTAGTTTGAGTTCCGCTTCGTCCAGTTTAATTGCCCCTCTTGAAAATATTTACGGAGACCGTATTACAGAGACGGATAAAACAATGATTTCTCTTGCATTGCCGTATATCCCGTCTTTGCTGACGCCGGTGTTTTCTCCGCTGGTAATGAAAATCGGTGCGTTAAAAACCGTTAAAATTGCTTTGGGAACGGCCTTTGGCGGCCTCTTGTTTGCGGGTGTGTCCGGCTTTGGCGGTAAGGTAAATGAGGATAATTTACCCCCCATTTGGCCGTTGTTTGTTTCCGGTGCGGCCATTGGTTTGTCCTCCGCTTTAAACCGCTCCGGGCTTAACCTGTTAATTGACCGCATTGGCGGCGGCGGTTCCCTGCTTACCAGTATGGCGTTTAAAAATATGGGTTCTATGGTAATGTTACTGCCCCCCATTTTAGCCAATACTTTTGCCCCGGGCGCGACGGACTTTTCGCTTGCGTTCCCGGTGTTGGGCACGATTTCCGCGTTGTCCTTCGGCAGTTTGTATTTCTCGCGCATTGACCCCAATATCGGCAAGGTGGCCGGGTTTATGAAATTTAAACCCGTGGCTTTGCGTGGCGGTTTCTATCCGGCCCTGACAAATGCCTGGCAGAATACCCGTACCCTTATGCGTGACGGATGGGGCGAAACGTGGGGTTCCTTGCGGATTTTAGCCAGTAAAGAACTCCTGCCGCTGACGGCTGCCGCTTTCACCTTCACGGGCTTTGAAGCCGCTACCTTTAACAAAGCGGCCAACCAGTTAATCCGTCCGTCGGTAAAAGGTTTTGACTGGATTAATAATAATATTCACGAGGATAACCGCAATAACTGGGTAGCCTTGGTTACAAGCGGCACGGTAGTAGCCTTCCCGCTTTTGGTGCGCTTGCGTGCCAAATCACTCTTGGGTGCGTTAAAAGACCCGCTCCGCCCCGGTTTGGAATATCAGCGTATGCTGAAACTTTCTTACGGAATGAACATTTTGGGCGGCGCTACAATGATGACCTTCGGCTTTGACGGTTTTACAAGCCCCGGTTTCTTGGGTATTGCTTTGGTCGGTATGGGTACGGCCAACGTAACGCAATCTTTGCAGAAATTGGCCAATATGAACGTGGTTCGCGGTGGATATGTGGCCGCCCGCACAAAAGGCCTTGCCGCAGCCGAAGCCGCTGTCGTACGCGATAAGGCCGCTACTACGGCAATGACGGTGTTTTCACTCTCCCAAACGGGCTTGGCCGCCGTGCCGTTAATGGTCAGCCATTATACGGACGGACATATCAAAGCCGGAATTGAGGCCCGCGCAGATGTACCGAGGACCTCGCTGTGGATGCCGCTTACCTCTATCGGGCTTAGTATGGGCTTAGCCGCGCCTAGTATTGGCTTATTCCCCAAGCAAATTCCTACGGGTGCATTTGGGTTAACCAAGGGAGTTTTTGGCTCCTACGGCCAGGCGTTTGGGCAAACATATAATTGGTTTACCCCCCAACAGAGCACACCCTACGGAACCCCGTCCGGCTTTATGCCGATGCCGACCCAAACGGCTTCCCCGGCTCCGGAAGAAAAGAAGTAATTTTAGTGCAAGCCTTTTAAAACGCCCTCTTTTTAGAGGGCGTTTTTGCGTGTGGGGTACGGGCGATTTTTTGGAAATGCCATATTTATTCGGACAAAGAAACTCTTTTCTTTGGAAAAAATCCGTATTTACAATAAGCCGGGAAGTGAATTGTTTGACAGAAGTTCGGAATATAGGTTTCCCCGTCCTGTAAGAAAACTTTGAATCTTGCGTGAAATTTTTGTAAAATAATTTATATAAAAAGATTTGCGCCCCCATAGCTCAATGGATAGAGCATCTGCCTTCTAAGCAGGGGATATAGGTTCGATTCCTATTGGGGGTAAATATAGAACCCGCGGAAGCGGGTTTTTTATTTGCCCCCAATAGGAATCGAAAGCCGGAGCCTTATACGAGTTTGAGGCCGTAGGCCGAAAGGCGAGTATGGCGAGGCGGGGCCGCAAACGCCGAGGGTCAACGAGGCGACTAGTGGCCGATGACAATAAAGGAAAATATAGAACCCGCGGAAGCGGGTTTTTTATTTGCCCCCAAAGCCGCATAAACTGCTTTATGCGGCGTTAGGAATCGTTTTATAACTACTGCTCACAATAAACCCCGGGCGTAAACCCGGGGAGTTTTATTAAAAAAAATCTCTATTATCTCCTTCGGAAATGATACTATCCCTCTTTCAATATAGGCCCAAAGCCCTATAAGCGGTTAGGTCTTTTGGCCCTGTTTATTTTTGTATAAGAAGACTACATTATTAAAAATGATTTAGAATTTTGTTATAAAAAATAGTGGATTTTTTGGGTATAACTTTGTATATTGAAAGGGTACCCGAATTAAACTGATGACAACAAGAGAAGGAGTACTTAAAATGAAACAAGTCATATTAGCCCTGCTGTTACTGGGTTTGGCGGTCCCTGGTTCTGCCCAAGCCGGTAACGCTCCTGTCGTTGCAGCAAAACAAGTAAAAACTGTTACAAACGCGTTTAAAATCCGTGTTCCTACGGCGCCAAATGTGTCTAGCAAAGTGCTTAAACAGCAATATGCTTTGGTCAGCCGTTCTTTGGCGATTGCCCAACAAGTGCATAGCCAACAGGTGGCCCAAGTGCTGACGGATGCCTCTCTCGGCGCAAAAGATCGCTTGGCTGTTTTGGAAAAATTGGATGCCGAAACGGCTGAGTTGACGGCTAGCCTGAACGAACGCGCTATGAAGGCGCAGGCCCAATGGGGAGAACGCTTGCTGCAAGAACGCAATCCGAATTTCTTTCCTAAAAAAGATTCCGACATTCCGGGTATGCTCTCCGAATCGGCCAAGCCGACGGAATATCCCGATATGTCTCCGGCTTTCTTCCGCGAAGTGATCGCCTTGGTGCCTGAGTATGAAGAATTGCCCGAAGAGGTAAATATGCTTGCTGTGGCCTTGGGTAAAAAATTGGGCTTTATGGAGCAAACCATTACCCAGTTGAAAGAGGTCAAACTGGCGGCCAACAAAAAGATTGTAATGAGCGAAACCGAAATGGAAAAACGCTTCTACCGCAACCAAGTAAAAAAGGCTGACCGGGAACTGGCGAAACTTTCCAAACAGGCAGCCCAAGCCGCGGCGGATTTGGTGGATTTAATGAATCTTTATCCGTCTTTGTACAAAGATGCTTTGGCTTTGGTGGCTATCAAATTGGATACCTACCCGGTTAAAACGGACTTTGTAAAATACTTGCGTGGCAAAGTGCGCTTGCCTTCTACTATTAAGAAAGAAGACGCCCCGCGCCGCAAAATTGGTTTTAACTAACCAAACAGTTTTAAAAAGCCCCGCTTCGGCGGGGCTTTTTTGTGGGCTAGGTTTTGTATTTTATAAACTTAGGTTTTTGCTATAATAAGATTATATTATAGCCTTTATGGAGAATCCTTATGCCGACGATGCAAGTAAGTGCAGAAGCAAAATCTATTAGTGAAATTTTTTCTAAATTTTTCTCTATTCCTGCGTATCAACGCGATTATGTTTGGCGAGAAGAAAATATCGAGGCTTTTTTCAATGACATTTTAGAGAGTTTTAATAGTAATGCAAATAAAGATTATTTTATGGGTAATCTTTTGTTGGCGCGTCACCCAGAGAATAGTGCGTCGTATTTTGTTATAGACGGGCAACAACGTTTAACAACCAGTTATATTTTACTTAAATTGTTTCTGGATTTCTCTAAAGAATATGGCACTGAAAACGAACAATTTTATATTAAACTCTCTTTATGTAATCCAACATCAAGAGGCTTGCAGTATAAGATAACTTTCCTATACGAACAAACGCAAAAATTAATGGATGAATTTATAAGACAAGAAACTTTGGAAGATTCCTTACTTTTTATTAGCAAAGTCCATAAAATGGGGTCTTGTTCTCAATCCGAATATAGAATGTTGGAGGCGTATCGTCATTTCAGCAAATTGCTAAAAGAGCAATTTGCTAAAAATAACATATTGGATTGGTCATCTATGTACGAATATATAAGTTATTTCCAACAGCATGTTATTTTTTCTGTCATTTACACCGAAAATACACAGGATGCGCTCGTATTATTTCAAAATATGAACGATAGAGGGGTTTCGTTAACAAAAACAGATTTATTAAAAAATTTGTTATTCCAACACTTAAAGGCAAATACTTTGGTTGAAAATGAGAAAAACCTTTCTCTTAAATGGCGTGAATTTGTTAAGACCATTGAGAAAAGTAAAAATATGAATATTACGCCAGACCGTTTTTTGCGCCATTATATAATGGTCAAAACAGGACGTTCCGATATTCAAAAAGGCAATGTCTTTAATGAAATTGCAGATAAAAAAGATATTTTAAATATAAGACAAAATCCAATAGAAGCCTTTGATGATATTTTGGAAAAAGCGAAGTTGTATGTGAATATTCGGGCTTATGGAAAAAGGACCTCAGCCGGTAAGGAAATTCAGGGGTTATTAAATATGCAAGCCCTAAAAGTAGAGCAACAAGTATTACTCCTTTTAGATACAGAAAAAATGCCAGACGACGTTTTTGAGGATTTTTCTTCCAAAATAGAAAATTTATTGTTTGTCTATATGGTTTCTGGCGTATTAACAAAGCAATATGAATCATTGTTTTGTCGTTGGAGTTATGAGGATATACAATATATAGATTCCAAGGAAAAATACGAGAAGTTTTTAAATGAAAAATTTTTACCCGAACTATACAAAAATAAAAAAGTATTTGAAGAACGTTTTAACCAATTATCCCAACAGGGGCTGGTAAAGTACAAGCAAAAATACATTTTAGGGAAATTGGCCCAGTTTTTAGAACAAAAACGAGGCGAATTTAAATCATTACATGATGTGATGAAGAAATATAAAGAAATAGAACATATTTGGCCTCAGGAACCGAACGAAGCAGTGAAGCAAGCGTGTAATTTATCTCCCGAGGATTATGCCGCTTATATGCAAAGGTTGGGCAATCTAACATTGCTGAATAAAAAATTGAATATACAAGCCAGTAATGCAGAATTTTCTGTAAAGGTGCCTTATTATGAAAATGAGGATTTGTTGCTTACTAAATGTTTAGTTAAGAATTTGGATTGTTATGGGAAGCCATTTGCAAATTGCTTGCAGAGTTACCATATTTCCCCTTTTACTACTTGGAATGAGCATTGTATAGAGGAGCGGCAGCGCAGTTTAACCTCTATGGCTCTAACAATTTGGGGATTAAATAAAAAATAAATTTAAGTTGAATATGGGTCTATTACCCCGCCAAAAGCGGGGCTTTTTTTGTGGGCTAGGTTTTCCCCTTTCTTTTTTTAACGATGCTTGTTTTTATCGGCGAGTTGCTCTGTAAAATGGTACAATAAACTAACTGTATTTTGGGAGTATTTTATGGCCAGAAATTTATCATTTTCCTATTCTAAAATGGGTATGTATAAGGAATGCCCGCAGAAGTACAAATTCCGCTATGTCCATATGTTGCCCGAGCAACCCAAGTATTACTTTGCGTTTGGCTCTGCGTTGCACGAGGTAATGGAATACATTTACAACCCGGCAAACCCGGTTTTCCCCACTTTGGCGGAAGCATTGGTGTTTTTTGAGAACCATTGGAACAAAACAACCTATGAACAAAAAGGCTATGCGTCGCTTGAAAAGGAACTGGCCGGATATGCAGAGGGGCGGCGGATTATTGAGTCCTATTATGCCAAAAACGCGGCTACTTTTGCGCACCCGCTGTCCGTGGAAATGAAGAGTACACTGGATATTGACGGGTTGAGCCTTATCAGTATTTTGGACCGTATGGACTATTTGGGCGACGGAAAAATCAAAATTTTGGACTATAAAACGGGCAAAACTGTCCAGCGTGAGCCGGACCAACTGTATATGTATCAAAAGGTTGCCGAAAACTCCCCCGCCATCCGCGCACTTGTTGAGCAAAAGGACCCGGGCGTAAAAGAAATCCGCGTGGCGCAACTGAGTTTTTACCATTTGCCCACCTTGCACGAAATGACGTTTGAACGGGCAGAGGATAAGGAAATTTTTGAATTTTGGCAGGGCGTTTTAAAGGTAGCAGACAACATCCGCGCGGGCAATTTTACCCCCACCCCCGGCGAAAACCAATGCCGCTGGTGCGATTACCGCAACATCTGCCCTGTTTTTACGGGTAAGGAATACACCGGCCCGACGGGGTTTGCAGTGCGCAAGGCGGCTCCCGCTATTGCCGAACAACCCAAAAGTGAGCAAGAAATTTTAAGCGAAAAAATTGACCGTTGCGGGGCGCTTTTGGACGAAGCGAAATCTTTGCAAAAAGAAATTATTTCGCTAATGCGCAAAAACAATTTTGAGCGCCATTTCGGCAAGCAGTACAAGGCTGAACTTTCCCGCGTGGAAAAGTTGGAGTTTACCGACAAAGAAAAAGTGGTGGAACTCTTGCGCACGCTAAAACTGTTAGCCAAGGTGCTGGTACCTACGCAAAGTACGGTGGCCGGGCTGTTAACGGACGCAGCCGTTCCGGCGGAAGCCAAAGCAAAGTTGCAGGCCTTTGCCAAAAAAGAAGAGGACATACAAATTAATTTAACCAAGGCGGAGTAGTTATGATACGGAAAACCGATTTTCGCTTAAAACTGTCTTTTTTAGCCGTGTTGGCGGCAGGGGTGCTGTTTACGGTGGCGCGCTTGGCCTTGTTGGTGCTCAACTGGGATTTTTTTAGCGTTTTGTCCGGGGCGGAAATTTTTTCCGCCTTTTTAAACGGCCTTCGCTTTGATTTCTCCGTGATAGCCCTGTTTATGGGGCCGGTACTGTTTTTGTTAAATTTACCTGTGCGCGGGCGCGGTTGGGTGAAATTTTGGACGGTCGTACTGTTTGCTGAACTTATTTTTGCGACGGGCTTTTTGATTGGCGATTTAATTTATTTTCCCAAAGTAAACCGCCATATTGCCGAGGAAATTGTGCAGGTGGCTAACGATTGGGGCTATGTGTTAAAGTATATGCTTACACAGGTTTGGCTGCCGCTTATTATTCTGCTGGGTGGTTTTGCGTGGGCGGTGCGCGCGTTTTGCTGTTATACGGATAAACACTTTCAGGCCAACCGCTATGGTAAAATCCGTACGGGAGAAATCCTTTTTTTGATTGTTTTATTCACTTTTTTAGGTATCCGCGGACATATCGGGCGCGGCAAATCTATTGGCGTGGCGGACGTATATAATTACGCATCTTCCCCCGCCGGAGCGGCACTTACGTTAAACGGCGCATTTACGGCTTATCAGGTGGGCAGAAAGGGTGCAATGGAAATTTCCAACACGTTCCCGGCGGAAAAAGCACTGGAACTAACGCAAAAACGCTTTGTAGCCGCAGACGAAACTGTGCCGGACGAAAATTATCCCTTGATGCGCCAAGCCCAGCCGGAAAAAAATCCCCTAGCCAAAGGTTACAACGTAATGATTGTTCTTTTGGAAGGCTGGCACCCGTATTATGTGGACGGTTTATCCGGACAAGACTTTGGCGCAACCCCGGTATTTGACGATATTTTAAAGAACGGCGTGAATTTTACCAATGCCTATGCGGCGGGGCTGCGCAGTATTTTTGGCTTTGCGGCAGTTTTTGCGGGTGTGCCGCTTGTACCGGGGCTGCCTATGTTTGGCTATGGGCTTGAACTGACGGCTTTTTCCCCTATGCCTAAGCACTTTGCCCGGGCAGGTTATTACACTTTTTTTGCGCAGACCTCGCACCGCGATTCTTACCGCCTGTGTGCATTGGCTTCCTACTTGGGAGTAAAAGACAGTTACGGTTGGGAAGATATCCCCGAACGGTTAAAATACAAAGACCGCGCTCCCTTTGGCTATGATTATGATGCCTTAATGTTTGCGGCTGATAAAATTAAAAACCGCCAAGAAAAAAATTTTATGGGTATGGTGTTTACGGGTATTACGCACGAGCCGTTTGCCTCCACCTTGCCGCAGTTTGACAAATATCCGTACGATTCCTGGGAGCACGGCTTTTTAAATACGCTGTCGTTTGCCGATTGGTCTATCGGCGAGTTTTTAAAGCGCGCCAAGGAGGACGGTTGGTTTGATAATACCATTTTTGTATTCGTGGCGGACCATACCTCCGGTGGTCCGGCGGACGATTCGTTAAAAAATCATTTCCGTATTCCGCTGGTTATTTATGCGCCGAAACTTTTTAAGGGGCAGGAAGCCAATCAAATCGTTTCGCAATTAGATTTAATTCCCACGCTCTACCATTTGACGGGCCTTACGCCCGCCTATACGGCCTTTGGGCGGGATATGTTTGATGAAGTTTCCCCGCGGGCGGCGTTTGTGTCCGAGGGAGTGAACATCGGGCTTATCACGCAGGACGGCGAAATGCGCCACAGCGGCGGGAAAATTTTATCCGCTACTCCCGGTATGGATACCGAAAAAGCGGAGGAAGTCCTGCTCTCCTTGGACAAGGCAGCCTATACGCTTTTGAAAGAAAACCGTTGGTATAAGCCGCAAGAAACAGGGGACGGAAGATGAGCGGGAAACTTTTTGTTGCGCTGGATTTGGGCACATCTTCTTGCCGGGCTTTGGCCTTTAACCAAAGAGGAGAAGTTATTGCGCGCAAAAGCCTGATTCTTGCGCCAAAACGCCCCCAAAACGGTCTTTCTTTTTATGATGGAAACGAACTTCTGCGCGCACAAAAAAATGTTTTAAATTCTCTTTTAACGCAAGTCGGCGCGCAAAATGTCCGCAGTATTTCCGTATCCTGCCAACGCTCTACTGTTGTGTTGTGGCATAGGCAAACGGGCGAGCCGTTGGCCCCGGTGCTTACTTGGGAGGACGGCCGCGCGGCGGCGGAAGCGGAAAACGCACCCGTCAGCCAGGCGGAAGTTCATGTGATAACGGGTTTATATAAAACGCCGTATTTTTCCGCGCCTAAAATTGCTTGGTGTCTTAAAAATTGCCCGCCGGTAAAACAAGCGGCGGGCGAAAAAAATTTGCTTATCGGGCCAGTGGCCTCTTACTTTATTTGGCATTTAACAGGCGGTAAGACCTTTGCCGCAGACCCCACACTTGCCCAACGTATGTTGTTATGGGATATCCGCACGCAAACTTGGAGCGCGGACTTGTGCAAGGCTTTTGGGATTGAGCCTGAAACTTTGCCGGAAATCCGCCCGAGTGCGGCAGATTACGGAATGTATGAATTTGAACAGGTAAAAATTCCTCTTTGCGTGTGTGTCGGCGACCAACAGGCCGCCGCTTGGAACCGTTTAAAGGACGGGCAAACGCTTATCAATTATGGTACGGGCGCGTTCTTGCTGCATAATTCGGGATGCAAAAATATTTGCCTGCCGGGGTTATTAACTTCCCTTTCTGCTTCTTGCAAAACCCCAAAAAGCGATTATTTGTTGGAAGCCCCCGTCAATGCTGCGGGAAGCGCGTTCCAATGGTTGGGTGCGCAGGGGATTTCTTTTGACGGTAAAAAAATAGATAGTTTGTGCGCCCTTTCGCAAAATCCTGTATGGTTTTTGCCGGCCTTGGGCGGCTTGGGTGCGCCGTATTGGGATTTTTCTTTGTCGCCTGTGGTGGCGGGGTTATCCCCCCTTACGCAAAAGGCCGATTGGGTGGCCGGAACGGTGCGCGGTATAGCCTTTTTACTGGCGGATATTGTAGCCTACTTGCGGGCCAATAAGGTGCCTGTTAGCGGGCCGGTGGCGGTATCTGGCGGACTTACTCATTTAAATTATTTAATGCAGTTTCAGGCCGGTTTATTGCAGTTGCCGTTGGTGTTGCGTGGCGAAAGCGAAAGCACCGCCTTGGGTGCGGCGCATTTGGCGGCTGATTATTTACAAGAGTCCTTACAAGTAAACACAAACGGGGAAAGTTGTTCCTTTTTGCCGAACCTGTCTGTGGAAGATGCAAAAAACTTGCACCAAAAGTGGCAGGCTTTTTTAACTTGGTGCAAAGCGCAACCAAAATAATAGCCTTTACCTGCCGATTTTCCCCCCGCTTTTTAGCGGGGTTTTTGTTTTTATACTCTTTGTTGGCTGGGTATTTTAGAAGGGGCTTGACCCGTTTTTTTTTTTGATAAATTAGAGAGAGAACGCTTAATGTGTATCCGGATGTATCCGCCGTATAAAAATGCGTATAAAAGGCTATTTTGGCTAAATATAAAGGCCTTAAAAGGAGAAAAAATGAAAGGATTTACCCTTATAGAACTATTAGTGGTGGTGCTGATTATCGGTATTTTGGCGGCGGTGGCGCTGCCGCAGTACGAAAAGGCGGTATTAAAGAGCCGCTTAACGCAAAATATCATACGGGTAAAAGCCTTACATCAGGCCGCCCAAACCTACTATATGGCGAACGGTACCTACCCGCTAGACGTGCGTGATTTGGATATAGATATAACGGCGGGTGCCACCGCATTTAAAAAAACGAGTATTTCGGTTGACCCCAGTCATATAGGTGTATATTTTAAAGACGGCTCCACTTGTGCGGTTACCTCATCCGGAGCGGCGTGCAGCGATAAAGGAAATTTTTATTTAGTGCAATTGTATAAGGAACAAACTTTATGGGCCCGGTGCGATACTCCAACGGCCGTTGCGGTTTGCAAGTCTATGTCAAATGGAAAATCCCACCAAGGAACAACTGATAACCACACCTATTACGATATTTTGTAATTTGCCAAAGCAAAAAAAAGCCCCGGGTAAAAAAACCGGGGCTTTTTCTATATATCTAAAACTTTTTTACAGCACATCCGCCATATTTACTTCTTGCGGTTTGACTGTGGCGGCCTCCACCGTTGCCTTGGCAGCAGCTTTTGTTTTGGCGGCGGAATTTTTTACAGCCGTTTTGCGGGCGGCCGCTTTTCTGCGGCCTTGCGCAGCGCGGCGTTTGGCCGTATTTCTGTTGGCGGTTGTTTTTGCCTTGGCCTGATTAACCGTTGCGCGTGCCTTGGCAGCATCGGCTTTGGCCTTGGCCTCGGCGGCGGAAGCGGTGTCTTGTGCTTTTTGTACAGCACTATCACCCTGCGCCTTAACCGCGTTGGCGGCATCGGTTACTTGCGTGTCAGCAGCGGATAAGCGGCGGTTAATTTCCTCTTCCATAGCCGCTTCTTTTTGCGCTCTGGCTTCTTCTAACTGTTTTTGCAAGCGTTCTAATTCCGGGTCGTTTTGGTATTCTTGCTCTACTTGCGCGCGGACCTCGGCGGCTTTGGCTTCTTGGGCGGCCTTGGCTTGGGCCAATTCTTCCTCTTTTATCTGTTGAACGCGGGCTTCATCTTGCGCAAGTTGGTTTTCCAGTTCTTGTACTTCGGCTTGTTTCTGCGCCTGAATTTGCAAGGCTTGCTGAACCACCTCAGCCTTTTTAACGCCCAGTACATTGGACGTTAAAGAGTTCGGCAGATATTGCTCGGTAAGCGTGAAGGCATTGTCGCCGTTGTTATTAGCGGCGCTGACTTCGGCCCCTTGTTGGATAAGGAGCAGGGCCGCTTTGTCGTTTTTGGCCTTGATAGCCGCTAAAAGCGGGGTGTTGTTGTCGCGGTCGCGCGAATTGATGTCCGCACCCGCCTTTAACAGCGCCTGCGCGGGGGCCACGTCCGTAGCATAAACGCTATAAACGATAGCGGTGCGGTCTTGAAAATCCTTTTCATTGACGTTAATATTCTTTTGTTTGAGGAGTACGTTCAAGCACTCTTGCTGTTTTTTAGAAGAGGCACGCATTAACGCGGTTACACCGTTATTGTCCTTGGCGTTTACATCCGCGCCTAAGGAAAGTAAATTGCGCAAGGTGTCGGTTTTCCCTTGTTCTACGGCGTAAAAAATCGGCGTGCGACCGGAAAGGTCTGCAATATTTACATCGGCCTTACCCGAGCGAATGAGCAGGCGGACGGTATCGCTGTGGCCTTCGGCCGCGGCGGCTGACAGGGCGGAAAGGCCTGTGGCCGGGTTGCGGTAGTTTACCATAGCACCGTGCGCCAAGAGGACTTTAATATTATTAACAAGTCCCTTTTGCGCCGCGTAAATAAGTGGCGTATTGCCCGAGTTATCCGGCAGATTGACGGCCGTATTATCAAGCGCGATTAAGTTGGAAATTAATTTGGAGTTATCTGTACCCGAGGCATAAATGAGGGCGGTTTTGCCCAAATCGTCCTTGGCGGTTACGTCGGCACCGTGTTTAACCAAGTAGGCTACCACATCCGTATTGCCGGCGGCCGCGGCGGAAATAATCGGTGTTACGCCGTAACTGGACGCATCATTGACGACGGCTTTTCCGTCCTCTACCAGCATTTTGATAATTTCCATATTGCCTTTTTCGGCGGCAATCGTGAGCGGAGTGATACCCGCGTAGTTTTTTTCGTTTACGTTTACGTTAGCATACATTAATGTACGCACGCGGTCCACATCACTGATTTTTACGGCACGCACCAAAGATGTATCATACACATATTTGGTCTTGGCGCGCGGGCGATTGCCTAACGTGTCGCCCTCGTATTTCTTTTGTTCGGCGCCAAACAAGGTTCCGCGGTAAATATCGCCGGGGATTTGCGTGGCTTGTTGGGCAATGGCATCTGTGGCAGAACGCGGAGCGCGTTCGCCCAACACTACGCCTTCATACCCTGTGTAGTAGTCGTCTTGGCTGTCGGCGTTTTGCGCCACAAGCGGACTGACGGCTAGTGTGAAGACAAAAATGAGTCCTAGTTTTTTCATATAAGTATTCTCCCTCCAATTATATTATAACCAATGCGGCGGTAAAAGTTTTAAATTTTTTGTGGTGGGGCTTTTTTGTAATCTGAAAGAATTATGTTTAAATAATTCTAAATTTTTGATATAGGGCTTGCATTTTTTTTAACTAGGTTGTATTATAGTTAGTATAAAGGCCGGTAAAGGCCGACGGATTTATCCCCCAGAACCCTTCGATTTACCCCCCGAACGGTTCTGAACAAAAGGGCCGGGCACATCCCCCGGCTCTTTATTTTTGGTTTTTTAATTAAAAAACAAGCAAAAATATCTTGTTCTTTTTCTTGCACAAGAAAAAGAACGAAAAAGAGTGGCGGGTCGGTGCCCATAAAAGGCAGTAACGGCGGGTATTTTTACAACTCGCCTTA
>OLGZ01000409.1_pt1 | contig 35128 bp, 34 predicted proteins | sample 1605981 | NCBI WGS metagenome assembly OLGZ01 (sample SAMN03283291) | human gut metagenome | biome: human-associated habitat; material: feces | host: Homo sapiens | place: Peru | collected 2012 | reverse complement strand
TCCGCAGATACCATTTGCAGATAGTCCTCTATATGAAGTTGTCTGTTCTTAAATCTACTTTCAGTTACATTCATTGCTTGTGCCTCCTAAAGTTCAGCCCTTCGCCAGTGTTTGCAACCACTGGTTTACTATGGCTTCTGCTGATTTCTCGCCATTCGTTGTTACTGACGGATTTCATACTCTGTTTCCATCCGCTGACGAGACCTCCCTTGGTACCACACGTCACTTTCTCTCCATACATCTGCCACATATACTATAGTTAATTCCGAGTAGTTATTGGACTTTGATTTGTTGAGCAACCTTATCCTTAACTATAGCCTCATGTGATTTCTGTTCGTCAGACCAGAGATTTGCCTACATTATGCGAAGCTTCGCATAAAGTCGGTTATGAAAAGTAAGTTATTATGCAAAGTGGAGCCCACACTTTGTTGATTATATAAAGCGTACGGGCTCTTTAGACTTTGCATAATTCGGAAGAACTCCTTACAGCGATTTCAACCAATCAAGAAGGTCTTTGTCCTTTTTCCATGTCGGTAATTCATCAGATGCTGGGCTGTTGTAAGCCTCCATCAAAGCTTTCCGTTTCATCTTTTCATCTGCCCGTGCGTAGATTTCAGTTGTTGAAATGTCAGAATGACCTAGTAAATCTCTGATATAAACAAGATTGACACCAGATTGAAGCAGATGCATTGCTTTGCTATGTCTCAGCCAATGAGGTGTAATCTCATCAGAGATATCTTTTACTCCCATTGCCTGAGCCTGTGCTGCATACTTTTTCAAAATATATGTCACACCAGCTCTTGTCAGTGGTTTGTTACCACGATTAGTGAATAATGGATTGCGTCCATATACAGGCGAAGTCAAACCAGAACCTTCCATATATTGTTTCAATAATTCACCGGTTGGTTTCATGACTGGAACAATACGGCTTTTACCACCTTTTCCTGTCAGTATGATGGTAACAGTATCATTCAAAGCAATATCACACACTTTTAAATCTACAAGTTCTTGAACTCTTGCACCTGTGTCGTATAAAAGTGACAGTAGCACAGCATCTCTTTTTCCTTGGATTGTGGCCCTGTCAGGCTGTTCCAACAGCCCCTTAATGCTATCCAGAGGAAGATACATGAGCGGAGGCTTGTCCGTTTTTTTCATCGGGATAGCCAGGATTTTCTGACTTTGCTGCATATACTGTGGTTCTTCCACCATTAAAAAACTGAAAAATGAATGTATTGCGGCTAGACGCTGATTTCTTGTCGCTGCTTTGCAGTTGCGCTCATCTTCTAGCCATTGAAGGAAACGAAGTATTAATTCTCGATCTACTTTGGCAATCGTCAGCTTTTCAGGTGAAAGATTCTCCTGATCTCTACAGTATCTTAAAAATAAAGAGAATGAATCTCTGTATGCTAACTGAGTGTTTCGTTTACTCCCAACCTGCCCCGGAAGATATGTTGACAGGAACTGTGTCAGATATCGAGCAAAATCAGTTTCCTTCATGGCATACCTCCGGGATGACATATGCACAGGATTTTTCCACTCTTTTCATCAGATCAGGATAAACTTCGGCTGTCAGCCGCAGATACTGTGCGGTTGAGCGTACTGTTTTGTGTCCCATATATGTGGAGAGAATCGGGAGCATAGCAGTCAGATCTGCTTCTTCTTTGATCCACTTTTGCAAAACGTGAACTGCAAATGTGTGACGAATATCATGCAGACGAGGTCCTTGCCCTTTTCCACCATGTGAAATACCTGCAACTTCCAGATATCTACGATATCTTTGATATACAGTCATGGGACTGATCATGGTCTTGTCAGGGGCAAGAAAGAAAAAGTCACTGTCTTTTTCCCACCAGATTTTATCTGCATAGGATATACAAGCTTCTTTCACGGAATCTGATAATGGGATATATCGGTCACGGTCAGTTTTGGCTTCACGGATTGTAAGAATCCCATCTTCGAGATTTACATCCTTATAGCGAAGACCAACAACTTCAGATACACGAAGTCCACAGCCATAGAGAATACGAAATATCACAGGTAGCGCCAGATGCATGTTTCTTGCAACCTCCCGAGGTTCTGTTTCATCAGCTGCTTTTATCACAGATGCTATCTGTTCATGTGTAAATATATAGGGAACAAATGAATTATGATTCAAGCCTTTTACTTCTGGTACTATATAAGCATCATAGCCAAGATTATTCAGGTAGATAGCAAACTGTCTTATACAGGTAATACGGTGTGAACGGCTTTTTTCAGATTCACTTTCTCTTGGTGCAATCCATTTTTCTGCAAGAGAACGGGATATTTCTATTTCTGTGATACCCAGTTCTTCACTGAAACGACAAAATCGTGATAAGCATTTCGGTTCATCTGCGTATTTAAAACCGGCACTTCTTTTGTATTGAATGAATTTCTGAGTGACCTCAGCAAATGGTCCTGTCATTGTTGGTGATTTTCTGATTCTTGTCATGTTAGATTGCCACCTCCAATGCACACTTTCTGAGTTCGGCGATATCAATACGAAGGTATGTCATCGTGGTTTCGGTAGTTGTATGTCCCAAGATTTCTGAAATGACCGGAAGAGGAATCTCATGCTCTAACAGACGACTTGCAAGGCTGTGGCGAAGCGTATGGGAACCTTTCTTTTTCCCTTCAAGATGAATCCCTGATTTCTGGAGATGAACTCTTACAAGGGCACCGACTGCACCCGGATTAAAATTCGTATACGGTGGAACTTGCCTCACAAAAACATGATCTGAATCAGTTTTTGGCCTTGCGTTCTTCAGATAATTGATGATTGCTTCACCCACATCTTCAAGCAGAGGAAGTTCCAACGGATTTCCTGTTTTTACCTGGGTTAAACGGATAATCTCTTTTTCCCAATCGATATTGGAAAATCTGAGATTGGCCACATCACTGCTACGCAGCCCGAGTCTTGCAATCAGAAGAATGATTGCATAATCACGGATTCCACAAGGGTTTCCAAGATCAATCGAATCAAGAAGTTTTTTTACTTCGTTTGCAGTATATGATGAAGGTAAACGGCTTTGCCTGTTGTAATGGGGATTGGGAAGCTTGGAGAACATCTCCGTATTCATAAAGCCATTCTCATAGCAGTATTTCAGATAATATCGAACTGCCCGCATTGTATGATTTACGGTTGGTTTTTCATAGCAACTCAGTGATGCCATGAAATCCAAAACATCTTTAAGAGACAGTGCATCCAGAGAAGATATGTTCTCCTTTTTCAAAAATGCAAAAAATCTTTCCAGATATAAACTGAAAACCTTATTTGATTTTTTAATGATTCCTGTTTGCTCTCGATGGGAGAGGTAGGACTCAGCACTGTCTTTGAAACTGTCAGGAAAAGTGTATGCTCTTTTATCCATAACAAGATATAGAGTCACATTTCCTGAATGTTGGTATTCTGCTAAAGCATTAATACAACGGGAATAGGTTGCACACCATTTCTTCTGCTCGATTTTAGATGACATGGAATAATGGTCTTCTAAAAACTGCAATCCAAAATCCATACTGAAAGATTCCGTGTTATGTTCTTTTGCATAGAGCAAAAGTTGCTTTGTAAGAGTTTTAAATACGTTTTGGTAATAGTTGGATGCACCAGCTTCAATGAGTGCCTCCTTGGTTTGGTTGATTAGTTGCTGCAAAGTTAAATTTTCCACCTTGTGTTCCTCCTTAAGTGCTTTGATAAAAATACACTTAAATCGTGATGGATTATGAAAAGTAAATCAACCAAAGAATCCTTTATTTATAAGGTTTTCTATCGCCTACTTTGCATAATGTGTAGCTTTTCATAACCTACACCTTCCTTCAGATTCCACCTCACGATGGACACCCTTGGTGTTCGGCTGTATCCTTCCCACTACTAGGGCGGATTAGGAACTTTCATCCATTAGCGACGTGCGCCGCAAGGCGCACTCAAAAAAAGGCGTATGGATTTAAACTTCCATACGCCTTTTTATATTCGCTCTTCAAATTGTCTAAAAGTTGACTAAAAATATATCACCGTTCATACGATGCAATAATTTCTTTGCTATCTGCTGTTTTATAATCAATTGTTCCCAAATTACCAATCAAGTCAAATGTCATATCTGCATTAGCCTGCAATTCATCTTCAAGCTTAACTGCAGACGGCTCATCTTTTAGAAAAACTGTTAATCCATAAGGTTCTGTTTCAGACTGTATCTCTATACTGTCATATGAGTATCCCTCCGGATACTCTTGACCGCTTACAATATTTATAACATTTGAAGAATCTCCTACATAATCTGTCTTATACTGCGATAAATCAGGAATTTCGTACAGTTTTTCTTTTTTTCCACACGCTGAAATCACCATTATTGATACGGCAACTAACATAATTGCAAGTACTTTTTTCATAGAAACACCTCCCAAAAGCTTTATTCAACACTTTTCGATTTGAGTAAAAGCCCAGGGGACTTTAATGTCCCTTATGCTTTTCTCTTTTCTTTCGCTGTTTCAGTTCAAACATTCGCTGCACTTCTGCCTCTTTTCTCTTGCGGCTTTTCTCCTTGCGTTCCTGCTTGTTCTGTTCCTGCTGTAATTTCAACGCCTGTTGCGATTTTGTACCAATGCCTATTTCCAGCATCTGCTTCTTTGCTTCCCGCTGCATCCGTTTCGGATTTCTTTTGATATCCTTTACAACAGTTTCAACAACCGGACTGAATTTCAAACTGAAATAGCACTTTTGAATGTATTCCTGCACTTCATAATCTTTTGGCTCTGCACCAAATGTTACCTTTGCCACAGATAATTTACCATTTTCGATGCGTTCAAAGATCCCTACCCAAAACGGCTCTTCAAAAAATACTGTCAGCTTTCCATTTACTTTGTCCATAAGAATCCCTCCTAAAATTGATTGAACAAAGAATGGACAACCCGGAGGGGCAGGTTACTTACCCTATTTATATAGGACGGCCGGGCTACCTACCGGCTCTGGCACACCAAAGATGTACGTTGCGTTTTTATCTTTGCTTTTATAATCAAGCCATATGGCACGATTAACTTAATTCTATAACTTCTAAGTTATATTCCTCAAAAATCTTCTTGCTTCCTAAGATTCTATCTTCTGTTCAAATCATACCATATGATTAATGCATTTTCTATATACTTTCTTGATACCCAGCAAAAACTAGAAAAAAGCTCCCGAAGGAGCTTTCCACGTTTTAAATGTACACTAATTCTCTTAACACAATCTCTTCTGCATCATTCCTTATTTCCCATGAAGAATGTTGTAAATTAGTACTATCCACAACGATAACAGATAATTTAATTATTCGTATTTTTTCCCGATAATGTAAATCGAAACTACCATACCACCTAATATCATAATTAAGAAAATTTTATTTAAAATATCCCATGAAGCTATATTGAAATAATTGATTATTATAATACCTGCAAGAGGATATAGAACAACCGTTGCAAGTGTCCATATTTTTAAAGTTGTGCAGATGTATATCCAATTTCCATTGTTAAAAGATAAACCAACTAGATGTATTCTAAAAATTCCTTGTGAAACATAATTTATCTTGTTGGCATCATAATATGTTGGTAATATGTCTTTTGCAAAGAAACAAAACCACGCACCAAGTAAAAGCATTACCCCGGTAACCAGCAATATATCCCCTTTCATCTCAACTAATGAACTTCCAGATACAACTAACATAATAATTTCTGTAACAGATATAAAAAGGCATAACAAATATGCTAATATCCAGTTTTTTCTATGCTGGTGAATAGAATCCCTAACAGCCATATCGAGAGAGCCTACTACCAATTCCTCGATTTCTTTTTTATCAATATTTTTCTGTGTATCTATTTTTTCTCCACGTAACAATTCTGTAACGGTAACATCTAATATATCAGCTATTGGTATGAGTAATACAACATTAGGCATACTAAGACCACGTTCCCATTTGCTAACTGTTTTATCTGATACATATAATTTTTCAGCCAAATCCTTTTGAGTTAAATTCTTTCCCTTTCTTAATTCGGTTACAAATAAACCGAATTTTTCATTACTAATTTGATACATATATTCACCTCCTGCACACATATTATAATGGGAGTATGCATAAATCAATCGACTAGCAGTAGAATTGTAATATGCTTCTTCTTTGACCCCTTATAAACACCAAAGCTGAACAAATAGGATTTTTCTTCCTACCTGTTCAGCTCTTTGTTTACCTGTAAATCAATTCATTTAACACAATCTCTTCTACCATATTACGAATACCTTGCATTCGCTGACTCATATAGCAATTCTTCAAATTCTAGTCATCTGCTTCCCAGTATTCGTTGACTTATATAATAATTCTTCACTTTCCAGTCATCGAATCATCCAACTATTGTCCTGGTTTGGACAATAAAACACATGTCTCCACATGTACACTCTGTGGGAACTGATCCACACCTCTGCACACCATAATCTCATACCCATTCGCGCACAGGTACTTCAGATCTCTCGCCAATGTCGCACTGTCACAGCTTACATACACAACCTTCTCCGGCTGCATCTTCACGATCGTCTCCAACAATGTCTCGTCGCAGCCTTTTCTCGGTGGATCCACTACGATCACGTCTGCATGAGCTGTCTCGCCATTATGCTCTCGCTCATACTCTGCATAATATTCCGGCAGAACTTCTTCTGCTTTCCCAACAAAGAATTCTGCATTATCAATCTGATTGATCTTTGCATTCTCCTTAGCATCATCGATTGCCTGCGGCACGATTTCAACTCCGTAAACCTGTTTCGCCTTCTGGGCAAGGAAGAGGGAAATCGTTCCGATTCCGCAGTACAGATCCCACACAGTCTCATCGCCTTTGAGGTCTGCATACTCAAGTGCAAGTCCGTACAGCTTCTCTGTCTGTACCGGATTCACCTGATAGAAGGATAATGGGGAAATCTGATACTTTACATTTCCAATGTAATCTGTAATATATCCCTGTCCCCAGAGAATTTCATAGGAATCTCCCATAATTACATTATCTCTTCGTGTATTCGGGCTGATCGTGATACTTGTCATACCCTCGATCTGAATAAGCTTTTCAATCAGACGCTCTACCTTCGGAAGTTTCTTTCCGTTGACCACAAGACAGACCATGATTTCTTTTGTCTTGAAACCATAGCGGATCAGTGCATGCCGAACCAGACCTTTTCCGGTCTTCTCGTCATACGATTTAATCTTGTTTTCACGCATATATTGTAAAATGATCTCGAGTATTTCTTGGTTCTGCTCTACGCCAAGAGCGCAATCTGTATTTGCAATAATATCATGTGTTCTTCCGGCATAGAATCCTGTAATCGGATTGCCTTCTTTATCCGTTCCGAACGGAAACTGTGCTTTGTTACGATAACCAAACGGATGCTCCATTCCGACAACCGGCTGCATCACTGCATCGATCTGCTCTTTTGTGAATCCACCGATTCGTTCCAGATTACCACGGATCTTCTGATCTTTAAAGACAAGCTGACGATCATAAGACATTTCCTGAATCTGGCAGCCTCCGCATCTCCTGGCAAATGCACACTTTGGCTCTACACGATATTCTGACGGTGTAACAACTTTCATCAATCTGGCATAACCGTAATTTTTCTTTGCCTTCATGACTTTTGCTTCAACTACATCACCGATCACTGCGTCTTTGATAAAGAGCGTGTAGCCATCCACATGGCCAATGCCTTCCCCGCTCACTCCGATATCTGTTATTTCAACTGTTACAATATCATTCTTATTCATTCTTTTCTCTCTTCTATTTTACTCTTAATTATACAAATAGCCACTGCTCACATAGATTCTGCAAACAGTGACACTTGTTGTTCTCATTGTTAGATTTAATCCTCAGATGCTCTTCTTAAGTTAGACTCGAACAGACGGTTATATCCCAGCCAGTCTGTTCCTGTTTTTCCTTTAAACAGTTCTGTCAATGTCTGAAGCTTGGCATCTGTTGAATCTGCCATATTCAGTGCCACTGCCTCAGCCAGTGCCGGTTTCTTCGGAGATCCATATTCCAGTTCACCATGATGTGCCACGATACAGTGTTTGAGTTCGTGGGCAAGCTTCACCGGAAAGTCCGGGATAGAACGGATCGCATCATCGATCATCTCGACACCGATCACAATATGTCCGATCAGCTGTCCCTCATCTGTATAATCATTGTCCGGAAAATCAGAAAGTTCTTTCACCTTTCCGATATCATGAAGGATTGCGGAGCTAAGGAGCAGATCTCTATTCAAAATAGAGTAGCTTGTCGCAAAATAATCACACATACGGGTTACACTGAGTGTATGCTCAAGCAGTCCTCCGGAAAATCCGTGATGTACTGTCTTCGCTGCGGAATGTGCCTTGAATTTTTTGATAAATGCTTCATCTTTTATATAGTAGAATTCCAGCACCTGTCTTAAATATTTGTTAGAAATCTGACGGATATAAGCTGTCAGTTCCTCGTACATTCCATCTACACTCTTATCTGTTGTCGGCATATAGTCTGCCGGATTGTATTCTCCTTCTTCCGCCTTTCTGATCTGGCGGATGTTCAGCTGAAGATTTCCGTTATAATTAATTACATCTCCAAAAACTTCGATAAAGTCCTTCTCATCATAATCTGCAATTCCCTGGGAATTTGGATCCCATACTTTTCCATCCAATGTTCCTGTTTTATCCTGAAGGATCAGATTATCATATGGTTTCCCATTTCTCGTCTCTGCGGAACGTTTTCCTTTACAAAGATATACATTCCTGATTGTTTCTCCTTCGCATAATCCATCTATAAATCTCATTTTCTGCCTCTTTCACTTGTTATTCTTTACTTCCAATCGTAACGTCAAATTCAATATCTACATATCCTTCAGATCCCCGACGTTTCCCTTCCACTTTGACCTGATCTCCTGCTTTCAATGTCAACATCAGTTTGCGGTAAGCACTCATGCTTACAACCTTCTCCCCATTCACGGAACAGATCACATCTCCGCTCTGTATGCCCGCTGCCATCGCAGGTGAATCTGCTGCCACATCAATCACATAGATTCCTGACGGCATGCCCTCTTCTTTCTGGATTCCACTCGTTACAGCAGTTCCTGACACACCAATATACGGTACTTTTGCTCCATTTGCCAGTAATTGTATCACTGACTTCAGATCTGAAATCGCATAAGCATTTGCGGTACGTACTCCCCGGTCTTTCCAGATATCGGAAGAAATCATTCCGATCACTTCTCCATCCAGATTAAATAAAATACCAGTTCCACCTGATGCACTGTTCATATCAGTTGCGATCACGCTATATTCTCCGTCACGTCCAATCTCTTTATACCCCGATGCACTGACGATTCCATATCCACTTCCTCCGGCATAACCGAATACATTTCCTAATGCGAATACAACGTCTCCCTGTTCTGTCAGATTCGAATTGCCAAGAGTTGCTACACTTGCAGCATTCCACGTAGAATCCGAAAGGCTGTTTTTATCAACTGCAAATACTGCAAAGCCACTGTTTCTATCCTGCTTTTTCAAACTTGCTTTATATTCTGATTTATCTGAAAATGTCACTTTCCATTCTTTTGCATCTTCGCAGATTGAAGCATAAGACAAAATCAATATTTCCTGTCCGTTATCTGCAACTACCACACCCGACACTGACTCTTCAATCCCGGTTGCTTCTGCATTCCAGTTCTCCTGTTCTGCCCCCTTCGCAACAGATACCACACTTTTCTTCGCTGTCAGTGCTTTCTCGTATGCCTTGGACATCATCTGTACATAACTGGTCTCCTGTTGTTCCTGCGCATCATTCTGCTCTGTCGTGTTGCCATCTTCTGCCGAATCTTCCCCTGACTGATCGTCCTCCTGAATTGTCACAACTTGTGTCTTTTCTGGAAACAACTTCTGTGCAAGCGGACGCAACGCAAAGAATCCCAGGCACGTAAAGCCACCTAAAACCAATCCGCATATTGCAATCCGGGTGAGCTGTTTCATTCCTTGCTGTCTGCTGATCTGCTTTGGTTTTATCGTCTCCTCAAGAAATGCAAAAGATTCCTTTTTCTCTGACTGTTCTAAATTTTTCCCGTCAGGACCCTCTTCTGGAACCTGACCATTACTTCTCTTTTCTGACATTAACATGAACCTCATTCGTGACTGTTCACTTCCGTGTCAATTACAAAATCAACTGACACGGACATTTCCATTACTTAGTATAACTGATTCATATAGATTGTTCAATATCTATAAAAACCTTTTATTTAATGAAATAATAAGGTACAATAAGACTCGGAAACAGTTACTGTTCACACGTTTATGAACAGCTGTATAATTTAAAAATTAGTATTAAGTTGAAATGACAGAGGAAAATAAATGAATCAAAAAACATTATTTAAACTGGAATATGACAAGATCATTGCTCTTCTTGAGAAGGAAGCGACATCTTTCCGTGGAGGACAGCTCTGCCGTCGTTTGAAGCCAATGACCGACCTTCATAAGATCAACACTTATCAGGAACAGACTGCTGCCGCTTATACACGAATCGTGCAAAAAGGACGTATCTCGTTTGGTGACGCTGCACCGGTTGAAGAGTCCATGAAGCGTCTGGAGATTGGTGGCTCACTCAGTAGCACAGAACTTCTCCGTATTTCCCGCCTGCTTGTAAATGCAGCCAGGGTAAAGGCCTACGGAAGACATGATACACAAGAGGACGCTTGCGACTGCCTGGATGAATATTTTAACCTGCTTGAACCACTGACACCACTTTCAAATGAAATCGACCGCTGTATTATCGGCGAAGATGAATACAGTGATGATGCCAGCTCCACACTGAAGCAGATTCGTCGAAGTATTAATAACATCAATGACAAAGTACATGCCACTTTAACTACACTGGTCAACGGTTCCCTTCGCACTTATCTGCAGGATGCGATCATTACTATGCGTGGAGACCGCTATTGTGTACCTGTCAAAGCGGAATATCGCGGACAGGTACAGGGACTTATTCACGATCAGTCTTCAACAGGTTCTACTCTTTTCATCGAACCTATGGCAATCGTAAAACTGAATAATGACTTAAAAGAACTTTATGCAAAGGAACAGGAAGAGATTCAGGTGATCCTTGCAAATCTAAGCGAAGAAGCCGCACAATATATCGAGGAGATCCGTGTGGATTACCGTTCTCTGACGGATCTTGACTTCATTTTTGCACGAGGTGCTCTGGCAATGTCCATGCGCGCCAGCCGGCCGCTTCTGAATGAAGAGGGACGCATCCGTATCCGTGAGGGACGTCACCCACTGCTCGATCCGAAAAAAGTTGTTCCGATCACCGTGACACTTGGGGAAGACTTCACACTGCTGATCATCACCGGACCAAATACCGGCGGTAAAACTGTTTCTTTGAAAACGGTCGGCTTGTTCTGTCTGATGGGACAGTCCGGACTTCACATTCCTGCCGGAGACCGCAGTGAACTGGCTGTATTTCATCAGATTTATGCAGATATCGGAGATGAACAGAGTATTGAGCAGAGCCTTAGTACATTCTCTTCTCATATGACCAATATTGTCTCTTTCCTTAAGAAAGTAGATGAACGTTCGCTGGTTCTCTTTGATGAACTTGGAGCCGGTACAGATCCGACGGAAGGTGCCGCACTTGCAATTTCTATTCTGTCCCATCTTCACCAGAGAGGAATCCGTACAATGGCTACCACACACTACAGCGAGTTAAAAGTCTATGCACTTTCCACTCCGGGTGTGGAGAATGCCTGTTGTGAATTCGATGTAGAAAGTCTTCGTCCGACTTACCGTCTGCTGATCGGTATTCCTGGTAAAAGTAATGCATTTGCAATCTCCGGGAAGTTAGGTCTGCCGGATTATATTATTGAAGATGCAAAAAAACGGCTCAGTGAACAGGACGTTTCCTTTGAAGATCTTCTTACTGATCTTGAGACAAGCAAACGGACGATTGAAAAGGAACAGGAAGAAATCGCACGATTGAAGAAAGAAGCGGAAGACCTGAAAGCCCAGGCGAAACAGCGCCAGGAGAAATTAGATGATCAGCGCGACCGCATTTTACGCGAGGCAAATGAAAAAGCAAACGCCATTCTGCGTGAAGCAAAAGAAATTGCAGACAAGACGATCAAGGATTTCCGTAAATTCGGCAAGGAAAACATTTCTGCTGCCGAGATGGAAAAGGAACGCGAGAAGCTGCGTAAGAAGATCAAAGATACAGCATCTGCGTCTGCAATGAAAGCACAGAAACCAAAGAAAGAGCATAAAGCATCTGACTTCAAGCTCGGAGAATCTGTCAAAGTTCTCAGCATGAACCTGACAGGAACCGTAAGCTCTCTACCTGATGCCAAAGGGAATCTTACCGTACGTATGGGAATCCTCAGTTCCCAGGTCAACATTTCTGATCTGGAGATTATCGAGGAAGTCTCTCCATATGCACCGAAGAAAATGAACCGTACTTCAAAAGGCAAAATCAAAATGGGAAAATCTCTTTCTGTCCGGCCTGAGATCAATCTGCTCGGACGTACTGTTGATGAAGCCGTTGCTGAGCTGGATAAATACCTGGATGACGCAATCCTCGCTCACCTGAATACTGTCCGTGTAGTTCACGGAAAGGGAACCGGAGCACTCAGAAAGGGAATTCATGAATATCTGCGTCGTCAGAAACATGTAAAATCCTATCACCTTGCCGAATTTGGTGAAGGTGACGCAGGTGTAACAATTGTAGAACTTGGCTAATTATTTTAAACAGTTACCAATTGTCTTATCATGGTTATTAATGGGGGAAAAAAGAATGATTGGAAAACAGAAAATCCTGATCGTAGATGATGATGAGAATATCGCTGAACTGATTTCTCTTTATCTCACAAAAGAATGTTTTGATACAAAATTAGTATATGATGGGGAAGATGCACTTGCAGCTTTTGACAGCTATCAGCCGAATCTGATCCTTCTTGATCTGATGCTTCCGGGAATTGACGGATACCAGGTCTGTCGTGAGATTCGTTCCAAAGCTGCCACACCGATCATCATGCTTTCTGCAAAAAGCGAAGTATTTGACAAAGTTCTCGGGCTGGAACTCGGAGCGGATGATTATATCATGAAGCCATTTGACCCTAAGGAAATGGTTGCCCGTGTAAGAGCTGTCCTGAGAAGATATCAGGTTGGACAACAAAGTGATTCTTCTGTTGAGAAAGCAAAATGTGCAGAGTTTGACGGATTGACGATCAATCTCACAAACTACTCTGTCGTATGTGACGGACATCCTGTCGATATGCCGCCAAAAGAATTAGAACTCCTTTACTGTCTTGCTGCATCACCGAATCAGGTCTTCACAAGAGAGCAGCTCTTAGACCGTATCTGGGGCTATGAATATATCGGAGACACTCGTACCGTTGATGTTCATATTAAACGTCTGCGTGAAAAGATCAAGGATCATCCTCACTGGAATATCAGTACTGTATGGGGAATCGGTTACAAATTTGAGACAAAATAAACTTTAAATTATCGGTCCCGGATACTGTAAACAGCGTCTGGTGACCGATAAGTACTCAGGGAGAAATTATGAAAGCAGTTCTGCATTTAAAATTTATTGTACTTTACATTATCTTCGGGTTTCTGTGTGTTTTCACAACAGCAACATTAACCACAGAACTGATCACCGAACGTCTGGAAAAAGATACTTCACAGACATTATACAGAGAAGCGACCATGATTGCGGATAATTATCTGCCTTCCTATTTTTCAGACGAATCTTCCAGCTGGGCTGTTCATTCTCAGTTATCTGCCATGAAGACGTATCTTAATTCTTCTCTGTGGTTTGTGGAAAAAGATGGTACAATGATCACTTCTGCCAACCTGAAGGATACTACTGCGCCACAATCAATTACTGATTTTGATCCGGCTGAAATTGGGAGCAACCAATACATGATCGGAACCTATCATAATTATTTTCGGGAAGATATGATTACGGTAATGGCTCCTGTCACGCAGGGATTTTATACAAAGGGATATCTTATCATTCACAGCCCGGTCTCCCTGATCAACGAAAGATGCCGCACGCTGATGGTTCCGGTCTATATTTCTCTTGGGGTTATTTTCCTGTTGTCCTTCATCTTCCTGCTCGGATTCCATTTCTTCGTCCATCGGCCATTGTTGCTGATTACAGAAGCTGCGAAGCAGTATGCCATGGGCAATCTGGATTACGAGATTCCGGTAAACAGGCATGATGAGATCGGGTATTTATCTGCATCACTGAATTATATGGCTGCACAGCTGAAGGATTCTGATGATTATCAGAAAAAGATCGTAGCAAATGTATCCCACGATTTCCGTTCTCCGCTGACTTCCATCAGAGGTTATGTAGAAGCAATGGCAGACGGAACCATCCCACCGGAGCTTCATGAGAAATACTTGAATATCATTCTCTTTGAAACAGAACGACTGACTGATCTGACAACGGATCTTCTTACCTTGAACGAATTTGATACAAAAGAGCTCCTGCTCAATAAAACTTCCTTTGATATTCAGGAAATGATCAAACATACTGCCCAGTCTTTCGAGGGGGTCTGTACTCAGAAACATATATCCATCAAGCTCTTTCTATTGTCTGAACAGATCAACGTAATGGCAGACCGACGCAAGATCCAACAGGTTCTTTATAACCTTCTGGACAATGCGATTAAATTCAGTGAGAATGACTCTTCTATTACAGTAGAAGTAACAACAAAAAATGATAAAGTCTTTGTTTCCGTAAAGGATCACGGAATCGGAATTTCAAGAAAGGAACTTAATAAGATCTGGGAGCGTTTCTACAAATCAGATCTTTCCCGTGGAAAGGACAAGAAAGGAACCGGACTCGGACTTTCGATCGTAAAAGAAATCATACAGGCCCACGACGAACATATCAATGTGATCAGTACGGAAGGGGTTGGCACCGAATTTATTTTTTCTTTAAGCAAAGCTTAAAGGACAACGTGGATAAAATAAAAACATCAGGATTTATTACTTCTATACTTCTGAATTTCAGAATGAAGTATTTAAACCCTGATGTTTTTATTTTATGAAATCGTTTAACTTATTTTCAACTTATTCGTAGAGAAACGGTGTTATCGTATCGTCACTCATATTGTCTGCTGTCACCCACACATATCCTGTGTTGACCTCAGCTTCATTTCCAATCTCAAGAACTGTACGTGCCGCTGCAACTACTGTCGCATATCCCATTCCAAAAGGATTCTGCACAATAAGTCCATCCACCTTTCCATCTTTCAATGCATTGACCTGATCTTTTCCCGCATCAAATCCTACTAATGTAATATGTTTCTCCGTATCAATCTGATCCAGCGTCTTAATTGCAAGCTGGGTTACTGTCTCGTTCGTGGCAATACATCCCTTTAGCTCAGGATGTTTCTCCATATAATATTGAATTGCATCTTCATCACTCATCTTTGCTGCACCATCATTGACCTGCTGCATTTTCTCGGACAATTCATTGTCCGCTTCCTGTGCTGTCTCATTCGCACTTTCGTCTGCTGATGAAGAAGCCGCATTCGATGCTGCATCTGCAATTGTCTCAGAAGCATCACCTGTTCCTGTTGTCTCTTCCTTCTTTTCTCCTGCTTCTGCAGCTGCCAGTTCTTCTGGTGTCACCCCGACCTGTTCCGCCACAATCTGTTTCTTCAACATTTCCAGCTGATCCAGATAAATTGTCTCTGCAACAGTCACATTCGGATGATTTGCTGCAAGTTCATTTTTGATGCCTGCTTCACGCTCTTTCGCAGTATCTGATACTGTATCATGCACAAGTAACAGAATCTCCCCACTGTCACCGATCTTCTCACAGAAATTCTTTGTTCCTGTTGTTGCCGCTTCGGTATTATTCGTTTTGCAAGTACTTTGGATATTCTGATAGCTGTTTCCCGAATCAAATGCTACGATCGGAATTCCATTCTCAATTGCAAGATCAAACTGGACGGAGCATGCGCTTGCATCTACACTGGAAATTGCGATCACATCCGGATAACGTGCAAGCTCTTCGTCCAGAATATTCACCTGCTGATCAATATTGTCATTCTCGTCCGGTGCACTGTATAATACTTTCACCTTATCATTTCCAGAATAGCCAAGTGCTGTATTCAAGTCCGTTGCCGCCTGCTCTACACCTGCTTTCACCTGATTCCAATATGGTGTTGAAGATGCCCTTCCGATTACAGAAATATAAGTTCCCGGTTCCAGATCCAGATTGTCTACTGATGCATATGCAGAAGATTTGATCGCATCCAGATTCGCCTGGTATGTCGGTGCTTCTGTCTTATCCCCTGTAAAAACCGGATCATCTGCCTTCTTTCCACAGCCGGCTGTGAGCACCGCCATACAAAGTGCTGCCGCAATCGCTGCTCTTACATTTCGTTTCCGCATAACTTTCTCCTTCTTCTCATTTACACAATTTTATCTCTATGTTTTCTACTTTTTAACTCTCAATCCATTATGATACACGAATCCTTGAAAAATGGAAGAGATAATTTCTTAAAATCTCGTGAATTTTCGTTTTTTACTAATTCAGGATAGAAATCTTCTATTTTTCACGTTTATAAGTTCTATAAGACTAACTTATAAATTACTCAAATAAATACATCAGGAACTCTTGTATATTTCCCCGTCTTGTATTAAAATGAGGATAACGAAAAGGGAAAAACCTATCGTAATCCAAAAAAGGAGGGTACATACAATGGCACACGTAATTAGTGATGAATGTGTAAGCTGTGGTACTTGCGAAGGCGAATGTCCAGTAGGCGCTATTTCTGAAGGAGATGGCAAATATGAGATCGATGCTGATGCTTGTGTAGATTGCGGAGCTTGTGAGGCTGCTTGTCCTACAGGCGCTATCTCTGAAGCATAATTTATAAGCGCTAAGTGATCACAAAACGCAGAAGTCCTGCCCGTCTGATTGATTCAGATGCGGCAGGATTTCTTTTTTTACAACTCTTTTCCTTGTGTTCCATACCTTTCTTAAATTACCATTTTTTGCCATAATTTGACGAACGATTAGCACTCCTTTCATAATTTCTCTATGCTATAATAAATATAGCGAAATCAGAACAGTAATCGCAATGATTCTGACAGGAGGATAGAAAATCAATGGGTGAAGCCAGATTTATGATCTCTGAAGCTGCCAAGAAAGTTCAGGTAGAATCCCATGTCTTAAGATACTGGGAAGAGGAACTTCATATTCCGATCGGCCGCACAGAGATGGGACATCGATATTATACCCAGGATGATATCCAGCTCTTTTGCTGTATTAAGAAACTTAAGAATGAAGGGGTTCTGCTTCGCGATCTGAAGCCATTGATCCCAGAATTGAAATCTACACGTCAGATAATGAAACACGCTGAAAACAAGGAAAAGAATGCCATTGCCAAAACACCTGCACCTGATCTGACAACTGAGTGCAAACCGGCCACCACCGCTGCTCCGGTTGAAGTCATCACGGAAACCCAGCTGGAACATGTACGTTCTCTCATCGGAGAGGTTCTTACGGAAGTCGTTGCTGAAAATAACAAAGCATTAGAAAAAGAAATCAGCACCCAGGTCACCGCAGATGTCATACGTGAGATGGATTTTCTTTTTCAGGCAAAAGAACGGCAGGAAGAAGAACATTTCCGTAAACTGGACAGCCTGATTCGCCAGCAACAGGCAACCCGAAGAGAAAGTGTAAAGAATAGTCCGGTACTGAGATTCAAAAAAAGATTTACATAGCATTTCTGCGATTTCTAATCGCACGCTGCACATACCGGTGGATTTATTGGATTTGTATACCGAAAAAGGACAGGCACTCTCCAACAAGTACCTGTCCTTTTCTTTTTTTACATCTCCTGATCCTGCTGACGCAGCTCATTTCCAAAACGAGTGTACTGTGGCATCCACGCAAGACGCACTGTACCGATCGGGCCGTTTCTCTGTTTTGCGATAATGATTTCTGCAATGTTCTTATCTTCCGTGTCAGGATTATAATAATCATCACGGTAGATGAACATACATACATCGGCATCCTGCTCGATTGCTCCGGACTCACGGAGGTCTGAAAGCATCGGACGCTTATCCGTTCTCTGCTCAACCGCACGGCTCAGCTGTGACAGTGCAAGCACCGGCACATTCAATTCTCTTGCAAGTCCTTTCAAAGAACGGGAGATCTCAGAAATCTCCTGCTGACGGCTCTCATTCTTTCTTGAATTACTTCCGCTCATCAACTGTAAGTAGTCGATGATGATCAGGTCAAGTCCCATCTCCAGCTTGTATTTTCTACACTTTGAGCGCATCTCTGAGATCGTGATACCTGATGTATCATCAATGATCATTCTTGAAGATCCTATTGTTCCGGCTCCTTCAATCAGCTTCTCCCAATCCGTATCTGACAGATTACCGGTTCTTAATATCTGTGCATCCACATGAGACTCCAATGAGAACAGACGGTTTACCAGCTGCTCTTTGGACATCTCGAGACTGAAGATTGCTACTGCTTTATTCTGACGAAATGCCACATGCTGTGCGATATTCAATACAAATGCGGTCTTACCCATAGAAGGACGGGCTGCGATCAGTACAAGGTCTGAGCGCTGCAGACCGGACAGCTTATAATCAAGATCAATGAATCCTGTCGGAATTCCGGTTACGGTTCCTTTTGTCTTAGATGCACGCTCGATCACATCCAATGCATTGAGTACAACCTGCTTGATCGGCACATATTCTTCTGAATTTCCAGTCTCTGCAAGTGCAAAAACCTGCTTCTGTGCATCTTCCAGAATCTCCTCCAACGGCTGATTCTGAAGATAACAGGCATTTGTCGTCTCTTCATTTACTTTGATCAGACGACGCATGATCGATTTTTCACGTACAATTTCAGCATAGCTCTTGATATTCGCAGAAGTCTGTGTTCCCATCAGCAAATCTCTTGCAAACTCCATGCTGCTGATCTCCGGCGGGACATCCTTTTCTTTCAGATATTCCTGCAAGGTGATCAGATCGACCGGTTTTCCCGCATGAAACAGTTCCACCATAGAATCAAACAAGATTCCATATGCTGTCTGATAAAAATCATCCCCTGATAATATCTCGGAGGCCACCGTAATGGCCTCCTTGTTCATCAGCATCGCACCGAGCACTGCCTGCTCAGCCTCCGCACTGTGCGGAGGAATTCGTTTCATTGCTGCTTCCATATCCATAAAGATTTCGTCTCCTTATGCTTCTTCCTGTACAACTACTTTCAGTTCTGCTGTAACCTGTGGATGAAGCTTTACAGACACATTGTGTGTTCCGAGTGTCTTGATTGCTTCTTTTAACTGGATCTTCTTTTTATCGATATCAAGGTTCAACTGTGCTTTCACTTCCTCAGCAATCTCTTTGCTTGATACAGAGCCGAAAGTTCTTCCACCTTCTCCGACTTTGATGTGTGTTACGATTTTAGCTTCTGCGATCTTAGCTGCAAGCTCTTTCGCTGCCTCTAAGTTCTCCTCAGCAACTTTTTTCTCATTATTCTTCTGAAGCTTCAGATCATTCAGATTCTTTCCTGTTGCTTCCAGTCCAAGCTTCTTTGGAAGGATAAAGTTTCTTGCATATCCATCATTTACGTTTACGATCTCTCCTTTTTTTCCAAGAGATTTTACATCCTGTAATAAAATAACCTTCATTGTCAAATATCTCCTTCTTCTATCATTTTATCAATGGTTTCTTTCAATGCACTGACTGCTTCATGCATATTCGTATGGTCAAACTGTGCTCCCGCAGAATTAATATGACCGCCTCCACCAAGCTTCTCCGCGATGATCTGAACATTCACCTCATCGATGGAACGCGCGCTCATATAAATCTTATTTTCATATTCCGTCAATACAAAGGAAGCCTTTATTCCGCTGATATCCAGCAATTCATTCGCCGCCTGTGCTGCAAGCACTGTAGGACTGTCAATATCACTTGGACATACTGCGATCGCATACTCCTTACGATAAACTTCTGCATTGCGGACTGCCTCAGCCTTTGCCTGATAAGATGCCATGTCGTCACGGAACATCTTTCGTACCCGTGTAATGTCTGCTCCACATCTTCTTAAAAATGCTGCCGCTTCAAAGGTTCTCACTCCTGTGCGGTTCATAAAGTTTCTCGTATCGATCATAATTCCGGCATACATGCACTCTGCCTCAAGTGCCGGGAATTTGATGTCATCTACCATATACTGCAGAACTTCCGCGATCATCTCGCAAGTGGATGAGGAATAAGGCTCCACATAAGAAAGTACCGCATTCTCAATAATATTACTGCTCTGCCTGTGATGATCCAGAACTGCGATCATCTTTGATCTCTTCAAGAGTTCCGGACACTCTGTCATCTGTGGCTTGTTCGTATCTACCACGATCACCATTGCATTGTCATCTACATAATCCAATGCCTGCTCTGACGTAATAAAAATATCATCCTCATATGCAGGACTCTCCAGAATCTCATCATACAGCGGACGGACAGATCCTGTAACTTCATTGATCACGATATGTGCCTTTTTCTCCAGACTTACTGCTGCACGGTAAATACCCATACATGCGCCAAAAGAATCCGGGTCAGCAATCTTGTGACCCATAACAATAACTTTGTCTCTGGTCACAATAAACTCTCGAAGTGCCTCAGCCTTAACACGCGCCTTCACCCGTGTATTCTTCGCAGTCTGCTCCTTCTTACCACCAAAATAAGTGATTCCGTTGCAGTCCTTAATAACTGCCTGATCCCCACCTCTGGCAAGTGCAAGGTCGATTGCTACACGCGCATACTGGTAACTCAACGCATAGGTTGCCGTATTCAATCCCAAACCAATACTCAGTGTTGCAGATCTTGAATTACCGATATTAACCTGTTTTACCTCTTCCAGAAGGGAAAACTTGTCTTCTTTCAGCTTTTTATACGCATCCTTTCGAAGTACGATAAAATATTTATCCTTCTCCAGTTTCTTTACGATACCATCTACATCCCCGATATACTTATTGATTTTACGGTCGATCAATGCCACAAGAAGGGATTGTCTGACTTCCTCAACACTTTCCATAACTTCGTCATAGTTATCGATATAAATCAATCCGGCAATCATTCGCTGGTCTTCGTTCTCTCGAATGTAGGCATTCAGTTCTGTCACATCTCTTAAAGAAACTGCAACAAAATATTCCTGTTCTTCCGGAATCTGAAGCAGTTCCTCCTTCTCGCTGAATCCTTCCAGTGATACTTTTCGAAGCTCTGCCTGATAACTTCTTTCACGATAAGTTACTTCCAATTCTACATGATCCACATCATTTTTTGGAAACACGCCAGGATGCAATTCCGGAATCATACGGTTCAGATAACGTTCTTTTCTCTGACCCTCTGTCAGATTCAAAAAGCAATCATTCTTCCACAGAATCCTCCCATCCTCCAGCGCAATCGCATAGGGAATTGCCAGTTCTTTGAGCAGCCGGTTTTCAATACCTTTGTACTGTACTGAAAACTGGATCAGATCTGCCAGGATCAAAGATCTATTATAGAAATACAGCGAAAAAGCGATTCCTACATATATAATTATGATCACTGTCATCAAAAGTCCGGCTTTCTTGTCCACCATGTACACCCATACATCCATGCCGATCAAAAGAAGCGTCATGATCAGCGGCCATCGCATGTACATTCTGAGCTGTCCCTTCAGCTGCATTTTATTCCTTTTCATAACTAATACCTCACCTGGGACTACTATCAATCACCATCATCTGTGACTAATTACAATATAGCTAATCTATTATAGCATCTTTTCCCCTAAGATGCTATAGGTTGAATTATGCAAAAAACACACAAAAATGAGTTAGAAAAAGCAAAAGATCGAATTTCTGAATTTCTCCAAAAATTCGATCTTGTTATTAGCTAATTATCTCAATTAGTCCTGAACGTAAGGCATAAGAGAAATGTGTCTAGCTCTCTTGATCGCTACTGTAAGAGCTCTCTGGTGCTTAGCACAGTTTCCTGTAATTCTTCTAGGAAGAATTTTTCCTCTTTCAGAAACATATTTCTTTAATTTTGCAACGTCCTTGTAATCGATCTCGTTGTTCTCTTTACCACAGAACACGCAAACTTTTTTTCTTCTACGAGCTGGGCCTCTTCTTTTGAATCCACCCTCTGGTCTGCTTCCTTTTTCGTAAGCCATGATGGTTATCTCCTTTCCGACTTAGTTAAACGGTAACTCCTCATCGATACCATCCGGGATATTCATGAAGCCATCACCTGCATCTGCGCTAGGTGCCGGACTCGGTGCAGACTGACGCTGGAAACTTGCTCTGTTAGCTTCGGCCTCGGCTCTGCTCTCTGCAAACTCCTGCTCTTCCACGATCACTTCTGTTGTGTATACTTTCACACCATCTTTGTTCGTGTAGCTTCCTGTCTGGATACGTCCGGAAATAGAGACACGCATTCCCTGATGGAAATACTTCTCAGCAAACTCTGCGGAACGTCCGAATATAACACACGGAATAAAATCCGCTGTCGGCTCACCGTCTCTTCTGAATCTGCGATCTACAGCAAGTGTATATCTTGCAACCGCTGTAGCACTGTCTCCCTGTGAATATCTCACTTCTGGGTCTCTTGTTAACCGTCCTACTAAAACTACTTTATTCATATATACCTCTTTCCGCTTATGCTTCCTGTTTCACGCATAAATATCTGAGTACATTGTCCATAATGCGGATACGCTGCTCTACTTCAGCTGGAACTGTACTTTCAGCCTCGAAGTGGATGAAGTAATAAAATCCTTCTTTCATTTTCTGGATCTCGTAAGCGAATCTTCTCTTGCCCCACTCATCAACGTCTGTTACATTACCGCCGAAACGAGTGATCATTGCTTTCACTTTCTCGATTACTTCTGCTCTTGCTTCGTCTTCGAGTTTTGCGCTTACAACAACAGCTAATTCATACTTATTCATCTTATTTTACCTCCTTATGGTCTCTTGGCCCCCGGTTCCTCCCGGGAACAAGGAAATTGAATGACTGACTGGAATTGTTCCATCAGCATGTCACAGTTTCTTATAATACCATAAAGAATATGTTGTTTCAAGCTTTTTTTGTAATTTGTCTTGTATTTTTTTCTACTAATTTTCTTGGCACCATGATCTGGTGCCCGCAGCCCATACATTTGAGACGGAAATCCGCTCCGACCCGGAGAATCTCCCACTCCTGACTTCCGCATGGATGCGGTTTCTTCATCTTGATAATGTCGCCTACATCAAATCTGTCTGCCATTCTAATTTTCTCCTCCGTCTGTTGCCGTCAATACTCCCTGCAAAAGGAATCTCTCATCTTCTCTTACATTGGTACAAGTTGACAGGCTGACAATCTGAGACTGCGCATTCACTTCTGTTCCCGTGTCATATGCAGAATCTTCTTTACACATTTTCAAATAACTCTCAAACGCTTCGTCTGTCGCATAAGTCAGATTATACTGATCTGCAGTATCCTTCACAACAGATGCTGAAAACACGGTATAAGTCCTTGTTTTTCCATCCGGTGTATAAATATAGAAATTCGGATGTTCTTTATAGAAAGATTCTTCCTCATACTCTTTCAGCTGCGAAAACATTTCTCCGCCAACTTTCAGGTTGTGTCCATAAATCATTGTATTTTTATCTGAAAAATCACTCGTATTTCTCATATCCATAAAAATCGCACCCAGTTTATTGTCATTTGCAGAAAACGTCTTTGTCAGATACTCTTTGTTATCTGCACTTTTTACAACCGGATAACTGATGATGGATGGTTCATCAAACCGGATCCAGGCTACCGTATCTGGATTCTCCTGCAAAAGCACATCAAAATCTACTTTGAATGTATCTCCCGAATCACCCGGATCATCTGTTTTCTCCTGTACAGTGATTGCTTTATCTTTAAGCTTATCATACTCTTTTCCACCAGAATAATATGGCACCATTGTGCGTACCAGCTGATAAAGCGAAAATGCGAAAACACAGATTGCCACAACCAGGATCACCATTGTTACTTTGTCAAATAAGCCGCCTTTTTTCTTTTGCCTGCTTCGTTTCTGCCGCTTTTCTAATCTACGGCGCACCTGCTTCTTTCTATCTCTTCCCATTCTTCTTCCCTTCTTCAGCTGCTAGAACCCAAGATTCTCATCTACAAGAATAATTTTGAAACGACCTTTTTGACGGCTGAATCTTGTTACCAGAATCTGACAGCAGATACATTCCGGACTCTTGCAGTCAAAGCAGCTTCCTGCCTTGGAACATGGTGTGTCAATTCCAAAACGCTGTGCATTTACCGGAGCAGCTTCATTTCTTGCTCTGCTCATGGCATCTTCCTGCGTCTTTACGACCTTATTCATACCAACGATCAGAAGTACATTCTTTGGTCCAAATGCATATGCTGCCACACGGTTTGCATTTCCGTCAATATTAATGAAGACACCGTCCTCACTCATCGCATTCACACTTCCGAGAAACCAGTCGCAGGAAAATGCTGCTCTTGCGATTTCCTGTTTTTCTTCCTGTGTAGATGCTTTATCTCTGTCACAGAAATTATAATTTCCGGAACAGATTGCATCAATCAGTCCACACTCATGAACAGAAGAGGAACCTCCCATATTGATCGTACTTCCTTCCGGAATCCACTCCAGTGCTTTCTTTACTGCTTCTTCCTTCGTCTCAGCATAATAAGCATCCATATTTCTGGATTCAAGAGCCTTCACCACACGTTCTCCAAGTACTTTGTTTCTTTTCTGTCTTACATCCATCTTAATTGCCTCGCTTTCATTTGGTGTTATCAACATACATTTTCATTTTTTGAAAAGTTATTCACAAGTTGAATTGATTTCCCCCTGCTTTTTCAACAGTTCATGGATGGTATATGCCACCCCGAAGTCTTCATTTGACTTTGTAATATACTTTGAAACCCGCTTCACTTCCTCATCTGCATTTTCCATCGCAACAGTTGCGCCAAAATCCATAGACAGCATAGAGTAATCATTCAGGCTGTCACCAAATACCATCACTTCATCTTTCGTATAGCCCAAAGATTCAATATACTCCTGAATCGCAGGTCCTTTCTCAGCTCCCTTTGCTGTGATTTCCAAATTATTATAGAAGGAAGAGGCTACTGCGAGTTCCGGATTCTGTATCAGTCTGCGCTTGATCTTATCAAGCATCTCCAGATCTCCTGTGAAAAGAAAAATTTTATGAACTTTAATTTCCTGTTTCTTCAATTCTTCTACAGAATCAATCTGTCTTGCACTTGCTTTCACCCGCTTATACAGTTCTGACTGTTCAATCTTATCCCGGCATTCTGACAGATGGAATAATTGAATCTGACGGACAATACTCTCTTCCACTTCCTCCGGTGTTCCCACACGATACTCATAAGGTCCGGCGCAATACAATACTGAGATTGGATATTCCTCTAAGACCTTTGCCACCTCACTGCAGACCTCGTAAGTAAATCCCACGCTTTTGAGAATTTCTCCCTGTGGATTGCGTATCTCTGCCCCTGATCCTACAATAAAATCACAGCCAAGATCCAGACCTTTTAATTCTTCCATGGCTCCATTGTAGCTTCTTCCGGTTGCTATCATAAAGCGGATTCCCGCCGCCTGTGCTTCACGGATCGCTTCTACTGTCTCCGGTGCTACTTTGTGATTGTCTCCAAGTAGTGTTCCATCCATATCACTTGCTATTACTTTGATCATAATCCGCTTTCTCCTGTTAAAACTTTCTTGTCTTATAAATATATTTTTTTTGCCTTTGCCTATGAGTATAACTGTTTTTGTGAAGCTGTGCAAGACACGTCTAAAATGCGTAGCCTTTTGGAGGTTGACTCTGAACAGTTATCCTTTCAAAACCTTTACAGCTTTCACGATTTCTTCTTCCGAAGTCTGCCATAGCGCATAATCCCCACGTTCCGACAGACCAAGTCCGATTCCTTCTTTTCTATATTTCATCATACTGTCCACTACAATCTTTCCGGACATATGATAAGAAGTAATTCCTGTATACGGAAGTAATTTTTCTATTGATTCTGCACCAATTCCACTCGCAGCAAGAATCTCAATCCTTCCTGCACTTTTCTCCTGAAGTGCTTTCAGCATCTCTTTTCCTTCCCACGCAGTTTCTTTCTGCCCACTTGTCAAAATCGTATCGAACCCAAGGTCAATCGCTTCTTCGAGTGCTTTCATCGGATCTATGCAGACATCAAATGCACGGTGAAGAGCTTTCTCTTTATCTCCTGCTACTTTGATAAGTTCTGCCATATGCCCTGTATCCAGTGTTCCATCCGGATTGAGCATTCCGATCACAACTCCGTCAGCCCCCATCTCACAATACATCTGGACTTCCTCTTTCAACTGTTCAAATTCATATTGATTATAGCAATAATCTCCATATCTTGGACGAAGAAGAACCCGCGTCTTGATATCCGTATATTTTTTTACAAGGTCAAATAATGCTTTTCCCGGAGTAAGTCCTCCGATCACAAGGTTGCTGCAAAGTTCGATTCGGTCTGCGCCACCTTTCTGTGCATTGATTGCAGACTGCACACAATCTGTACATGCTTCTAATATTGTTGTTTTCATATGTTCTGTTTTCCTTTTATAATTATCTAGTAACTGTTCAGAGCCAACCTTCAAAATGCTACGCATTTTACATCTTTTTTTGAAATTTTGCTTGGCTCTGAACAGTTACAAATTCTATATATTAGAAGAAGCTGCCGTTGGCAGCTTCTTCATGGTTCTTATCGTTTACTAAGAAGTCACTAGGCACAAGTTGCTATAAACTTTAACCGTATGTCGGCTAATGACCTCTTACAGGCATTTTACAGATACTTTGCTGCCTCTTCGTCACAGATCACTGTTACATGTGGATGGAACTGTAAGATACTTCCAGGTACCTTTGGTGTAACCGGTCCGTTCACTACTTCTTTCAGAGCCTCTGCTTTTTTCTCTCCATTTACAAGAAGTACGATCTTCTTTGCACGCATGATTGTTCCGATTCCCATGGAAACAGCTTTTCTCGGCACATCTTCCTTCTTCTCAAAGAAACGCTTATTCGCTTCAATTGTGCTGTCTGTCAGACCGATCTCTCCTGTTGCCTTTGTAAACTCATCTGCCGGCTCGTTGAACCCGATATGTCCGTTACATCCAAGTCCAAGCAGCTGGATCTCTACCTGTCCTGTCTTTGCCATCAGTTCTTCGTAAGCTTTTCCTGCCTCTCCAGCTGCGAATCCGATACCATCCGGTACATGTACATTCTCTTTGTTGATATTTACATGATCAAAAAGATGATCGTTCATAAAATAATGATAGCTCTGGTCATTCTCCGGTGCCAGTCCGACATACTCATCCAGATTGAATGTAGTAATCTGTGAGAAATCAAGGTCTCCTGCTTCGTACATCTTAACAAGCTCTTTGTACAGTCCAACCGGTGTAGATCCTGTTGCCAGACCAAGGATTGTCTTCGGATTCTCCATGATCTCTGCTGCAAACAATGTTGCTGCTGCCTTGCTCATCTCTTCATAATTCTTCTTTACAATTACTTCCATGTTAAATACCCTCTCATTTCATTATATTTATATCGAGTGCTTTGGAAGCCACCCCATATTTTCATAGATCAAATCTATTCGCTTCCTGCTTCCGTAGATATATTTTATAACTTCTTATTTCTTACGCGAGTTCACCATAACTGATCGTCTGTACTAGATCAAACGCATCATTTAATACAACCATATCTGCATCTTTTCCGACTGCAATCGCACCCTTGGACTCAAGTCCGAATTCCTTCGCCTGGTTTCCGGATGTCATCTTAACCGCTTCTTCAACAGACGCTCCTGTAAATTCCATAACATTCTTAAATGCCTGAATATATGTAAGGATACTTCCTGCGATCGTTCCGTCTTCCAGTTTTGCCATACCATCTTTTACAATTACGACCTGTCCACCCAGTTCGCTCTTTCCTTCCGGCATTCCTTTCGCACGCATAGAGTCTGTGATCAGTTCGATTCCATCATATCCTCTTACTTTGCATGCAAGTTTCACCATATCCGGTACGATATGCTTTCCGTCACAGATCAGCTCTGCATGTACCCCTTCTGCCAGCATACCATATCCTGTCACACCCGGCTCTCTGTGATTTAATCCTCTCTGAGCATTATAAAGATGTGTTACATGAGTTGCTCCGCTTGCATTCAGCTCCCCGTATAATGCATTCGAATGTCCTGCGCTTAAGACAACTCCATTTTCTTTACACCATGTCTCAAATGATGGATCCGCCTCTTCCGGTGCATAAGTAACAATGCGGATCAGTCCACCGCTGATCTCATTCCATTTTGCCAGTGTGTTTTCATCCGGCTTCTTAATATAAGAAGGATCCTGTGCTCCCTTGAACACGGTTGAAATAAATGGTCCCTCTACGTGGATTCCTTTGATCACCGGGTTCTTCTGTGCTGCGTCATGGATATTCTGCACTGCTTTCTCGATGTTCTCATAGGTCTGAGTCATGGTTGTACAGAAGTAAGTTGTGATTCCCTCTTTCTTTGTCATCTGCTTAACCATCTCATCGATCTCATCCGGTGTGGCATCCATGTTATCTTTTCCATAACCGCCGTGGCTATGAATATCGATAAATCCAGGAACAACTATAGTTCCTGCACACTTCACCTCAAGATCATCCCCTTTTGGCTCGAATCCTGCCATATCACCGATTTCTTCAATCTTTTCCCAAAAACGGATATAGCCATTTTCGATTACACCGTCCCCAGTATAGATTTTCTTTTCTTTGATCAGTTTCATGTTGCTCTACCTCGTTTTCTATTTTTTAGAATACTGGTATCTGTGAAGATACTGAACAGATACAACTGCATTACTGTTCGCAGTGTTCTGTGAACAGTGACACAACTCTTACCTTTCTATTATCTCACAATACCGGGTGATATTCCATCAATATTTCGTGATTTGTTAAAAATTTATCTGTTTGTTTTTGCTAACTGTAAAAGTATGAAAAAGCACCGAACCGTAGCGTATTTTCCTCAAACTATTGACAATATCCGCACAATTGCGGTAAATTAAATGTTATTGTGGGTTAAAACTGCCTTCAATTATGTTTATGATACCTATGGATTGTACTTGTGCTACGCACTTTAGCGATCCTGCCCGATATCATCATATCAATTAATATAAGGAAAGGATAAAAAATTATGAATTGGGAAATCATTACTTTTATTGCGTATTTCGTCATTTTGCTTGGCGTAGCATTAGTATTTTACTTTAACGGTACCAATAAGAACTCCGAGGACTTCTTCCTTGGTGGAAGATCTATGGGACCATGGGTAACAGCACTGTCCGCACAGGCATCTGATATGTCTGCATGGCTGCTGATGGGACTTCCGGGATCGATCTTAGCTTTCGGTTTCGGACAGATGTGGATCGGTATCGGTCTTGCATTAGGAACAGCTGCCAACTGGATTTTATGTGCGAGACGTCTGCGTACATTTTCTAAAGCAGCAGATGATGCGATCACATTACCACAGTATCTGACAAATCGTTTTGCAACAGACTCCAGATCACTGCAGTTGACATGTGCACTGATCTTCCTGTTTGCTTATACAATTTATGTAGCATCTGCACTGGTAGCCGGTACTTCCGTATTTACAACTCTGTTCCCGACAGTTTCTCCTAAGATTGCCATGTTCGCATTCTTGCTGATCATTGTTGCCTACACTTTCTTTGGTGGCTTTGCTGCAGTTTGCTGGACAGACTTCTTCCAGGGATTACTGATGATGCTTGCGTTGATGCTTGTACCGCTCGTAGTCTGCATCGGCCACAGCGATTTATTAGATCCTACTGCTCTTACTACAGTATATGAGTATACTGATGCCGCTACAGGTGCTGTAACACAGTGTGCTTTCGGAGGCGGTATCTTCGACGCCAGCTGGCAGGATATTGTCAGCGGACTCGGATGGGGGTTAGGATACTTCGGTATGCCACATATCCTGGTACGTTTTATGTCTATCGAGAAACCGTCCATGATCAAGAAATCTTCTATCGTAGCGATCGTATGGGTAATCATCTCCCTGTTCTCTGCTGTCCTGATTGCTTACTTAGGCCGAATGGTTATGGGCGCAGAACTGCTCACTCAGGGAAATCAGAAGCTTGTCTTCATTGCTATGGCGCGAAGATTCTTCCCTGCCGGCATCTGTGGACTTCTGCTTGCAGCGATCATCGCCGCTTCAATCTCCACTGCAGACTCTCAGCTGTTAGTAGCATCCAGCTCCTTCACAGCAGATCTGTACAAACCTTTCTTCAGAAAAAATGCTTCTGAGAAAGAGACGCTGATGGTTGGACGTATCCTCGTACTGATCCTCTCCCTGATTGCTTTTGGTATCGCAAACTCCAAGGGAAGCGGTGCTCAGGCTATCATGGATATGGTTGAAAATGCATGGGGCGCTTTCGGTGCTTCCTTCGGACCTACAATCCTGCTGTCACTGTTTTGGAAACGCTTTAATTATCAGGGAGCTGTAGCAGGTGTAATCTCCGGATTCGTTATAGATCTCGGATGGCTGCTCACAGGAATGACAGACGCAACAGGTATCTTCGAGATTGTCCCTGGATTCTTTGCAAGTCTTCTGATTGCTGTTATTGTAGCAAAACTTACTGCTGAACCAAATAAAAAAGCTGTTGAGATCTTCGATCAGGGAATCAAAGCGGAAACTGAATAAATTGCAAATGAATTATAAATGGTTAAAAAATCAGTCGTAAATATTTACGGCTGATTTTTTGTGCGTTTATGATTCATATTTATATACAAAAACGTCCATAAAAACAATCGTAAATATTTACGACCGAATTTATGAACGTTTTTGTACTGAAAAATTATGTTTTATACACGTATAAGTAACTTGCTGGATAGATTTACGCATAAAAAGAAGGGGCTTACATAAGCCCCTCCGACATTTGACACCTAACTCACATCAGTGTTCAAATCATCCTTCAATTGCGATTGTTTTCTTTGTCTCAACTGGTTTTGCCTCTTTCTTCGGCACTGACAGTCTCAGAATACCATTCTCATATTTTGCTTTGATATCTTCCTGTGTAAGGTTCTCACCTACATAGAAGCTTCTCTGCATTGCTCCGGCATAACGCTCCTTACGGATGTATTTACCTTTCTTATCTTCCTCGTCCTTATCAAGCCCCTTAGCGGCTGATACAGTCAGATAACCATTCTCAAGCTCTATGCTGATCTCATCTTTCTTGAATCCCGGAAGATCAATGTCTACTTCATATCCTGCGTCATGCTCACGGATATCTGTCTTCATCATGTTCTTAGCATGTTTACCGTATAACGGATTCTTCTTTCCCCAGAAATCCTGCTCAAACGGGAAGTTCATCCAATCATCATCAAATAAGTTTTCTCCAAAAATACTAGGCATCATCATAAGTCATTTCTCCTTTCAATGCTAACTAACTTTGTTGCCTTTTGTGAGAAGATCTCACAATTTATATAAGCTGCTTTCGCAGTTGTTGTCAGAACATTCGGAGGATTCAGAGGTTCATTTCATTTCTTTTTCTCTGTCTTCCTTTGTTCTACTTATTATATAGCACGCAGTTTTTAGCCAAGTCAAGAGGTGAGTGCTAATTTTTTTGTGAAGATTGTGTGAACGCACCATGACAATGATAGCTGGCCACAGACTTGTGATGGTTGTGGAAAATATGACCCTAAAAAACAATGGCGCTCTGTAAAATCAGAATTCAATGAAACTTAGCAAAACTTAAATCATGCCCTATCTGGAATATACTTTTTATATCTTGGTGCGGTATCCGAATCCATTACTTTAATATAGCCTCCGCCAACAGCACTAGTAAGAAGTCGAGGCTTTAGCTTTCTCTTTTTCTCCCAATCCAAATATTTTTCGAATATCCAAATTAGAAATACCCTCAAAATTAACATATGCCAGAAATGAAATATCCGATACCATTTCCAGCCACAATAAAATGCAGGGCAGCCAATATTATACCAATAATTATCAATACAATTCCATATAATACTTTTATCCTCTGTATGCTTGCTATGAAAGTTTTATCCCTTGTTATCTACTACAACGGAAAGCCCCATTTGCCAAAAGAGAGTAAAGAAAAATCCTGTAATTCCTCTCTATCTGTTTGTTTTCAGTATTATATTGACAGTAATGTGCTTGTTGTTTATAATGTGTATGTAGTTACATCACACCAAAGGAAAGGGGCGAGAGGATTTGTGAAAATACTAATCTCAAATACTTCTGACACTCCCTTATACCAACAAATAAAAGACCAGATTAAGGACGCCATATTAAAAGAAGAATTGGTTGAAGGGGACGCACTTCCCTCTATTCGGGCTTTTGCTAATGATTTGAAAGTGAGCGTCTTAACAATTCGACGGGTATATGAGGAGTTAGAACAGGAGGGATTCATTGTAAGTCAAGTAGGAATTGGGACATTTGTATCTACAAGCAATCTTGAATTACTCCGCGACTCTAAACGACGACTTGTAGAACAAAAAATGGCGGATATGATACAAACAGCAAAATCACTGAAAATCAGTAAAGAAGAACTTAATTCCATGATGGATATTCTTTACGAGGAGGATTGAAATGAACGATATTTTGACAGTCAGCGGTTTAAATAAGTCGTATGGCGATTTTTCTTTGAAAGATGTGACATTCTCTTTGCCAGAGGGGTGTATCACAGGTTTTATTGGTGTCAATGGCGCAGGTAAAACAACAACGCTGCGGACGCTTTTAGGTCTGACGAACAAACTATCCGGCAAAATTCAGTTTTTCGGTCTTGACATGGATAAGAATGAAAGAGAAATCAAAGACCGTATTGGTATAGTTTTAGACGGCGGGGGATTTTACGAAGAACTTTCGCTGGGTGAAATGAAAGTAATTATTTCATCTGCGTACACTTCATGGTCTGAACAGGATTTTAAGCGGTACATGGATATGTTTTCGCTTGACCCAAAGCAAAAAATCAATAGCCTTTCCAAAGGTATGAGAATGAAGTATGCACTTGCTTTAGCTCTTTCTCATAACGCAGAACTTTTGATTATGGATGAGCCGACAAGCGGACTTGATCCTTTAGTTAGAGGGCAGCTTTTGAAAATCTTAACTGAGTACATGGAAAATGGCGGCAAAGGTGTTTTCTTTTCGACACATATCACCTCTGACCTTGATAAGATTGCCGATATGCTCATTATGATTGATAACGGGCGTATCGTCTTTCGAGAGGAAAAGGATACCTTGCTTGACACATATCGGATAGTCAAAGGTGATAGCGGAGCTTTAACAACTGATGCTCGCAAGCTCTTTTTATCTATATCGGAAACTGATTTTGGATTTACAGGAATTACAAATCAAATATCCGAAGTACGGTCTTATATTCCCAACATTATGGTTGAGCGTCCGACGATTGAGGATATTATGCTTGGAAATATCGGAGGTGAAAAATGATGTTGTTCGCCCTACTAAAAAAGGATTTTCTGATTGTAAAAAAATATGTGCTGATTATGCTTGTAGTTATTGCACTTATCCCACCTGTCATGCGTTGGCGGACACCGGAGTTTACGGGAGTTTTTGGATTTATTCTTTCTGTCATTTTTGGCGTTTTCATGCTGTTGCAATATGTATCCCTAAAAGAGTATCAATTTCCAAAAGCTGCGACATTACTATGTGCCACACCATTTTCAAGGAAAGCAATAGTTTCATCAAAATACATTTTTTGCATGGCTATATATGCAATCTGTTGTATCGTTTTTGAACTTGAAACCTTGTTTATGCCCGGATTAGGAACATCAGATATAAAGCTGTTTGCATTTATGTTTCTTATAGTATCTGTTTTTATTGGTATTTATTTGCCAATACAGTATAAGTTTGGATATGAAAAAACAAAGTTTGCCTTTGGGGTGATTATTATGGCTTCGCCTTTTATTCTGCCACTGTTTATGAGAGCAGGAAGTCTAAACTTAAACTTCCTCTCTATGTTTTCGCCATACCTTGTTTATGGCGGTATTGTCCTTATTGGTTTTGTGATTTTAGCAATATCAGCATCTTTGTCTATAAAGATTTACGATAAAGCAGACTTGGCGTGATAAAGAAAGAAGGTGGGACTATGGATAGAGATACTATTTTTCTTTATGTCATTGCTGTGATAGCATCGTGTTTTGGATTGATAAACTGTATTCAATTTTTTTTAAAAGGAAACAAAACGGCACAAACCGTCGGTACGATTATTTCTTTCAAAACAATAAATCCAGAAAACGCAAAATTTCGTAATTCAAAATGGGCGACCGTTTCGTATAAAGTGAATGGAAAAACGTATCAGTCCCAAAACTGCATACAAGTACCAATGGCGTCACAGATTGGAACAACCATTACCGTGCGTTATGACACGCAAAATCCGGAAAAATTGTATAGTTTTTCCATTTTACGAATTATTGTATCACTTATCGTTGCTGCTATTTGCATTGCAGCGGCTATATTCAATCTTGTATAAGATAAGGAGGATTGAGATTATGCCACATTTTCCAGGTTGATTTGTAGCTATATGTGTTTTACTTCCTGTTTCCAATGTTATATACAAAACATGGAAGAACAATAAAAAAAATAGTTATCAAAGAGCCTGACGCACAGTCACAGAGCCGATGAACTATGAGAAATTGTAGTCCATTGGCTCTTTTGGAATATACTTATATGGTTATTTTATAATTCATATTTGATAACATATATTATTTATTGCCTTTGAAAAACCAATATTGGATTTTCCAACACTGGTTTTCCGATGGGCTGAAGTACCCATATCGGATTTCCCGATGGGCTGAAGTACCCATATCGGATTTCCCGTTGGACTGATGTCCCAATATGGACTACTCATTTTCCTGCCCGATTGGAATCTTTGTTCTTGAAATGATGGGTGCTCATTACAGTAAAGTTTTTGTTTCGCTTTACTCGAAAGACCTGTGCCATTGTATCTCACTTCCTTTCCAGACAGAAAAAGACGCAAGCCATATTCTTATGACTCACGCCTT